>Ga0068713_1002364_pt1 | contig 19555 bp, 12 predicted proteins | sample MTBAKSrepl2MetaG_FD_62223 | JGI IMG/M metagenome (GOLD analysis project Ga0068713, IMG submission 62223) | Enrichment culture microbial communities om Arthur Kill intertidal strait, New Jersey, USA, that are MTBE-degrading - MTBE-AKS2 (Arthur... | ecosystem: Environmental > Aquatic > Marine >...
AAGGAGGCCTTCTGGCTGGATTTCGCCTGCCTGCCGTTTCTGCCATGGGACAAGACAACCGGTCCTGAACTGCGTCTGAGTGTGATTCTGGGTCTCTACGCGGAGATGCACGGTTCGACCGTGGGGTCGCCGGCCTCTGCAGATGCCCAGTCATTTCTCGATTTGCTCAAGCAGCGGTACCGCACGATCCGCCAGCGGGTTGCGGAGTCCGGCGTGCGGGCTCAGGAAGGAGCATCCCCCCAGGACCCTGCCGGCCCGGCCTCGTCTGCCGGAGACTCCAAGGAAGCCCTGGCAGGTCTGATCGTGATGCGGACGGCGCACGAATGGGCGCAGCACCGCTCCACCTTTCCCTGCCGGCTCGTCGAAGATATCTGATACGGATACCCTCGCCTGGGGTATCCGCATGCCGGTAGCAGTCTTGAAACTCTGCTCGTAGTGACGCCGTAAGGCGTTATTTTCTGCCTTGGCCCGGGCATGCTACGACGGGACTGTCACCACCACAATGTCCCTATCGAAATCCCGGCCCACGGCCAGGATTGCACCGGTCCGGTCGGCGGCGACGCTGTGACCGGCGTACGTGTATCCCGCCCACGGGCCGTGCGTGATTTGGCCGAGGAGGTTCGTGCCGATCACCGGCGCCTTGAACGCCTGGGCCGCAGTCACCACAACGCGTTCGAGCACCTTCCCATGTTCGGGCCAGGCTTCTTCCGGGGCGGCGTATCCGTAGGGTACCAGAACCAGATCCGGCTCGAGTTGTGCCATTCGTGTGAGAATCTCGGGATCGTGGGTATCGGCGCAGATCAACAGGCCGATCCGCCCGAATTCCGTCTGCACGACATGCACCTCGTCTCCGGCCGCGTAGGGTGGCGTCATCAACTCGCTGAGCAGAATGATCTTGCGATGCTTCAGGAGAATCCGGCCGGTGTCATCGATGAGCAAGGCAGAATCGTAGAGATCATTGCCATCCTTCTCCGCCAGGCCTACGCACAGGAATGCTTTGTGCCGCTTGGCGATCTCGCAGAGACGCTGGGAATCCGTGCCGGGAATCGGATGCGCCCGGTCGTGGGCTTCGGGATTGACCCATCCGTAGATGGCCGTCTCCGGTAGACACGCAATCCGTGCGCCGGCACTGGCAGCCTCAGCGACGGCACTTTCGATTCGGACGAGGTTGCCGCGACGATCCCCATCGATGCAGACGATTTGACACATGGCGGTTCGGACGATGCCCATGGTTTGCAGCTCCCGCTCGTCCTTCATTCCCGGCGGTCTGCGGCACTGATTCTCCTCACGGACGGACACGGACCCACACCGACCGGCGCGGACGACGGACCATACTACGCGATTCTCAGGACAATGTCAGCGCCGCCGAAGGCGTAATGCGTTCGGGAGAAGTGCTTGCGGACCTGCCTGCGATGACGTAGATTCACCTTGGCGGATTTGCTGAAGATGGTGAAGTCCAGGATGAAAACGAGATACCGACTCATCGTGGCTGCTTGTGCTGTCGTCGTTCTGGCCGCAGGGTGGCTCGTCTTTCTCGGACGCAGAGCCCCTGCACTCTATCGGGTGACTGTTTTGCCCTCTCTGGGTGGGGACCTGATGGCGGCCTGGGCGATCAACGATCACGGACAGGTGGTCGGGGTCGCGATGACGAAGGACCGCACGCGTCACACGTTTCTTTGGGATCGCGAGCATGGCACCCAGGATCTGGGGGAGGCCGACGGCGGGATCGATATCAACAACGCCGGCCAGATCATCGCGACGATGTCCGATCCCCACGGCAATCAACAAGCGTTTCTCTGGGAGCCCGGCCAGGGCCGAACGCCTCTGGGGACCCTCGGCGGCAAGACCAGTCTGGCCTGGGCCATCAACAACCAAGGCCAAGTCATAGGCACCTCGAAGACGTCCGACGGGCGCGATCATCCGTTCCTCTGGGATCGGGTGCGCGGGATGCAGGATCTCGCCACGCTCGTCGGCACGGACTTCAGTGCCCGTGCGATCAACGACGCCGGTCAAGTGCTCGGCCTGAAGCTCACGACCGTTCTGAGCCACACGCCCGTTCTGAAGTCCGAGTACTTTCTCTGGGATCCGAACCAGGGCATAGTCACCATCGGCCCGCTGTCGCCGGGTGCACGGCTCGACGGCCTCAACCTTGCCTCCTGGACGGTGGGGGAGGTCAATGATTTGCCCTCAGGCCGTCGCATGATCGCATGGAACAGCAGCGCCGGCGCGCGAGACCTCTTCCCGCTCGATCTACCGCTTCGTCACGTGGCCGGTTTCAACGACGTCAACCAAATTGTGTACAGTGCAGGGCCGGCAGACCGACCCTCAGGGATATCGCGGCGACTCCTTCCCTCATGGGTGCGCCGGAGGCTCTCTACTCCGCATCACCCATACTACCTGTGGGACCCGCGCCGTGGCAAGATCCCGCTCGACCCGCATGTTTCCGCCGGTGTCCGTGGAGTCTTTGCGGCGACCGACATCGACAACAAAGGGTGCATCGTCGGTGCCGTGACCTCCGGGACGAACACCCCTTGTACCCGGGCGGTGCTGCTGGAACCCGTTCCTGAACGATGGGCGGGGAGGCAGGAGGTGCGACAGTGAAGAGAAAACGCCTGCTGGCGGCTCTCGCATGTGGGGCGGTTCTTGTCGCCGGGGTCGTGATGGCTTCGTACTTCTGTCGGCCGCCGGCTTTGTATCGCACGACGGTCCTACCGTCCCTGGGCGGAACTCAGATGGCGGCCCATGCGATCAACGAGCACGGTCAGGTGGTCGGAATCGCGCAGACCAAGGACGGTCAGTGGCACCTGTTTCTCTGGGACCGCGAGCACGGTACGAGGGACCTGGGTGTGACCGGCGCCGCGCGCTTCGACATCAACAACGCCGGTCAGATCGCCGGTGCGGTGGTGGACCCCAACGGCAATCGCGAGGCGCATCTCTGGGAACCCGGCAAAGAGTGGTTGCCTCTGGGGACTCTCGGCGGCGAGAGCAGTTACGCCTGGGCCCTCAACAATCGAGGCCAGGTCGTGGGGACCTCCGAGACATCTGACGGGCATCTGCACGCCTTCCTTTGGGATCGGGCGCACGGCATGCGGGACCTCGGCACCCTCGGGGGTACGGAGAGCCAGGGTCGCGCGATCAACGATGCCGGCGTGGTGTTCGGCTTGGCGCATAGCGCTACGGAAGAGTATCGGCCCTTCCTCTGGGATCCGAACAGCGGCATGACGGCAATCGGCCCGCTGCCGCCGGGCACATCGTTGAACGGCCTGAGCAATGGTTCCTGGACCGTGGGGGAGGCCTATGACCAGCCCCTGGGTCGTCGCATGGTCGCGTGGAACCGAGACGCCGGCATCCGCGACCTGTTCCCGCTCGCTCGGCCAGTATACGATCTGCCCCTGCTCAACAACATGGGTCAGATCGTCTACTGCGAACAACCTGCCGACCGATCCTCGTGGATGCGCCGTAGGCTCCTTGCTCCGTCGCCGAAGTGCCATCTGTGGGATCCGAATCGTGGTGACATCCCGCTCGATTCGTACATCCGCGCCGGCGCAAAGGAGGTCTTCTTGCCCACCGACATCAACAACCAGGGCGGCATCGTCGGCGTCGTGGAATCCTGGCCGCAAGAGTCCCGGGCCCGGACGATCCTGCTGGAGCCCATTCCCGAGCGGTGGGGCAAGTAGTGGGTGTGGCGCGGAGCGCAAGTCGTTGCGGAGACCAGGCATGAGAAGAAAACACATCGTGCTGGTCTGGGTCTGTGTGAGCATTCCGTTTGTGGCGCTGCTGACCTTCCTGTTGTGTCCCACGCCCGAGGCGCGCTATGAGGTCGTGTTCCTGCCCGACCTGAACGGCGTCTCCGTCAGTCCGGGCGCGATCAACGATCACGGCCAGGTTGCCGGCGTCGTGCAGGGCAGCGCCCAGCAATGCCGCCTCGTCGTCTGGGACCCGAACAGCGGCCTGCGGGACTTGGGGCCTTGCATAGACCCCTGGAATTGCGGACGCCTGCGAATCAACAACGCCGGCCAGATCGCGTGGGGGACGGTGGACCCCAACGGAGGCAACCACGCCTTTCTCCTGGACCCCAACGGCGTCCGGCATATCCTGCGTCCGCCGAGCGGCGAACGAATCTGGGTCAACGATTTGAACAATCGCGGCCAGATCGTCGGATACTTCAGCCGGGATGGCGTGCCCCTGAGAGGATTCCTGTGGGACAAGACCTCCGGGATGCGGGACCTCGCCATGCTGGGCAATGTTGAAAGTGTCGCGACCGGCATCAACGACCGGGGGCAGATCGTCGGCTCCTATGCGAGGCATCGCGCCGGTCCGCACACGGTCTTCCTCTGGGACCCGAATGCGGGTATCCAGGATCTCGGGTCCACGCGGACGTTTGCGGTGCGGACGTGCCGGATCAACAACCGGGGTTTCGTCGTGGGCAGATTCGGCACGAGCGGGGATAAGAACCTCCTTTCTACTTGGACCGAGGAATCCGGTCTGCAGCGACTGTGCCCCGACAGGATGACTTCCGCGCAGGTCAACGGGCTCAACGATGCGGATCGAGTCCTGGTTTGTACGAGCCAGCGGAGATTCATGCTGCGGGAGTTCTGCACCCTCTCGCACATCGATTCGTACCTGTGGGATCCCGACGAAGGCTTTCGTGAGATCGGAAGACACCTGGGACGCAGGGACGTATTCGAGTTCTTCGCCACGGATATCAACAATCGGGGGCAGATCGTGGGGCCTCTGCGATTGAGAAAGCACCCCAACCCGTTCGGCGTGGTGCTCACGCCGATTGGTGGTGCGAACCCCTGAATTCTCGGTAATGTTTCGTGTCCGGACACGTCTATCAGATGTGAGCAGAAAACGTCTGTTGGCTGTTGTCCTCTGTGCCACGATCCCGATTGTGGCCGCCGTGGTGGTCTCGTACGTCCGCCGGCCGAAGGTCTTGTATCGCGTGGTCTTCCTACCGACGATGGGTGGGGTCCAGACGCGTGCCCACGCGATCAACGATTCGGGACAGGTCGTTAGCAGCGTCCGCTGGGCCGATGGCACGGTACACGTCACGCTCTGCGACAAGAGCGACCGGACACAGGAACTCGCCTCCTTTCCCAAGGGCTATCAGGTGCCCACGTTGGCTCTTAACAACGCCGGCCAGGTCGCCGGCACGGTGATCGACTCCAATCAGGTCTGGAGTTCTCTCTTCTGGGACACCGATGGCCGACGGTACATGTTGGATGCCCCGTCAGGCGGGCAGACCCAGATCGGCGGGATGAACAACCGCGGCCAGGTGGCGGGGAAATGGTACGCGGCGCGGGGGCCGAGCCACGCGTTCCTCTGGGACAAGACTTCCGGCTTGCAAGATCTCGGCACGTTTGGCGGTATCGAGAGTCTCGCCTGCGGCATCAACGACGCCGGTCAGATCGTCGGGTATTTCTCTACGGTCCAGAATCAATGGCGGGCTTTCTTCTCTGATCCCAATGTGGGCATGCAGGAACTCGCTCCCACGAAGTTCGGCCCGGCGGCCGTCTGCCGCATCAACAACCAAGGCTTCGTCGTGGGCCATTTCGGCTCCGCGGATGACGACGCCTGCATTTCCACCTGGACGGCGGGCACGGGACCTCGGCGGCTCCCCTCGGCCAAGGGCGACTGGGCGGACGCACGCGGGCTCGATGATGCGAACCAGTTCTTCGTGAACGTCCACCACCGGGGGGTACGACTCCTGGGGCGCCGATTCTGGGACCGCAGTGAATCCTACATGTGGGAGTCGGACCGCCGGCTCCGATGCCTCAACCAGCACGTCGACCGGGGCGATACCAAAGGCCTCTGGGTGTACGACATCAACAAGGACGGCACCATCCTCGCCTCGCTGTCGGTGAGGAAGCTCCCCTATCCCCACGCGGTAATCCTGGAGCCGGTTCCATGAAGGACGGCGCCGACTCCTGAACGGTTCGTAGTGACGCCGTAAGGCGTTGTCTTCCACGCTCTAATGAACATTCGCATGAAAGATATGCCCTCACGGGCACACTACAATCGAGTTTGTCCATGGCACCCATGCGCCGGATTAGAGTGGCCGACGTACTACAGACTTCGGGTCTCCACTCAACCCTTGCCGTTCACAGCCGCCAGGGACTGCGCATCGGGCGCGTGAGCAGGCGGTTGGCTTCGTCGTCATTGACAAATGACTCCCTCTTCGGGTCCCAGCGGAGCTTGCGGCCCAGGCGGATCGCCAGGTCGTCCAGGTGGCAGATCGTGTCGGAGCGGACGGCGGATTCGATGTGGCTGATCGGCTGCTGGCGCGTCCTTACACAATCGAGGAAGTTGCGCCGGTGATTATTGCTTACCGGCAGTCGCGGCTCGCTCGAATCGAAGACGGTCTGCAGGAGTGACTTCGGATGGGCGTCCGTCCCGCCGCGGGAGACGATGACCCAGCCGTCGGAGCCGAGGAACAGGATGCCGCAGCCGCGGTTCTCCAGGACCGGCGTCACGAACTGCGGAAACTCCTTCTCTGTGTGGCGGGAGTCCATGTGGATCATCTTGACGCCGTTGGCGTAGGTGTGCTCGACCCGCCAGGTCACCGGCGTATCGCACAGACCGTCCCTGGGGACGAAGCCCGAGCCCTCGATCTCGAGCGGACCGGTATCGTCGGTGTTGTTGCCCCACTGGGCGATGTCCACGTGGTGAATGCCCCACGCGCCGCTGAGGCATCCGAGGCCGTAGTCGTGGATGTGCATCCAATAGCCGGGACTGCCCTCGGCCCGCGAGGCCGATCGCTGGAACGTGTAGGGCGACCAGGGAGCGGGCCCGAGCCACATATCGTAATCGAAGTCCTTCGGGTCCGGCTCCGGCTGGAGCGGCTGATTTGCGAACTCCATGCCCGGCAGGGACCCGACGACGATCGTGTGCAGCTTGCCGATCCGTCCGTTGCGGACCAACTCGCACCCGAACCGGAAGCCCTGATCGCTGCGCTGCTGCGTGCCGAACTGGAACACCACGCCATAGCGGTTCACAGTGTTGCGCAGGGCCTTCGCCGCTGTGACGTGCACGTCGATCGGTTTTTCGAGGTACATGTCTTTGCGGTTACGTGCGGCCTCCAGCGCGACCAGCGCGTGCCAGTGGTCGGGCGTCGCGATGAGTACCGCGTCGATGTCCGGCCGGGCCAGCAGGTCGCGGTAATCGTGGTACATGATGCAATCGGAGTTTCCGTACCGCTGATCGACGGTCTGCTTGCCCCGTTCGCGGAACGCACGCCGCAGGTCGCAGACGGCCGCCATGCGGACATCGGATTGGCCTGAGAAGCTGCGCAGGTGCCCGCCGCCCATGCTGCCGATCCCGATACAGCCCATGACGATCTTTTCACTCGGCGGCGTGACGCCCTCGGCCCCCAGGACGTGCGCGGGTACAAAGTACGGAATGCCCACGGCGGCGCTCATTAAGCCGCCGGCCTTCAGCAGCTCACGACGCGAGATTCTCTCATCCATCCAAAAGGTCTCCTCGTATGGGTTGTAATCGACCATCGATGGTATTGTAGCCCTTGCCCTCGTCGGACGCCACGGGAGAATTCCTTTGGGGTTCCACGTCGGATCGTGCTACACTCGCTCTGTCCCGCGCTCAGGGGATGGAACAAGAAACCACGTGATTTCGAGGGTTGATTATGGGCCGCAGCACGATCCGCACATCGAGACGACGTTTCCTCGCATCGGCCACCGGGGCGGTCGCGGCCTTCACCATTGTCCCGCGCCACGTACTGGGGCAGGGACCGACGCCGCCGAGCGGGAAGCTGAACATCGCCGGCATCGGCGCCGGCGGGCAGGCGGCCTCCGACATCAAGCAGGTCGCCCGCGACGAGGGCACGCGGATTGTCGCCCTCTGCGACGTCGACCTGCGGATGCAGCGCCGCAACGCGCCGATCATCGCCCAGTTCCCCCAGGCCAAGGTCTACCGGGACTTCCGCCAGATGCTCGACGAGATGGGCGACCGGATCGACGCCGTGATCGTCGGCACGCCCGACCACACGCACGCAGTCGCGGCGATGGCTGCCATCAAGCGGGGCAAGCACGTGTATTGCGAAAAGCCCCTGGCGCATTCGGTCGGCGAGGTCCGCGCCCTGATGAAGGCCGCCCGCCAGTACAAGGTCGTGACGCAGCTCGGCAATCAGGGCCACTCCTATGATACGCTCCGTGTGTTCCGCGAATGGATCGAGGACGGGGCCATCGGCAACGTCCACACGATCCACTGCGGTTGTCCCTACGTCAACTCCGCGATCGAGATGTTGCCGCGTCTGAGCGAAAAGGAGGAGGTCCCGGACGGGCTCGACTGGGACCTCTGGCTCGGTCCTGCCCAGGAGCGGCCGTACCATTCCTTCTACCTGCCGGGCCGATGGCGGAGCTGGGTCGCGTTCGGCAACGGTACGATCGGCGACTGGGCCTGCCACGTCGTCGATCCTCCCTTCTGGACCTTCGATCTGGGGGCGCCCAAGACCATCACCTCGCTGGTCAAGGACTACGATCCCAGGACGCAGGGCGACACGTTCCCCAAGGGCGACGTGATCACGTTCGAGTTCCCTGCCCAAGGTGGTCGGGGACCCATCACGCTCGTCTGGCACAGCGGCCAGGAGGCGATCCCCCGCCCGAAGGAGCTGGAGGAGGGCCGCAAGGCACCCAACAGCTATGGCGCCGGCGGCTATGTCTACGGCGACAAAGGCGTCATCATGTACGGCTCGCACGGCGCCGATCCCGTGCGGATCATTCCCGAGACGAAGATGAAAGCGTACAAAGTGCCAAGACAGAAGATCCCCCGGGTTCCAGGCGGTCACCACCAGGACTGGCTGCGAGCCATCCGCGAAGGCGGCACGGCGGGCTCCGACTTCGCCGCCTACGGCGGCCCGCTGACTGAGATCGCGATGTTAGGCGTGATCGCGATCAAAATGCCCGGCGTCAGGCTCAAATGGGATGCGGTCAACGCGCGTTTCACCAACTGCGACCAGGCCAACCAATACCTCGATCCGCCGTACCGGGCGGGATGGGCTCTTTGATTGATGATGGATGATTGAGGTCGGGTGTCCACGCGCGAGGCGGATGGGACATCCATGCATTCTGTAGGGGCTATGAAGATGATAAAGAGACAGATGAACCGACGTGAGTTTCTGGGTGGTGCGGCGACGGTGGCCGCGTTTACGATCGTGCCGCGACATGTGCTGGGGCAGGGGCAGACTCCGCCGAGCGAGAAGCCCGACATTGCCAGCGTCGGCGCCGGCGGTATGCCCGCCGGGGACATCGACTCGGTATCGGGAGGCGCCAACATCGTGGCTCTCTGCGACGTCGATCTGCGCCGTGCGTCCGCCATCGCGAAGTATCCGCAGGCCAAGGTCTATCGCGACTTCCGCAAGATGCTCGACGAGATGGATAAGCAGATCGATGCGGTGATCGTCGGCACGCCCGACCACACGCACGCGGTGGCCGCGATGGCCGCGATCAAGCGCGGCAAGCACGTCTACTGCGAGAAGCCGCTGGCCCATTCGGTGGGCGAGGTCCGGGCCCTCATGCAGGCGGCGCGGGAGTACAAGGTCGTGACCCAACTCGGCAATCAGGGCCACTCCTTCGATACGATCCGCACGTTCTGCGAATGGATCTGGGACGGCGCGATCGGAAAGGTCCATACGATCCATTGCGGCTGTGCTGCGGTCAACTCCGGCCTCGACCATCTATCCCGCATGACGCAGAAGGAGGAGATTCCGCCGGAACTGGATTGGGACCTCTGGCTCGGCCCGGCGCAAGAACGCCCGTATCATTCCTTCTATCTGCCGGGTTCCTGGCGCGGCTGGGTCCCCTTCGGCAACGGCACCATCGGCGACTGGATCTGCCATGTCGTGGACCCGGTCTTCTGGGCCCTCGACCTCGGCGCTCCCACGAGCGTTGTCGCCCAAGTCAAGGACTACAATCCCAGGACGCAGGGCGATGCCTTCCCGATGGGCGATATCATCACCTTCGAATTTCCCGCCAAAGGCCAACGCGGCCCGGTCACGCTCGTCTGGCACAGTGGCACCGAGAAGATCCCGCGGGCCAAGGAGCTGGAGACCGAACGCAAGCCCGTCGAGACCGGCGCCTACGTCTACGGCGATAAGGGCGTCATCATGTACGGCTCACACGGCGCCAATCCCGTCCGGATCATTCCCGAGACCGCCATGAAGGCGTACGAGTTGCCCGATCAGAGAATCCCCCGGGTCCCGGGCGGCCACCATCAGGACTGGCTGCGGGCCATTCGCGAGGGCAGCCGGGTGGGTTCTGACTTCTCCTACGGCGGCCCATTGACCGAACTGGCCATGCTCGGCGTCATCGCGATCAAGCTGCCCGGCGTGAAGCTGGCCTGGGATGCCGTCGCGACGCGCTTCACCAACTGCGACGAGGCCAACCAGTACCTCAACCCGCCGTACCGGGCCGGCTGGATGCTCTGAGATCGCCAGGTATCCCATCCGGTTTCATCGTGCGGGGTGCGTCACGCGTGGGTTTACGCCGGACGCACCCCGTACGGCGTATCAGAACAGGTCTTTTGTCTTGTACGGTGCGTCTGCGCCGACGGGGACACGGCTTGAAAGACCGTTCTGTCTGCGCGATGATACCCGCCGGGACTTAAACGGCCGACAGCCGGGGAAACCGATATGACCGACGTGACGCGCATCTTGAACGCCATCGAACGGGGGGAGGTCAAAGCGACGGACGAACTGTTGCCTCTGGTGTACGAAGAACTCCGCCTCCTGGCGGCGCAGAGACTGTCGCACGAGCCTCCCGGCCAGACGCTCCAAGCCACCGCCCTGGTCCACGAAGCTTACCTGCGCTTAGTCGGGGTTGAGCGGCAGGACTGGGGAAGCCGGGGCCACTTCTTCAAAGCCGCCGCCGAGGCGATGCGTCGTATTCTGATCGACAGCGCCCGGCGCAAGGGCAGCCTCAAACGCGGCGGCGGTCGCCGGCCGGTGGAGCTCGACGAGTCCCTGGCGGTTGACGACGGCTCGCGCGTCCACGAGACCCTGGCGCTCGATGAAGCCCTCACGAGACTCGCCCAACGGGACCCGACGAAGGCTGAGCTGGTGAAACTCCGCTACTTCGCCGGCCTGACGATCGAGCAGGCCGCAAAGGTCCTGGGCATCTCTCACGCGACCGCCGAGCGGTACTGGGATTACGCCCGCTCCTGGCTGCGCGTGGAACTCGGCCAAATCGACGAGACCAGCCGGTACTGAGCCGAGATTCTTCCACATTCTCACATTTCCGTGAGGGGACCGGCCCCCGTCTTACGCACTGTATGACGAAAGGAGCAGCGGTGGCTATCGAGCACAGCACAGACGAAGAGGCGATCTACTACGAGGCTACCGGGAAAACCGGGGAGGAGCGGGAGGCCTATCTCCATGCGGCCTGTGGCCAGAATACGGCCTTGTTGGCTCGCGTCCGGGCACTGCTCAAGGCGCGGGAGATCAGGGACGGTTTCCTGGAGTCCGCCCCGTGGGACCCTGCCATCATCCTTGATCCGCCCGTCCTCACGGAGGGTCCGGGCACGGTGATCGGCCGCTACAAGCTGCTGGAGAAGATCGGCGAAGGTGGTATGGCGGTGGTTTACATGGCCGAGCAGGAGCAGCCCATCCGCCGCAAGGTCGCCCTCAAGATCATCAAGCTGGGCATGGATACCCGCCAGGTCATCGCCCGCTTCGAAGCGGAACGCCAGGCTCTGGCCATGATGGATCACCCCCATATCGCCAAGGTCCTCGACGCCGGGGCCACCGAAACGGGCCGACCGTACTTCGTCATGGAACTGGTCCAGGGCGTTTCCATCACCGAGTACTGCGACAGAAATAGCCTGGGCACGAAGGATCGGCTCGGGCTATTCATTCAGGTCTGCCACGCCGTACAGCACGCCCATCAGAAGGGGGTCATCCATCGGGATATCAAGCCCTCCAACGTGCTGGTCACGCACCATGACGGCCGACCCGTTCCGAAGGTGATTGACTTCGGGATCGCCAAGGCGACCAACCAGCGACTGACGGAGAAGACCCTTTTCACCCGCTACGCCCACCTCATCGGCACGCCCGTCTACATGAGCCCCGAGCAGGCGGAGCTGAGCGATGTGGATATCGACACTCGTTCGGACATCTACTCGCTGGGTGTTCTGCTCTACGAATTGCTCACGGGGATGCCTCCCTTCAGTGAGGAGCAACTGCGAAGAGCCGGCTACCTGGAGATGCAGCGGGTGATCCGAGAACAGGAGCCTGTCAAGCCCTCGACCAAGATCAGCACGCTCGGGGATATCTCGACCGAGATTGCCAAATGTCGCGGTTCTACGCCCGATCTGCTCCGCAAGGCGATCCGCGGCGATCTGGACTGGATCGTGATGAAATCGCTGGAGAAGGACCGGACGCGTCGCTATGACTCGACGGCTCAGCTTCTCGGGGATGTCCAGCGGCATCTGGACCACCAGCCGGTGTTGGCCGGACCCCCGACGGCTTGGTATCAGGCACGGAAGTCCCTGCAGCGCCACCGCACCCTGGCCGTCGTGGTCACGGGGGCGGCAGTCCTTGTCCTGACGGGCCTGCTCGTCAGCACAGCGCTGTACCTCCAGGCCGAGGAGGCCCGCGGCAACGAGGTGGCCGCCCGGGCCCAGGCACAAACCGTGACGGACTTCCTGACACAAGACCTCTTGGCCTCGGTCTTCCCGGAGAGAGCTCGAAACCAGGAAGTCACCGTCCGCTATATTCTGGAGAATGCCTCCCGCGACCTGGAGGGCAGATTCGCCGGCAGTCCCCTCGCGGAGGCCCAGATCCGCGAGACACTCGGACTGACGTATCAGAAGATGGGTGACTACGCCGCGGCTGAGCCACATCTGCAACGAGTGCTGGCGATCCGACGTAAGCACCTCGGAGAGGAGCATCTTGCGACGCTGGCGTCGCTCAAGGATCTTGGCGCGCTCTACTCCGCCTGGGGTCGGTACCAACAGGCGGAACCTCTCCTCACTCGCGTGTTCGACGCGCGCAGGAATGTCCTCGGCGCGGAGCACCGTGACACACTGGAGTCGATGTCCGACCTGGCCTGGCAGTATCTGAACGAGGCCCGGTTCCAGGAGGGGATGGCCTTGGCCGCCCAGGCCCTGGAAGCCGGGCGCCGCGTTCTGGGCGAGGAAGACCCGATCACACTGCGGTCCATGAATAGCCTCGCGTTGGGTTACGTAACGACCATGCAGTATTCGCAAGCCGAGTCCCTGGCGAGCCGGGGCTATGAGATCAGCCGCCGGGTACTGGGGGAGGAGCACGAGACCACGCTGCTCCTGGCCAACGTGTTGAGCTGGGCCTGGATGAGTGCGGACAAGTCGGACTCCGCGGCGGAGCTGGCGGCCCGAACGGTGGAGATTGGCCGACGAATCGTGGGGGAGGAGCACCAGATCACGATCTGGGCGATGAGCAACCTCGGTGCGGCGTATCTCCAGCAAGGACGGCCCGAGGAGGCCGCACCGCTGCTCTCCCGGTCGTTCGAGTTGGCGACGCGACACGGCGGGGAGGACCACGCGGGGACCGTGTTCCTTGGCCTCAGGCTGGCCGGACTCTATCGCGCGCAGGAGCGGTACAGGGAACATGAAGGCCTGCTCATCAGATTGGTGGCGGCCAGCCGCCGGACACATGGCGAAGACCATCCCCAGACCGGGTACATCATGTACTGGCTGCTGGAGCGTGCGCGCCAGCTCGGCGTCCAGGGCCGACAGCAGTATGCTTCCGGCGACTACGAAGGCGCCGCGGAGGCGTTTCGCCGGTCCGGGGGACTCCGGCGTGCCCTCTTCGGCAATCCCACTCCTTCCGAAGTGGCAGGCCGTGCGATGTCGCTGCACAGGTCGGGTAGAAGCAACGAGGCACGGGCCGAACTCGCCGAACTCCGCGCGATGTACGAGCACGGCGACCACGCCTACGAGGCGGACCCGCTCCATCAGGCGGAACGTCTGCTTTCCCCGCAAGGCAGTCCGTTTCCTCGGGCGTGGGAACTGATCGAAGCGGGTGAACTCGACGGGGCTGCGGCCGTGGCCCAGAACCTCCGCGATAGCGATGCCGCCGACCCTGCCGACCGGCAGAACTTGCTGAGGGTCCTGGCCCGTGCGTACTGCCGCCAGGCTGCCATGGCCGAGGTCCGGCAAGACTACGCCGGAGCCCAAAGGAACTACGAGGCCGCCGCTCGCGTTTGTCCGGACTACACATTGCCTCTCCGGAAGCTGGCTTGGTTGTGGGCGACGTGTCCGACCGATGCGATCCGACGAGGGGCCGACGCGGTTGATTTGGCGACGCGGGCCTGCGGACTGACGCAGTGGGAGAACGCGGAGTGTCTTGAAGCTCTGGCTGCGGGATATGCGGAAGTACGGGACTTCGATGCCGCCATGGCATGGCAAAAGAGGGCCATTGAAGCGATCCCCGCCGAGGCCCACCGCGGGCGCAGGGCCGTCTCTCAGGAGAGGCTGCACCTGTATGAATCGCGTCGCCCCCTCCGTGCTGGCGGCACGCGGTCCCTCGTCGCCCGCTGGGATTTCGAGCAGGTCGTCGGGCCAACGGTGGTCGACGCCTCCGGCCATGGTCACGACGGCGCCCTGGTCGGCGGGGCAACCGTCGTGGCCGATGACGAAAGGGGCAACATCCTGCTCCTGGCGGGCCACGGGTACGTGGAGTGCGGCGCCGACCCCACGTTCGACATCACCGGTCCGATCAGCGTCACCGCGTGGATCAAGACGGAGACACCGAGCAAGCCGTATCAAGTGATTATTACCAGAGGTCCGTCGAACTGGCGTCTGATGAGTTCCCGCCATATCAACACCCTCCACTTCGCGGCCGGAGGGATCCGTGTCGTCGAGGACGACCCGACCATGCTGAACGGGACACGGGACATCACCGACGGGCGCTGGCATCACGTGGCTGCCATCTACGACGGACTGCGGATGTGCCTGTATGTCGACGGCGACTTGGACGCCTCTGTCGGCGCCGGCGGCACGCTGGATATCAGCGACGAGCCCGTTCGCATTGGCGGTATTCCCGAATCACCCGACCGCCAATGGACCGGGTCGATCGATGACGTACGCATCTACGACTACGCACTGAACGAAATGGAAATCCGCGCCCTTCGCGAAGGCCGCGAACCTGAGACTACCGGCAGGCAGCCCTGAGTACGCGGAAACAAGGAGGAAGGCACACGTCGTAAGGAGGTCATTTGAGTTCGGGTAGGACTGAGAGTCGGATCGCCTGAGAAACAGGATGGTTCGATGTCATGCAGAGGGTTTGCGCACATTCGGACGGATACAGGAGCCGCACGTGGAGGACAGCCGCATGAGAGTCAAGACAGATCTGCCGTTCCTCTGAGGACGACAACGGCATTGTGTAGATTGACGCCCGTTCAGAACACTATTCCAGAAAAGGAGGAATCGCCATGTACACCCAGAGGAATATCGTCATCTCCATGTTCATCGTGCTGGTCTTACTGCTCTCGACGACGGTCTGGACCGTGTTCGGGGGAGGAGGAGCGGCCTCTGGCAATGCGTACGAAAGTAGCATCATCCGCGGGGAGGGTCTGGAATGGTCCGCGGCGGGGCCATGGCTCTGCACTGTCCCGACGCCGGCGGGTCCCATCTTCATGTACCATATCCTGTACCCCCTGGACTCCGCCGGTAAGCGCTACAGCGGCGTGCTGTGGCAAGTCAACGATGATCCCACCTCTTTCGGCGCGTTTCCCGAGGCCGATCAGGCCCTGTTCTGGATGACGCTCACGGTCAGGACCGGGCCGGACAGCTTCGAGACGACTATGGTGCATCACAGCACGAAGAAAGGCGCCGGGCCGCTGCGCGAGACCGTCAGCATTTCCATCGGCAACTGCACGTGGAGACTCACCGGTCCCGACACCAACGAGGGAGAGGCCACGGTCGCGACCTACCTGCCGGCCCAGGACGCAGACGGCAACGGTTTCCCCGACGAGGGCCAAGAGCCTGTGCTCTGCGTTCCCTTCACGGTCACATCGCAGCGACTCACGATGATGCCGGGCTGTGTTCCGACGCCGACGCCCGAGGCACCCGAACCATAGCAGGCAGATACCCTCAGTGGACTGCGCGTCCTGGAGGGCTGGTCCTCCCAGCCCTCCGGCAGTCCACTGCCACCACAACGACCCAGCACAACGGAAAGAAGGTGACGAATGAGCAAGACGGTCCGGTTGAGGATGATGGCAATTCTCTGTAGCCTCCTGGTGGTCCTCGTCAGTGGGAGCCAGGCGGTCAAAGCGGACTTCGTATTCGGCGATCCCGAGAGAATCCCGAACGTCAGCAGGCCCGGCGCGGGTGGCCCGCAGATCTCACGCGACGGCCTGGAGCTGTACTTCTGGCACATGAGCCCAACGGCGTGTCCGTCCATCTGGGTCGCCAAGCGGGCGACGACCAAGGAGCCCTGGGGCAACCCGGTTCGGCTCGACCCTCCCCTCGACTCGGGCGGACCGGTGGGCGGTCCCTGTGTTTCTGCCGATAGATTGGAGTTGTACTTTGGAGACGGCCATCCGGAGAGCTACGTGGGAAGGGGTTGCGTGGCCAATCCTAACGGGTACGGCGGTGGCGACCTGTGGGTGTCGAGGCGGGCCACGAAGAACGATCCGTGGGGCGCGGCCGAGAACCTCGGCCCTATGGTCAACACGGCAAGCTACGAGGATCACCCGTGCATATCGGCAGACGGCCTGTCCCTCTATTTCACGTCCACCCGATCGGGAGGAGCCGACCAATACAGATTGTGGGTAACAACCCGTCCCACCAAGGACGCGCCGTGGGGCTGGCCTGTCACCATCGGAGCGCCCGTCGACAACCCTTACATGTTCGAGACGACGCCTTTTGTCTCCGCCGATGGGCTGTCGCTCTACTACTCCGGGGGCGGATATACGCCCGACATCTATGTGAGCAAGCGTTCCAGCACCGCCGATCCGTGGGGAACGCCCGTACTATTCTCGCCGGCCCAATCGCCGGGAGCCGAATGGCACTTGTCCTTTTGCGAGGAGGATTCGACCGTCTATTTTGAGCGGGCGGATAACTTCTATGCTGTCGTTGACCTCTGGCAGGTGAAGGTGACTCCCGTCCTGGACTTCAACCAGGATACCCGAATCGACGAGAAGGACTTCTGGGTCATGACGCAGCACTGGGACCAGAACTACTCCAAGTGCGATATCGCCCCCAAGCCCCTGGGCGATGGCATCGTGGACGTGAAGGACCAGATGCGTTTCGTGGAGGCCATCGAGGGACGGGACGTGATACGATGCCCTGGTCCGCATGCCTCTGAGGTGGCGCGCGACGTCATCTTGCGGTGGACCTCCCCCCGGTTCGCCAAGGCCCACGATGTATACTTCGGCACTTCCCTGGCGGATGTCAGCCATGCCACCCGCAGCGATCCGCGCGGCGTGCTGGTCAGTCTCGGCCAAGTGCCGACCGCCCACGATCCGCAAGTCCTGTTGTCGCCCGGTCATGTCTACTATTGGCGCGTCGATGAAATCGGCGGCGCTCCCGGCTTCACCCTCTACCCGGGGCCCGTCCTGGACTTCACGACCGCGCAAGAACCCGCCTCCGCAACTGCAGAGGCGAGAATGGTAACCAAGATCATCCCCACAGCGTCCAGCTCGCAGCCCGATACTGGACCGGAGAAGACGGTGGATAGCTCGGGCCTCGACGCCGGCGACGGGCACTCCACCGACAGCAAGGACATGTGGCAAAGCACGAACGCAGGCCCGCACTGGATTCAGTATGAGTTCGATAGGGTCTATGCCCTGCACGAACTATGGGTGTGGAATTCAAACCAGTTGGTCGAGCCCTTCGTCGGCTTTGGGGCCAGGACCGTCAAGGTCGAGTACTCCACCGACGGCGCCGCCTGGACGACGCTCGAAGGCGTGCCGGAGTTTGCGAAGGCCCCAGGCCAACCCGGCTATGAGGCCGATACCGTCGTCAGCTTTGGCGGGGCCTCAGCCCGATATGTCCGGTTGACCATCGAGAAAGGGTGGGGTGTCACATCGTCGGTCGGCCTGAGCGAAGTCCGCTTCTTCCACGTGCCGGATCGCCCGGGAAACCAGCCATAGGATCACAGGGCACGTGATTCGCCTTCGGGGTCTCGACAAGTTCAGGGCACGTGTGTCCTATCCGGCACAGGCGCACACGTGCCCTTTCAATGGGCTCTACAGCCCTGATCAGCTTCATTTCCCTGGACACCATGCCCTCTGCGGCGTATCGGTCCAAAGGATTAGTCGTACACCGGCGGAGAAGATTTCGCGGGGACAGAGGGATCGGATGGAAAAAACGAAGAAGACAAGAGGCGGTGATGCAACCTCTTGCCTTCTTTCTTCTGAGTCTTGACGTTGGACCTCTGACAGAATCAACCCTGGAATGTCATTGCGAGGAGCGCAGCGACGAAGCAATCTCAATCCCACGATGTGAGATTGCTTCGCTTCGCTCGCAAGGACATGGCTATGCTCATTCTCTGTGAGGTTCCTATCGCTCTCCGCTGCGGCTATTTCTTGTCTTCCGTCTTCTTCTTGCCGCCGAGCAGGCCGCCGAGACCTTCGACAATCCCCTTGCTTCCACCCTGGAGCTTCTCCTTGAGATCGGCCGGCAGTTTATCGCCCAGTTTGTCGCCGAGCTGTTTCTCGACCTGCTTGTCGATCTCCTGTTGGAGCCGCTGCTTGCCCGCGGCGACCAGGGCGTTCTGGAATTCCTTGGTCAGACCCTTGACATCGAAGACCAGTCGCGGCTCGGTCGTCGGACCGACGACCCGGATCGTCGTCTTGAGCTCCTTGAGCACGTCCATCACCTGGTTGGTCTGCTCGGCCCCGAGCCCGAGCACGCCTTTGCCCGCCGCGGCGGCCTTGAGATTCTGGATTCCCACGTCGATCGTGAGGTCCACCTTTTCCTTGGTCAGGGTGCCGTTGAAAGCGCCTGAGGCCAGGCCCGACTGGAACTGAAGCCCGGCCCCCTCGGAGAGTCCGGACTGCATCTTGCTCAGGTCGAAGCCCTCGAAGGTGCCCGACACCTCCGGCGTGTCGCCCTTCGAGTAGTCCATCACGAGCTTCAGCAGCGCGGGTGTCACGTACGACTTGAGTTGCATCGTGATCGGCAGGTCCGCCGCGGAAGGCGCGTCGCTGAGGTTCGTCATCTCCAGCCTGCTGTTGCCGAACAGCGTCGAAGGAATCTCCATCTTGTCCGCCAGGATCTGTTTGGCCAGCATCTTCGGCGACGGCGGCACCGCCGCCTTGGCCAGCAGGTAGCCGAGATACTTGTGCGGCGGCTCCTCGACCTTCGGCGCGTCGTTGCTGTCGGGCAGCCAGTTCCGTAGCTTCTCCAACTGCTCCTTGAGCTTCTTGGCGTCCTTGAGGTACTTGTCGAGCTTGGCCAGGTCGTTGGAATCGACCTTGTACGTGTTGGGATCGAAGGGCTTCTCCTGCGTGACGGACTCCAGCACGCGGCCGGCCGCCGCCCGGAGCTGGTCGAACCGCACATCGGTGACCTCCACCTTGTCCAACACCAGCTTGCCGAGCAGCAGGTCGTACGTGCT
>Ga0068713_1002377_pt1 | contig 19431 bp, 20 predicted proteins | sample MTBAKSrepl2MetaG_FD_62223 | JGI IMG/M metagenome (GOLD analysis project Ga0068713, IMG submission 62223) | Enrichment culture microbial communities om Arthur Kill intertidal strait, New Jersey, USA, that are MTBE-degrading - MTBE-AKS2 (Arthur... | ecosystem: Environmental > Aquatic > Marine >...
GGACGGAGGGACGACAGGGTGGAGTCCTCCTCCAGCGAAACGTCCGTGATCCGTTCGGTCCTCATCCTGAAGGCGCATTGTACCGATCGGAAGCGCGATCGCGCAAACAGGCCCTCCCCGCGATCCCTCGTTGTGATACCATCCGGCCGGAGCTGATGATGGAACAGGAGACGGTTGTTACGATCGGAACGTTCGACGGAGTTCACCGGGGACACCAGGCGATCCTAACGGAGGTTCGGGCAGAGGCTGCCTCCCGCCGCCTGAGCGCGCTTGCACTGGCGTTTGAGGCGCCGCCGCGCCAGCGCAGCAGCGGCCGTCTCCTTCTTCCGCTCGATCTGAAGAACGTCCTCCTCCGCCGGTGGGTCGACCGGGTCCATCCGATCGCGTTTTCCGAGGTGGAGCATCTCTCCCCCGATCGGTTCGTCGACGAGATGCTGGTTCGCTCCGTTCGAGCACGGGTCATCGTCGTCGGCACCGGGTTTCGGTTCGGACGCGGCCGTGTCGGGACCGTCGATCGCCTCAAGGCTCTCGCCGCGCCGGCCGGGATCGACGTCCGCGACGTTCCGCCGGTCGCCCTCGACGGTGACGTCGTGAGCAGCACGCGAATCCGCCGGCTCGTCGCCTCTGGGAACGTCGAGGCGGCCCGCCCCCTGCTCGGACGCCCACCGTTGTTGCTCGCTTCGATCGTTGCCGGCGACCGGCTCGGGCGTCGCATGGGTTACCCAACGGCGAACCTCGATCTGCCCTCATCGATCCTGCGCCCGGCAGACGGCATCTACATCGTCGACACGTACGCCGGCGGAGTTCATCACCCGGGCCTGCTCTATGTCGGCCGCCGCCCGACGTTCGAGCCGTCCCCTCCTCGGTGCGAGATCCACCTCCTCGACGGTCCCCAGCCGGATCTCTACGGACGGATGATGGAGGTGCACTTGCTTCGTCGCCTCCGGGGCGACCGGAAGTTCGCGGGAATCGAGGAGCTGGGCCGACAGATCGAAGACGACGTCCGGAGCGCCCGAGCCCTCCGTCCGGCGCTTCTGCCCCCCGCGGGCTCGTTCGTCGGTTGAAACGCACGGAATCCTCATCTACCATTACCTCGGCATGATCACGCTGGGAGTGGACACGTCCGAACCGGTCGGCGGTGTCGCCCTCTGGCGCGACGGGCCGGTTGCGGAGCGGATGATGGACGCGCCGCTACGTCATTCGGAGTCGTTGCTCCCGTTGATCGATCGGATACTCGCGGACAACGGATGCGCAATCGACGAGATCGAGCGCGTAAGCGTCAACCGCGGTCCGGGGTCGTTCACCGGCTTGCGGATCGGTATGGCGACGGCGAAAGGGTTCTGCCAAGCGCGGCGGGTTCCTCTCATCGGTGTCGACGGAACGGTCGCCCATCGCGCGCGACTCGCCGGTGTTCGCCGGGTTTGCGTAGCGCTCGTGAACCGGCGTGACCTGTTGTACGTCCGATCGTTTTCGGGTCTCCGCCCGAACGGCCCGGTCTCGATCATGCGGACGACGGAGCTGTTGGCGCATCTTCGTCGGGAGGAGCGTGAACTGACGCTTGTCGGGAGCGGGGCGACGACGATGGCCGATCGGATTCGCGACCTGCCGCACATCCGAATGGCCGCGGGGGAACTGAACCGCCCGTCCCCGATGGCGATCGCGCAGCTCGGCGCTGAAGCGGCGCCGACGAACGAGGTGTACGAACTCGAGCCGCTGTACGTCGAGCCGGTGCTCGCGCAGGGCGGCTCCGAAAGATGAAGAGGTGAACTGAATCATGTCGAGGATCTGTGAAGTCTGCGGCAAGCGCCCGGTGGCGGGGAACAGCGTCAGCCACTCGAATCGCCACACGCGCCGGGTACGCGCTCCGAACCTCCAGCGGGTCCACGCCGTCGTCAGTGGCCGGCGTTCCTGGATCCGTGCTTGCACCCGGTGCATCAAGTCGGGCCGTGTCACGAAGGCCTCCTGAGGCGGAGAGGATCTAACTCATGGGAACCGGCCAGGAGCGAGCGGAGGATGCCGCGGCGGACGAGGCGTTGACTGCCGCGGGCGAGATCATCGCGATCGAGGCAACGTCGATCCGGGTTCGCCTCGGAAACGGGAAGTTCGGACGCATTCCTGTCGAGACCGGCTCCGTTGACTCGGCGACGTTCTGCGTCGGTCACCGCGCTGTCTTCCGCGTCGTCCGTCGAGACTTAGAGGGCGACTGGATCCTCTCTGCGCTTTCGTCCGGTGACCCCGCCGAACAGCACGAGTTCGATCGCGAGTTCGATCGCCTCCTCAGCGCTCTGTCGAACCACCGCCCCTCGAGACTCCCGGAGCATCACCTGCCTCCCGATCCGCTTGGGAAGGAGCAGATCGAGCAGTGGGTGAGGGGCGTGGGGGACGCGATCGCCCGGATCCGGAAGAGCCGAGCGAAGCGCTTGAACGAGCGATTCTACAACGAGTAGGGAAGGGGATCCTCATGCCCAAAGGAGCCGTGCGGATCGACGTCGAGCGCTGCAAGGGGTGCGGCCTCTGCATCTCTGCTTGCCCGCATGGCGTCTTGGCATTCTCGGGAACGTTGAACACGAGCGGGTATGACGTCGTCCGGATGGAACGACCGGAAGCGTGTGTCGGTTGCGCGTTCTGTGCGATGACATGTCCCGATATCGCCGTCGAGGTCTACCGAGAGAAATCCCCCGCCAAGGAGGGATGATGGAGCAGCGGATGCTCTTGCGCGGCAACGAAGTGATCGCGGAGGCGGCGATCCGCGCCGGATGCCAGTGCTACTTTGCCTACCCAATCACGCCCCAAGCGGAACTGCTGGAGCACATGGCGCGTAACATGCCGCGGCTCGGTCGAGCGTTCGTGCAGGCCGAGAGCGAAGTCGCAGCGATCAGCATGGTCTACGGCGCGGCCGCGGCCGGCGTCCGCGTGATGACCTCATCGTCCTCACCGGGGATCAGTCTGAAGCAGGAAGGGATTTCGTATCTCGCTGGATCGCGACTCCCTGCCGTGATCGTCAACGTCGTCCGCGGCGGCCCCGGTCTCGGGAACATCGCTCCGTCTCAATGCGACTACTTCCAAGCGACGAAGGGCGGCGGGCACGGCGACTATCGGATGATCGTACTCGGGCCCTCGACGGTGCCGGAGGCAGGAGAACTGACGATGCTCGCCTTCGATCTCGCCGACCGCTACCGCACTCCAGTGATGATCCTGGCGGACGGCTTGCTCGGGCAGATGATGGAGCCGGTCTCCCTTCCGGAGCCCGTCGACCCAGCCTCGTTGCCGAACAAGCCGTGGGCGACGACCGGTGCAGCCGGGCGGGACCCGAACATCATCCTCAGCTTCGATCTCGACCCGGAGAAGCTCAAGGAGATGAACCAGGTCCTTCAGGAGACGTACCATCGAATCACCGAGAACGAGGTCCGATGTGAGGAGACCGAGACGGAGGACGCGGAGATCGTCATCGCCGCGTACGGCACAATCGCCCGAATCGCCAAGAGCGTCATCCGGATGGCCCGCGCCGACGGGATCCGGCTCGGGCTCTTCCGCCCGATTACGCTCTGGCCGTTCCCCTACGATCCGCTCCGCGCACTCGCCGACCGAGTCGAGACTGTCCTGACCGTCGAGATGAGCGCGGGGCAGATGTGGGAGGATGTTCGGCTCGCGATCGCCGAGCGGGCCGCCACGCCGTTCTACGGGGAGATGGGCGGGGTCGTTCCCACGCCGCGCGCGATCCTCAACGAGGTGATCAAGCATGCCCGCTAGCCCGACCGGTATGACGAAGGTCTTCTCCCGACCCAGCAGTCTGACAGATGCTCGCTTCACCTACTGCCCCGGCTGTCATCACGGGATCATTACGCGGATCATCGGAGACGCGATCGACAAGCTGGGGATTGTGGAACGGACCGTCGGGATCGCGCCCGTCGGATGCTCGGTCTTCGCCTACCTCTGGTACCGTTGCGACGCCTTGCAGGTCGCCCATGGACGCGCGAGCGCCGTCGCGACCGGGCTGAAGCGCGCGAATCCGGATCTGATCGTCTTCTCGTACCAGGGCGATGGGGACTTCGCGAGCATCGGGGCGGCCGAATCGATCCACGCCGCGAACCGGGGCGAGAACATCACCGTCATCTTCGTGAACAATCAGGTCTACGGAATGACCGGCGGCGAGATGGCGCCCACAACGCTCGTCGGTCAAAAGACGAGTACGACGCCGGACGGGCGAGATCCCCGCGTGTCCGGCTACCCGATTCGGTTCTCCGAGATGCTCGCGCAGCTTGAGGCGCCGACGTACATTACTCGCCAGGCTCTGTACGACACGCGCCGGATCAACGACACCACGCGAGCGGTCGAGAAAGCGTTTCGGAATCAAGCCGAGGGTGCTGGTTATTCGCTCGTGGAGATCCTGGCGACGTGTCCGACGAACTGGCGAATGTCGCCGTCGAAGGCGAATCGACACGTTGAGGAGGTCGTGACCCGGGTCTTCCCGCTCGGGGATCTTGTCGACAGGGGGTAAGAGAATGGAACGATCCGTCGTCATCGCCGGTTTCGGCGGCCAAGGGGTGATTCTCGCCGGGAAGATCCTGGCCCAAGCGGGGATGGACTACGGCCTCGAGGTGACGTGGCTTCCCTCGTATGGGCCGGAGATGCGGGGGGGAACCGCGAACTGCACGGTCATCCTGTCCAACGCGCCGGTCGGTTCCCCGATCGTCGACGAACCGGACGGCCTGATCGCCATGAATCGACCGTCGCTCGAGAAGTTCGAACGCGTCGTCGCCCGCGGCGGTACGATTGTCGTGAATGCCTCACTGATGGAGCCGTCGGCCTCCCGCGACGATGTCGCCATCCACTCCGTTGCATTGAACGATATCGCTTCGCGCGTCGGCGACCCGCGGACGTTGAACATGGTCGCGCTGGGCGCTTACGTGAAGGCAACCGGCGTCGTCCCGCTGAAAGCGGTGGTCGGCGCCATGAAGCGCTCGATGGAGGAGACGGGGAAGGAACGGTTCGTCGATGTGAACCGCCGAGCGCTCGAGGAGGGTTACGACGCTGTCTCCTGACCCGGCGCACGCAGACCGAACGATCGTCTTCTCCGGTCGGCTTCTCCGTCTCGCGATCGACCGATCGGCGCAACGCGGCGGCGAGTTGTCCGAGCGTGAGGTCGTCCTCCACCCGGGCGCCGCAGCGATCCTCCCCGTGCTGCCCGACGGGCGAATCCTCCTTGTTCAGCAGGATCGGCCCGCCGTCGGCGAACGCCTCTGGGAGATCCCGGCAGGCAAACTCGAACCCGGAGAGTCGCCGGACAACTGCGCCCGGCGGGAGCTGCGCGAGGAGACCGGACACGACGCGGACGACTGGCGCAAGCTCTGTGCGATCTACACGACTCCGGGCTTCAGCGACGAGCACATTACCATCTACCTCGCCCGGCACCTCCGGCCGGTCTCGCAGCGGGATACCGCCGAGATCGCTGCAGTTGCCGCCGTGGCGCCCGAGGAGATCGAACAGCGAATCGCCGCCGGGGCGATCGTCGACGCAAAGACAATCGTCGCCGCACTCTGGTACCTGCGCCGCTTCGGCTGAGCCGACGGAATCGGAGCACGACATGCCCCCTCATCAGCACGATCATACGCCGTCCGATGCGCACCACGCGTCCGCGTTCTTCGCGTTCGGACGCCAACCGGACGGTCGGTACCGGCTGCCCCCCAATCTGGTTCCCGACAACGTCGAGCTGATCGGCGACGGCGACGTCGGCGGGAAGGCACGGGGTCTGATCTTCGTCATGCACTACATCGAGCGGGGAGGGCGGCTGGCCGACGTGGACCACTTGCTTCGGTTCCCACGCTCGACTGTGCTCGCGACGGACGTGTTCGACGCGTTCATGAAGCGGAATCGCCTGGACGAGGACGTTCAGGCTGGATGCGACCGCAGGATCACCCTCGCCGAGCTGGGAGAGCGGATTGCGTCGGCCGAGTTCCCGCCGGAATGGAAGGAACAGCTGCTCCCGCTCCTCGGTAGAGAGCATCGCCCGCTCGTCGTCCGTTCCTCCTCGGTCATGGAGGACGATCCGGACCATTCGTTCGCCGGGATCTACCTGTCGGAGTTCCTGACGAACCGCGGCCCCCTCGAGAAGCGCCTCTCGGCACTGGTCGCGTCGATCCAGCGGGTCTACGCGTCGACGTTTGCGTCGAACGCGCGCGCCTATCGGAAGCGGCACCATCTCGATTGGCGGAGAGAGAAAATGGCCGTACTGATCCAGAACATGATCGGGAGCCAGTACAGCCACGGTCTCTTCTACCCCCTCGTCGGCGGGGTCGCCTTTTCCAGAAACTACTACCCTTGGACCGAGCGGCTCTCTGTCGAGGACGGCGTCGTCCGCCTGGTTGTCGGTGTGGGGACCCGCGCCGTCGGCCGGGAGTACGCCCGCGTCTTCTCCCCGAGGATGCCCGGCCTTCGCCCCGAGGGGAACGATCCGACAGCGATCGTGCAGTTCTCGCAAGAGACGGTCGATGTGCTCGACATGCACCAGGACCGCCTAGAAACCCGAAAGCTCCACGAACTTGACAACCCGCTCTTGACCAAGATCTGCTCGATCGTCGGATCGGACGGCTCCCTCCGGGAGCCCATGTCGTCCGCGGCGATGCTCACGTCCGGTGAGCGGCTCGTCGCTTCGTTCTCCCGGCTGATCGAGGGGAACACGTTGATGCCGCTCACCCCGCTCGTTCGACACCTCCTCCACTCGCTCGAGGAGTTGATGTCGCTCCCGGTCGATGTCGAGTTCGCCCTCGACTTCTCGAGCCCCGAGGCGTCCGATCAGCAGGCGCCGCTCTTCTACTTGCTGCAGGTGCGGCCACTCGGGAACCGGCCCGAGCATCGCCGCATCACTGCGCCCGATGTCCCAGATCATCGGGTCGTCCTGCAGTCCCATCGCGTGCTCGGAAACGGAATGCGCGCCGGGATTCGTCATCTGATTCTCGTCGAGCCGTCGACGTATCGATGGGATCGCGCCTACGACATCGCCCGCTCGATCGGCCGGATCAATCACGAGCTTGTGGAGCAGGACGAACCCTACATTCTGATCGGGCCGGGTCGGTGGGCTTCGTCGAACCCGCAACTCGGCGTCCCGGTCCAGTATGGGGAGATCTCCGGAGCGGCTGTGATCGTCGAGATGTCGACGGCGTCGTTCGCCGCCGAGCTATCGTACGGGACTCACTTCTACGCCGATATGGTCGCGAGCGACGTACTGTACCTCCCTGTGAGCGAGCCGCATGGAGACCTCGTGAATCGGTCGCTCCTCGATGCGCAGGAGCTCGTCCATCGGGACCCGTTCGTCACGCACTACCGAATCCCCCGGGGACTCGACGTCTACGTGGACGCCCTTCGTCAACGAGGGATCGTCGCCCTGCGCGCCCCTTCCTGACCTAGCGAACGGGGCGATACGGATCGCGCACCCCGTGCCTTGACCGCGACAGAGAACGGGCCGTCGTGTCGTCGCTCCGGCTCTCGCAAGATCGGGTCGCCGGCCGGCGCGCTCATGGATCCGACGTCGAGCCGAGCCGAGACGCGGCGCTCTGAATCCGGGTTCGCCAGCGCCTGGAGCGCACCCGTCGCCTCGTTCTGCGGCCGGAATCCGCTTGCTCCTGCTGCTACCTCGGGCCGAGGCCATCGAGTACAATGCGCCCGATGACCGGCGACATCGATCTGAACGCTCCGGTCTGAGCGCATCAGACCCGCAACAAGCTTCGCAGGAGAGGAGACGGATGCCCGAACTGCGTAGAGGTCCGATCCGAAACCAATGGGTGATCATCGCCCCCGATCGAGCGAAGCGCCCGTCAGACTACGATGCCCGCGCCGCGGAACCGGACGAACAGGAGCCCATCCACTGCCCGTTCTGCAGCGGAAATGAAACAATGACGCCGCCCGAGATCGCGCGGACGAACGGCTCCGACGGTCGATGGCAGGTCCGCGTGGTCCCAAACAAATTCCCAGCACTACAGGATTATGCAGAGCTCTCCCGGGACGGAGTCGAGGGGGGCTTCGACCGGATGAACGGGGAGGGGGCACACGAGGTCGTGATCGAAACGCCCGACCACAACAGGGAGCTCCCGGATCTCCCCGCCGAACAGGTCAAGCGGGTGATCGACATGTACATCGCCCGCCTCTCGGGCCTGATGCAGAATCCGCGGCTCCGGCACATCGTCCTGTTCAAGAACCACGGCAAGGAAGCCGGTGCATCGCTTCTCCACCCGCACTCGCAGATCATCGCCGTGCCGATCGTCCCGAGGGACGTCCGCGATGTTCTCCGCATCGCTAAGGAGTACTACAAGCGCAGGGAAAGATGCCTCTTCTGCGATGTGATGCTCGGGGAGATGCGAAACGGTGAGCGAATCATCGACGAGACCGACGGCTACGCCGCCTGGGCTCCATACGACTCTCGATTCCCGTTCGAAGTCCTGATCTCCCCCCAAGCGCACTGCTGCGACTTCACGCAACTCACCGAGGAACAACGTTGGGGACTGGCGCGAACGCTGAAGCGGACACTCCAGCGGCTCCGCAACCTGCTCGGCGACATCCCCTACAACCTCATCCTTCAGACGTCTCCGAATCCAACAGAGCAACCTGGAAAGCCCGAACACTGGAAAACGCTCCAGTACGACTACCACTGGCGGATCGAGATCCTTCCTCGCCTGACGAGAGTTGCCGGATTCGAGTGGGGAACCGGTTCCTACGTCAACCCGATACCACCGGAACGGGCAGCCGAGTACCTGCGGGAGGCGCCCGTCTCGGATCTCGATTGAGCTGACCAGCTGCAGGAGATCCGCGCCCTCTGCGGATCCCCTGGACCCTGAGCTCCTTCGAGGCGGTTGGCTACTCGAACAGGCCAATCAGGTAGCGCAGCCCTTCGCTGACCGGCCGCGACTTCGCCAGCGCGTCGGCGAGCGAGACCGGTTCGATCTTCACGCCGCGCAAGGCCGTCATCACGTCAAACGTCCCCTCGAGCGCGAACTCGACCGATGCCGCCCCGAACCGTGTGGCGAGGATTCGATCGAACGGCGCCGGGCTCCCGCCTCGCTGGAGGTACGCCAGATTCGTGACCCGAACCGGCATTCGCATTCGCTCGGAGAGCTGGTTGGCGATGAACTGCCCCACGCCGCCCAAACGGACGTGCCCGAACTCGTCGACCTGCGCCTCGGCGATCACTTGACCGCCGAGCCCTTCCGGTCGCGCCCCTTCGGCGACGATAATGATGCTGAACCGCTTCTTTAGAAGCTCCCGGCGCTTGATCTTGCGAAAGATGGAATCGAGGTCGAACGCCTCCTCCGGGATGAGGATCACGTCCGCCCCGCCCGCGACGCCCCCCATCAGGCTCAGCCAGCCTGCATCCCGCCCCATCACCTCGAGGATCAGGACTCGGTGGTGCGATGCGGCCGTCGTGTGGAGGCGGTCGAGTGCGTCCGTTACGGCTTCCAGCGCCGACCAGAAACCGATCGAGTAGTCGGTCATCGCGATGTCGTTGTCGATCGTTTGCGGGATTCCGATTGCCTTCACGCCGAGCTCGTTGGAGAGCCGATGCGCGACGCCCATTGTGTCCTCACCGCCGATCGCCACCAGGAAGTCGATCGCGTTCACTTCCAGGTTCTCGACGATCCGCTCTGGCCCTCCCTGGGTCTTGAACGGGTTCGTCCGGGAGCTTCCGAGGATCGTTCCCCCGATGTGGAGGATTCCCGAGACGTCGCCAACGGTCATCGGCTGGATCAAGTTTTCGAGCGGTCCTCGCCAACCCTCGAGAAAACCGACGACTTCGACTCCATGCTTCATCCCGAACCGGACGATCGCCCGCAGTGCTGCGTTGATCCCCGGGGAGTCCCCTCCTCCGGTCAGTACCCCTGCCCTCGGCATACTCCTCTCCTTCTATCCTCGCCTTTCGATGCTGCGCCCCCCGCTGCCCGCCTGTGCAAGCAGCTCCCTCGCGATCGAGCGGATTCCGTCCCGGACCCGCTCGCCAACGGCCCGCGGGTCGAAGTCTCCCTTCTTCGGGCTCCAGTCGCTGCCGGCGAACAGGTTGACGATGTCGTCTTCCACCCCGGCGGGCGGGATGATCGATTCCCGATGCGCCACGTAGAACTCGCACGACGTCCGGCCGTAGACGTACTGATAGTGCGTATCCTTGTTCAGCTTTCGGATCCCATACTCAATGACTTCCCGGACCTGGGCCGGCAGCAGCCCCGACGATCCGTGCAGGACGAGGGGGGTCTCCAATCCCGCGGAGCCGAGTCGCCGCTGGATGTCACGGGCGAGATCGGTCCGGAGGCGGATCTTCCGCCCCTTCGATACGCCGTGCTCCGTACCGATCGAGATCGCCAACAGGTCGGCGGCGCTCTCGCGAACGAACTCCACCGCTTCGTCAGGGTCGGTGTAGAACGCCTCGTCCGACGAGATCTCGTCCTCGACGCCGCGGATCTTCCCGAGCTCCGCTTCGATCAGGATTCCGCTCCCCTCCGCTGCGTCCGCGACTTCCCGGCTGATCCGAACGTTCTCTTCGAACGGCTCCTTCGACGCATCGATCATGATCGACGAGACAAGTCGCTCCTCAATCGCAAGGTCGATCAGGTCGCGCTCTCCCGCCGTGAAGTGATCGAGGTTGATGAACACGGCGATCGGATACCGCTCAGCCAGTTCACGCACCGTTCGGCAGAGGACACGGAGTCCCGTCCCCTTGTCCCCGGCGCCGGCGAACTTCGCGGCACCGGGGCTGACCTGGACAAGCAGGTCCGATCGAGCCTCGGCGTAGGCTTCGAGCAGCCCAACCAGGACGTTTCCCTCGGCGATGTTGTTCGCCATGAATGCGTACCCAGCCGCTTCTGCGCGGCGGTACGCCTCACGCAGTCTGTCTCCTCCGCGAAACGGCATGCTGCCCCCTTCTCTCCGCTCGACAGCCGCGACGGCCGACCGTGCCCAATCATTGCACGCAGCCGGCGGCGGCGCAACCGGCCGATTCCCTCAAATCACTGCAGTTCCGGAATCTCGTGAACCGAAGCTCGCTGAAGCTGCCAGGCTAGCCGCTCGACCGCTGCCCGAACCGGCGCCGAGAGGCCCGCGCCCGGCGTCAGATCCTGCGGCTCGATCCCAATCAGCACGATTCGTCGAGCCGCTTCCTCGACCCGGTCCAAGACGAACGAGAGCGGGAGGCCGTGTGTCGAGGCGAGCATCCGCTCGCCCGACGGGCGGGGAAGGCTTCGAACGGCTCCTGCAGGAAGCCCCATGCGCGCAGCATCGACGACGACAAGCAAGTCCGGGCGCCACCTCGTCACCAGGCCGACTGCGTTCTCGAGGGAAGGACCGCAATCGACAGCGAGCCATCCGCTCTCGCCCAAGCGCACTGAGACCTCCGGGCCCGCGCCGTCGTCCCCGAGGAGGCGATTCCCAACTCCGATCAGCATCCGCACGGGAACCCGCGTCACTCGACCGCGTGGAATCGACCGATCGATCGGTACCGCGCGTAGCGCGCCGCCATCCGCTCGTCGGTCACCTGGTCCGTGAGCTCCGATAGATGCCGCTCGAGTTCCCGTTTCAGCGCTGCTGCAGTCCGCTCGAAGTCCTTGTGCGCCCCGCCGAGGGGTTCCGGGATCACCCCGTCGATCAATCCCAGTTTCAAAAGGTGGGGCGCCGTGAGGTGAAGCGCGGCTGCTGCCTCTTTGACGCGGTCCTTGTCCTTCCAGAGGATCGCCGCGGCTCCTTCTGGGCTAATGACCGTGTAGATCGAGTTCTCGAGCATCATTACGCAGTCGGCGACGCCGATCGCCAACGCGCCGCCCGATCCGCCTTCGCCAATCACGACCGCGATCGTCGGCACGCGGAGCTCCGCCATCGTCCGCAGGCTCTCGGCGATCGCCCCGCCAATGTTCTCTTCCTCGGACTCTAGCCCAGGGTACGCGCCCGGCGTATCGATCAGAGTGACAATGGGAATCCCGAACCGGTCCGCCAAGCACATCACCCGTCGGGCCTTTCGATACCCCCGCGGGCGAGGCATCCCGAACAGCCGCTCCTTGTTCTCTGCTGTCGAACGCCCCTTCTGCTGAGCAACCACGGCGATCCGGCGGCCTTCCAGGCGGGCGAGGCCGGTGATGAGAGCCTGGTCGTCGCCCGAGATCCGATCCCCGTGGAGCTCGTAGAAGTCGGTGAAGATCTCGCCGATGTAGTCCAGCGCGTACGGGCGCTTCGGGTGACGCGCCGTCTTCACACGTTCCCAGTCGCTCAGGTTTTCGAACAGATCGCGCCGAAGGCGCTCCAGCTTCTTCTCGAGGGTGCGGATCTCGTGAGAGAGGTCGATCCCGTTCTGCGAGTTCATCTGCCGCAGCTCCTCGATCTTCGCTTCGAGCAGATCGAGCGTCCTCTCGTCGCTCATCGGACCGTCTCCACGAAGTAGGAGAGCAGGAGCACGAGCTCGTCCCGTAGATCCTCCCGTTTGACGACTCGATCGATCTGACCGTGCTCGAGCGCGAACGCATCCGTTTGGAAGTTCTGCGGAAGCTCCTGCTCGGCGATCGTCTGGTCAATCACGCGCCGGCCGGCAAACCCGATCATCGCCCCTCGTTCGGCGATGATCAGATCCCCCAGGCTGGCGATCGAGGCCTGTACACCGCCGGACGTCGGGTAGGTCATGACGGAAATGAACGGAAGACCGGCGTCGGAGAGCCGAGCCCGGACCGCCGCCGTCTTGGCCATCTGGAGAAGCGAGAACAAGCCCTCTTGAACGCGCGCTCCGCCCGAGGAAGAGATCAGGACAAACGGACGTTCGAGTTCGATCGCCGTTTCGATCCCGTGGCAGATCTGCTCTCCCATCACAGACCCCATGCTCCCTCCGACGAACCGGAAGTCCATGACCGCGATGACGATCGGGATGGCGCCAATCGAAGCCCGTCCGACGATGAGGGCGTCCCTCATGCCGGTTTTCGATTGCGCATCTTCGATCCGATCCGTATACGCACGGCTATCGGCGAAGCCGAGCGGGTCGTCGGACGCGATCGGCTTCGAGATTTCCTCGTAGCTCCCCTCGTCAACGAGCGAGGCGATCCGCTCCGCCGCCGTCAGGAAGAAGTAATCGCCGCACTTCGGGCAGATGTTGTTGTTCTCGCGAACACGCCGCTTAAAGACCAGCTCTCCGCACGACTTGCATTTCATCCAGAGGCTGTCATCGGGCTCCTTGTCGACATGAACCCGCAAGTACTGCCGCTCCTTGAAGATCGCCATGAACTAGATCACCTCACTGCGTCCGCCGGAAAAGCGCGAATCGCGCCCTCTTCGCCGGCTGCTCAGGACCCCCGCCCACCCTCAGACTGTTGGGAAGAACCGATCCGCTGGAGACGATCATCGAGAGCGCGTCTTCCACCGGCATGTCTACGTACGTCACAAGCCGCCGGGGGATGATGATCATGTACCCCGACAGCGGGTTCGGGGCGGTCGGCGCATAGACGAGGATGCAGTCCTCGCCTGTGAGGTCTTGAAGTCGGCCCAGCTCCTCGTTCGTCACCAGACCGAGCACGTTGATCCCCGGCTTGGGGTACTCGAACATCACGACCTTGCTGAACGCCCTCGTCGATTGCCGATTGAGGAGGGCATTGGTGAACTGCTTCAATGTCCCGTACATCTTCCGGACTCCCGGGACTGCGAAGAAGATCCGCTCGAAGAACGCGTGGAGTGTCCGGCCGAGGACGTTCCGAACAAGGACGCCGACAAGAAGCACGATCAGGATCGTTACGTAGATCCCCATTCCCGGGATCCAACGCCCCAATGCTCGCTCGACCGTCATCCCGAATCCAGTGCCTCTCCCGACCAAGCCATCGATCAGCCGGTAGAGGAACCACACAATGTAGATCGTGGCGCCGATGGGGATGATCGCAAGCAACCCGCTGATCAGCGTCGTGCGAAACCAGATGAGGAACTTCTTCATGCTCTCCCCTCACGCTCCCCGCGGCCGGGGATCCGTTCTGTGTATTATAGATCAACATGCGAGGGGCTGCATTCCCCACAAGAGCGATCGTTTGGGCGCTCGCCGTGACGTGCGTCGTCTACGCGGGCGTTCTTGCTCTGTCAATCGCCCTTCCCCTGCGATACGAACTCCCACTGCGCACGTGGTCGGCCGCGCGCGGCCTCGATCCGGCCCTCGTCGCCGCCGTGATCCAGTGCGAGAGCCGATACCGTCCGGGCGCGATCTCACCGCGCGGTGCCGTCGGCCTGATGCAGATCATGCCCGATACGGGCGCGTGGATCGCGGGGCAGCTGGGTGCCTCGGCGTTCGATCCGTTGGACCTTCTCGTGCCGGAGACGAGCATCGAGTTCGGAACGTGGTACCTCCGACACCTTCTCGACCGATTCTCGCGGATCGAAGATGCTTTGATGGCCTACAACGCCGGGCCGACCACAGTCGCCCAATGGGACGGGAGGGACGAGTCCATCTACCCGGAAACCCGCGCGTACGTCGATCGCGTCCTCCGAACGCTCCCGTTCTACCGCGTCTTCCTCCGCTTCCCGTGGTTCCACCGAATCACTCCCCCGCTTCCCATCTAGCGTTGCACGACCCGCACGCATGGGCTAGTATCGGCGCGACTTCGAAGGCAGACATCATGACGAGGAGGTCAAACGTGTCGGAGGCTATGCAATGGGTGAAGAAGGATCCGTCGGGGGAGAACGTCTTCTGGCCGACCGAAGCGCTGAAGAGGCGGACGTGGGTGTCCGACGAGTCGATCTACGCTGAGGCGAACAAGGACCCCGTGGCATTCTGGGAGAAGAAGGCGGCGGAGCTCCATTGGTTCGAGAAGTGGACCAAGGCGTACGATTTCTCCCCTCATGCGTACAAGTGGTTCGTCGGCGGCAAGATGAACCTCTCGTACAACTCCCTCGATCGCCAAATCAAATCCGGAAGAGGCGACCGCATCGCACTGATCTGGGAGCCCGAGCCGATCGACGAGCCTGCGATCCGTCTCACCTACCAGCAGCTCTACGAACGCGTCTGCAGGTTCGCCAACGTCCTGAAGTCACTGGGCGTCCGCAAAGGCGACCGTGTCGGCATCTACCTGCCGATGATCCCCGAGGCTGTCATCGCAATGCAGGCCTGCGCCCGGATCGGCGCCCCCCACAGCGTCGTCTTCTCGGCGTTCAGTCCCGATTCGCTCCGCGACCGGATGGTCGATGCCAAGGCGAAAGTCCTCGTGACCGCCGACGGGTACTTCCGCCGCGGCAAGGCGATCGATCTGAAGAAGAGCGCTGACGCCGGCATCTCCGATACGCCGGTGGAGAAGGTCGTCGTCGTCCGCCGCCTCAACGGGAGCGCGGCGATGGTCCCGGGGCGCGACCTCTGGTACCACGAGTTGATGGCCGACGCATCAGTGGACTGCCCGGCCGAGCCTCTCGACGCTGAGGATCTCTCATTCCTGCTCTACACGTCCGGGACAACCGGGCAGCCAAAGGGGATCATGCACACGACGGGGGGATACGCCGTACAGGCTCACACAACGGCGAAATGGAACTTCGACCTCCACGACGGGGACATCTACTGGTGTACCGCCGACGTCGGATGGATCACCGGTCATACCTACATCAACTACGGCCCCTTGATGAACGGCGTCACGAGCGTCATCTTCGAGGGATCTCCTGACACGCCCGACTTTGGGCGGTTCTGGGCGATCATCGAGAAGCACAAGGTTACCCAGCTGTACACAGCACCGACAGCGATCCGCATGTTCGTGAAGTGGGGCGATGAATGGCCGCAACGCCACGATCTCTCCAGCCTTCGACTGCTCGGAACCGTCGGCGAGCCGATCAACGTCGATGCGTGGATGTGGTACTTCGAGATCGTCGGCGGCGGCCGTTGCCCGATCGTCGATACGTGGTGGCAGACGGAAACCGGCGCAAATATGGTGAACAGCCTCCCCGGTGTCGGACCGTTCATGCCGACGGTTGCCGGCCGGGCCTTCCCGGGAGTGGTCGCCGACATCCTCGACTCCGGTGGACGCCCGGTGAAGCCGGGCGAGGGTGGGTACCTCTCGATCTACAGCCCGTTCCCACCGGCGCTGACGCGTGGGATCTTCGGCGACATGGAACGCTTCCAGTCGCAGTACTTCAGCGAGTACGGCCCCGAGCGGTACTTCACTAGCGATGGCGCGCGGAAGGACGACGCAGGGAACATCCGGATCACCGGTCGCGTCGACGACGTCATGAACGTTGCCGGCCACCGGCTGGCGACAGCCGAGGTCGAGAGCGCTCTCGCTCAGAACGAGAACGTCAGCGAGGTCGCTGTCGTGTCGAAGCCGCACGACGTGAAGGGCGAGGTCCCGGTCGCGTTCGTCCTCCTGCGGAAGGGCGTCGAACCATCGGACCAGATCCGAAAGGAGCTCCTCGCCACAGTGACGAAGGTGATCGGTCCCACCGGTCGTCCGGAAGAGATTGTCTTCGCGCACGATGTCCCGAAAACGCGGAGCGGGAAGATCATGCGGCGTATTCTGAAGTCACTTGTCCGCGACGAACCCGTTGGGGATCTGACGACGCTTCAGAATCCCGAGAGCGTCAACGAACTGAAGAGGGCTGTCGGATACAAGGGCTAGTCGTTGCGCGTGCAGTCTGAACGAGAGAGACGAGGGGCGGGAACGGCGATACGTCGTTCCCGCCTTCATTCCATGGAGGGTGGGTATGTCGGATGAGAAGGTATTCGGCATGAAGCCGCAGGGCGGGCGGTGGGTCTTCGTGCTGCTCGGAATGTTGATGAACATCTGCCTGGGCGCGGTCTACGCGTTCAGTGTCTTCAGGGGGCCGCTGGAGAAGGCGGTCGATCTCGGTGGGTGGGGGATCAGTGCGACGCAGAGCGGTCTTCCGTTCATGGTCTTCCTGGCGATGTTCGCGGTCTTCATGGCTCTCGCTGGCGGGCTCATCGGCCGATGGGGACCGCGGAAGACCGGACTTCTCGGGGGAACGCTCGTCGGAGCCGGATGGATCCTGTCGGGGTTCGCGCCGAGCATCACCTGGCTCACGATCTTCTATGGCGTCATCGCCGGAGGCGGCGTCGGAATCATCTATGGGGTCCCGATTGCGGTCTCGGCGAAATGGTTCCCCGACCGGAAGGGCCTCGCCGTCGGGCTGACGGTGATGGGGTTCGGCCTTTCGGCCCTCCTGATGGTTCCGATCATGACAGCGATGATCGACAATCCGGCGATCGGGGCTCTCGGCGCATTCCAGTACCTGGGCATCGCGTTCCTCGCCATCCTCGTCCTCCTGTCCCTGCCGTTGCGCGATCCGCCGGCCGGCTGGAAGCCGGCCGGTTGGGACGGACGCGCGGCGAAGGGCTCGAGCGGCGTGGACCTCGACCGCGGCGCAATGGTCAAGACCAGGACCTTCTACGCGCTGTGGGGCACGTATACCATCGGCTGCCTGGCAGGGCTGATGGCCATCGGAATCGCGAAGCCGTTCGGCAATGAGATTCTCACTGCGGCGGGCTACAGCGACGCACGGATGGCGACCCTTCTCACCACCATGGTCTCGCTGTTCGCCATCTTCAACGGTCTGGGCCGCCCTCTCTTCGGATGGCTGACCGACAAGCTCACTCCGCGTAACGCGGCTGGCCTATCGTTCGTGCTGGTTCTAGCGGCGTCGGCGCTCCTCTACCTCTGGGGGGAGGGGAATCCCGTCCTCTATTTCATCGCTTTCGCCGTCCTCTACCTGAACCTCGGCGGCTGGCTCGCCATCGCCCCGACGGCGACGGCGACCTACTACGGCACGCAGCACTACGGGAAGAACTACGGCTTGGTCTTCACCTCGTACGGGGTGGGGGCGATCGCCGGTACGCTTCTCTCGGGGATGATCCGCGACGCAACCGGCGCATACCTCCCGGTCTTCCTGCCAGTGATGGCGCTCGCCGCGCTCGGACTGGGGATCAGCCTGTTCGCCCTGAAGCCGGTCCGGCCGGCGTCCGGCCTGCCATAGCGCCTGCCTTGCGGCGATCCGACGGGCGGGGGCGCCCCCCGGTGGATCGTCTGGACGTTGGATACTACGCTGGTCGCTACGAGAGGATCTCGCATGGACGTCCAGAAGGGTTCTTCGAAGTGGGTTTGGCTCGACCTGGAGACAACCGGTCTCGATGTCGAGCGACGGGCGATCGTCGAAATCGCAACGATCGTGACCGACAATGACCTCACCATCATCGCGGAGGGACCCACCATGGTGATCCGGCAATCCGAGGAGGTCCTGGCAGAGATGGACGAGTGGTGCGCGGAGCAGCATCGGGTCTCCGGCCTTCTGGAGGCCGTCCGACGATCGTCGATCACCCTCGCCGATGCCGAGGAGCGGACTCTCGCCTTCCTGCAGGAACAATGCCCGCCGCGAGCGTGCCCGCTCGCCGGAAACTCGATCTGCTTCGACCGACGCTTCCTGATCCGCCACATGCCCCGTCTGGAGACCCACCTCCACTACCGGAACATCGATGTGAGCACGGTCAAGGAGCTCGCGTATCGCTGGTTCCCCGGGATCACGCCTCCATTCGAGAAGCGGTCGCTCCACCGTGCGCTCCCCGACATCCTCGAGTCGATCGAGGAACTCCGGTTCTACCGATCCGCGCTCTTCAGCGAGAGTCATGTCCGACGTAACGTGGCGTGAGATCGAAGCTGCCGCCCGGCGAATCGCGCCGCTCGCGCATCGCACGCCGGTACTGACGAACGCGTCGGTCGACCGACGAGCCGGCGCCGCCGTTCGATTCAAGTGCGAGAACTTCCAGCGGACCGGCTCGTTCAAGTTCCGCGGCGCCGCCAACGCCGTTGCGGCACTGTCGCCGACAGCGCGCGCCCGAGGCGTCTACGCTCACTCGAGCGGAAACCATGCCCAGGCGCTCGCTCTCGCTGCCCGTCTCCACAGCGCCCCGGCCTACATCGTCATGCCGTCGGACGCCTGCCCCGTCAAGCGAGCGGCGACCGAGGGGTACGGCGCACGCGTCATCCCGTGCCCCCCCACGGATGAGGGCCGCCGGACCACGGCGGAGCGAGTCGGAGACGAGACGGGAGCGACATTCGTTCATCCTCACGACGATCCGCTTGTCATCGCCGGCCAAGGGACTGCTGTCGCCGAACTGGTCGAGGAGGCGGGCGACCTTGACGTGGTGCTCGTTCCCGTGGGCGGGGGTGGGCTTTTGTCGGGGACCCTGATCGCCATCCGGAGGCTTCACCCTCGGGCGCGCGTAATCGGGTGCGAGCCCGCTAGGGCGGATGATGCCCACCGCGGGCTCCTCGCCGGCCGGCGGATCGTCGATTTCGTCCCGGAGACCATCGCCGACGGCCTCCGAACCCCCCTCGGAGAGCGGACGTTCGAGATTATCCGCCGACTCGTCGACGAGATCGTTCTCATCACGGACGACGAGATCGCCGACGCCATGCGGTTCGTCTGGGAACGGATGAAGATCGTCATCGAGCCGTC
>Ga0068713_1002397_pt1 | contig 19242 bp, 15 predicted proteins | sample MTBAKSrepl2MetaG_FD_62223 | JGI IMG/M metagenome (GOLD analysis project Ga0068713, IMG submission 62223) | Enrichment culture microbial communities om Arthur Kill intertidal strait, New Jersey, USA, that are MTBE-degrading - MTBE-AKS2 (Arthur... | ecosystem: Environmental > Aquatic > Marine >...
AACAGGGTATAAGACTGATCAAAGATATTCTGGACACCGTAGTAGACCTCAAAGTTCGATATTTTCACCGTAGCAAGTCCGTTTGTAACCCATGCTGACGGTTGTTCAACATTCTGGTACTGATAATCGCCGTAATAATGCCCTGTGATCGAGAGGCGCACTCGAAGCTGCGAATGGTAAAAGAATTGATCGTAACGTAAACTCCCCCACCCCCAGGTCGCCGGGTAAGGCTCGCCCGTTGCCGCCGCGTCACTCCAGCTCCAGGACCCCGCAGTCGACAAACCAAAGAACAGGTCCAGCCAGCCGAACCCCGAGAGCTCAAGATTTGTACGCGAGGGACCGTTGCCGCGAGTCACCTGGTCCGTCCCGACAGGAACCAGACGGATGGGATCATCTGTGCGACGCACGCCGGCCATCAAACGCAAGGAGCGATCCGCACTCTGCCTGAAACGTACACCACCACCGGAATAAATGCTGGTCTCTACTCTCAGCGCCGGGTTTCCGAAGGAGTAGAGTGTCGCTATCTCAGCTGGCGGTGTGAGGTCCATCCACCTGTCGGGAGTTCGCAAAGACCAGAATCCGAATGCTTCATCGAGGGCAGGCCAGCGCCAACTCCTCGATACTTCGCCGACCAATCCAAAGCCGAGGCTGTCCCCATAATCAACATGCGCCGCGCCGCCGAGCAGAGCGACTGGGTCCAAGCTGATCGTATCCGGCAGCGCGGAACGTGTGCCAAACTCACTACGCAAAGCCAGCAGTGAATGCAGACGGTCCTTTTCCACCTGATGACGCAGGGTTAAACCACCGACGGTCCGTACTGCCGACGGATCCTGATTCAGGGGTCGCCGCACAAACCTTGCCGCAGTCCGTTCGACATCGGCACGAAGAGATACGGTTCTCTTGGAATCGGCGAGTTTGTGCCAGGTCTCAAACCTGCCGCCGGTGCGGTTTCCATCCTCGTCCCCGTAGCGATATCCCATCTGGGTACGGACATACCAGAATGCCAACTCACGATAATCCCTGTCCGCGGTCGTGCCGCCACTCAGGATCAGGTCGAGGTCGTTGCGCCGTGTGTTGGCCGTGCCACTGAGTAGCACACGGCCGTGGGTTTCGCGTGTTTCCATCCAATAAAGTTGGAGATGACCGATGTCACGGATTTGCTGACGCCCGCCGACACGTACCATGCTTGTGTTGGCAAATGTGTTGGTAAACCGGCCACGGTACTCGCCGATGTTGACCCCGATGTGATAAGCAAATTCCTCATTCACCTGTTGGGAAATCCGCCAATCCGCATGACCGAGACCGTAAAACCCTTGTCGATATACAACCCGTGTCAGAGCTGTAGTTGGATAGGCATGGGGTGGGGAAATCGTGAGAATCGGGCCGGAAGCGCCCGGCCCGCTGCCATCCCAACTTTCGGAGAGGTGCATCTGCTGCACCTCTTCTGCGGCGTAGGTGGCAAAGTTGGTAGCGTCCGTCACCGGGCTGTCATAGGGGCGGCCACGGTACATCACGGTCAATGAACGCGCCGAGTGACCCGGTGGGAACAGGTAGAAGGGTTGTGAGAAGAGCTGGCTCTGGCGTGGATAGAGGGAGGGCAGAATGCCCGCCATCTCACCAGCATCTTTGTAGGCGTGACGCGAGAAATCCGCCAGGTCGATCGAAACGGCAACCGGTGAGGCCGCTCGAGGCGCTGTGGTGTCCGGGGGGACGATAACCCAGGGGGGACGCTTCGGCTTTGCGGGTTGCGTCGATGCAACGGAAGACCCCAGGCTTTCCACGGATAACGTATCAGTCGCGAGGGAGTCAGAAATCATCCCATCCGCAGCACTTGAATCAGGGATTGCAGTTTCGAGATCTGAGAAGGTTGAATCATCCTGCACGCTGACGAGTGAGTCAGATGTGGTGGGTTCTGTCTGCTTTTCGTAGTGAGGTGCGGAGGATTTCTGCTGAGAATCCTGCGCGGTGGAGCTATGAGACGGTGTGATGACGACAATCGTCAGAAGCAGTGGGAGCCAGCCACCTCTGAAAAATCTCAATGCCGCAATGACATCTCTCCCCTGCTCCACCACACGCACCTCTTCCTCGTCAATCATCCAGCGCCGTTGCCGGGCAATATAGGCTCAGCGGTTTGAAATGGAAAATCCATCGCGTGAACTTCGCCCCGATCGATCCCGGCACTGTGGCTCAGCGACCAGACACTCAAGTACTCTCCGCGGAGCCCACTCGCGCCTGTGACAGCTTGACTCCCGGCTGGCCTCCGTATACTTTTCGCCCGTTAGCACTCGTCAACGAAGAGTGCTAACAACTTCTGCCAACATGTTATTCTTTAACCAGTTATTCCCGGGCAGATTCACCTCGATTCTGAGGAATCCTGTCGAACGGGATCAAGTGATCAGGGTCAGGCACATCTTCGGATGGGCCTCACACCAAGGAGGAACAGGATGAAAATTCGTCCAGTCGATGAGCGGGTTCTGCTTCAAGTCGCTGAGCCCGAGGAGCGGAAGGTCGGTGGAATCATCATTCCCGACACGGTCCACGAGAAGCCCCAGATCGGCAAGGTCGTCGCCCTCGGTGACGATGTGCTCAACAAGGATGTGGAGCGCCTTCCCCTCTCCAAGATTCTCAAAGTGGGCGACAAGGTTCTCTTCGCGAAGTATGGCGGCAATGAGGTGGAGGTGGATGGCGAGAAATACCTCCTCGTAAACCGCAGCGACATCCTCGCGGTACTCAACTGATTTTCTCAACGATCACGATTCACTGTAAAGAGGGAGTGAAACGATGGCTCATAAAGTGATTGCCTTCGATCTGGAAGCCCGGAACGGGCTGAAGGCTGGTGTCGACAAGTTGGCGCGTGCGGTCAAGGTCACCCTCGGCCCGCGTGGACGTAATGTTATTCTGGACAAGAAGTTCGGCGCTCCGACAGTCACCAAGGACGGTGTCAGTGTCGCCAAGGAGATCGAACTCGAGGATCCCATTGAGAACATGGGCGCGCAGATGGTGCGTGAGGTCGCGTCGAAGACCTCGGACGTGGCCGGCGATGGCACCACCACCGCAACCGTCCTCGCCCAGGCGATCCTGAACGAGGGTCTGCGCAATGTGGTCGCGGGTGCGAACCCCCTTCTGCTGAAGCGTGGGATCGACAAAGCGGTCGGCATTGTCGTGGAAGAGCTCCACAAGATGAAGGTCGAAGTGGGCGGCTCCAAGGAGCGTATCGCCCAGGTCGGCGCCATTTCGGCGAACAACGATGACGAGATCGGCAACCTCATCGCCGACGCCATGGAGAAAGTCGGCAATGACGGTGTCATCACGGTGGAAGAGGCCAAGTCGATCGAAACCACCCTGGACGTTGTCGAGGGTATGCAGTTCGACCGCGGCTACTCCAGCCCCTATTTCGTGACCGACCCCGACAACATGGAAGCGGTCCTCGAGGATCCGCTGATCCTGATCCACGACAAGAAGATCAGCGTGATGAAGGACCTGTTGCCAGTGCTCGAGAAGGTCGCTCAGCAGGGACGCAGCCTGTTGATCATCTCCGAGGATGTCGAAGGTGAAGCCCTCGCGACCCTCGTGGTGAACAAGCTGCGCGGCACCCTGAAGATCGCCGCGGTGAAGGCGCCTGGCTTCGGCGACCGCCGTAAGGCCATGCTCGAGGACATCGCGACCCTCACCGGTGGCCGTGTCATCAGCGAAGAAGCAGGCATGAAGCTCGAGAACACCCAGTTTGGCGACCTCGGCTCAGCCAAGCGTGTTGTGATCACCAAGGATGAGACCACGCTTGTTGAAGGCGCTGGCGAAACCAAGGAAATCAAGGCCCGCATCGAGCAGATCAAAAAGCAGATCGAATCGACCACCTCCGACTACGATCGTGAGAAGCTGCAGGAACGTCTCGCGAAGCTCGCCGGTGGTGTCGCAGTCCTCTACATCGGCGCCTCCACCGAGATCGAGATGAAGGAGAAGAAAGCCCGTGTCGAGGATGCGCTGCACGCCACCCGTGCTGCAGTCGAGGAAGGGATTGTCCCCGGCGGTGGTGTTGCGTTGGTCCGTTGCCAGCTTGCCCTTGAGAAGGCGAAGTTCGACGGTGTTGATCTGGATACCGGCCGGATGATCGTGCTGCGTGCCATCGAGGAGCCCCTGCGTCAGATCGCTGACAATGCCGGCTACGAAGGCGCCGTGGTGGTCCAGAAGGTGCGCGAGGGTAAGGATGCCTACGGCTTTAACGCCCTGACCGGCCAGTACGAAGACATGCTGAATGCCGGTGTCATCGACCCGACCAAGGTCACCCGCACCGCGCTCGAGAATGCCGCATCTGTCGCCAGCGTATTGGTGATGTCCGAAGCGGTCATCTTCGAGGCCAAGGAAGATGCACCTGCCGCACCGGCCATGCCCGGCGGCGGTATGGGCGGCGGGATGTACTAAGCCGTTCCTTCCTGTTTGCAGTCCATTAAACCCCTACGGAAATCTTTCCGTAGGGGTTTTCCATTAGTAGTAATTGCCAGCGTTGCCCCTTGGACGACTTGTAGCAATCTCGAAGTGTGCGAACAAGCAGCAATTCAAATCCCCTGCCGGGAAACTGGCAGGGGGGTTTCTGTCTGAAGCACTCCGTCTGTGAGGATTCGATTCCAGGCATTATCTTTCAGAAACCGATATGGGGGGATTCCGATGACTACTACTGTTCCTGTTGTTGAAGTCAGCCCTGCTGTGCTCAGATGGCTGCTCGACTCAGCGGATCCAGCCCTGCGTGCTAAGGTCTTAACTGACTTGCTCGACCGTCCGGAGGACGATCCGGAGGTTGTCGAAGCGCGGGGGAGGATTGAGGAGTCGCCCTGGGTGAGGGCGACGCTGAAGGCTTTTGAGTCGGATGAGGTGTGGGGCGAGGGGTTCTACCAGAAGTATCGGGGGCCGAGCTGGTCGTTGGCGCACCTGATGCGGATGGGGGTGCGTGGGGATCATCCGGCGATGCAGAAGGGGGCGGAGTACATCCTGAAGAAGGCGAAGCCGCTCTCGTCCCTGAAACCGGGCAGCCGTGAGGCGGAGCGGTACAGGGAGTACCACGGCCCGGTCGAGGGGTATTGCTGGCTCTATCCGCTCTCCTGTCTCTCTGCACGGATGTCGCTGATCCTTTCTCATACCGGTTATGGCAATCACGAGGTGGCGCGGGGGGCACGTGCCACGTGTGCCCATGCTTTCAAGCCCGGCCTCGGATTCGACTGTATGGCGGTTGACCTTTCGCTGATCCCCGGCTGTGTGATGGCGGTGCCGGAGGTGATGAGCGCGATGATTGCCGTGCCCGAAGCCGAGCGAACCCGGGCGGAAACCGACTTCATCCCTCACGGTGCCGATCTTCTGTTTCAGCACCACATTTACAAGTATGCTGTCGTCGCGTCAAAGGAATGGTTCGACCTGACCTGGAAGAAACCGTTCGACTGGGTGCGTGAGCAGAAAGAGGAATGGCTCGCGGCGGGGCGTGCCGATGAGCGCACGGAAAAACCAAGCTGGCTCCGTTTCCACTACCCCCACGGCTACAATCCCGATCTGATCGAAGTGCTCAACATCCTGGCCGATGCCGGGTTCGAGCGGAACCCCGAGATTGACGCTGCCCTCGAACGGGTGCTTGAGAAACGTGACAAAGAGGGACGCTGGAAGCTGACGGGCGGCCTGAATGGCAAGATGTGGGCGGACCTGGATAAAAAGGGCAAGCCGAGCCCATGGGTGACCTATCGGGCGTTGCGAGCGTTAAAAGGATTCGGCAGGCTGGAAATGGTTGATTTTAGTTCGCAACAGCCATAGACATCCCATCAGGCGGCAGGTCTCCGCTTCGCTACAGACCTTCCGTAACGTAATGTGTGGAAATCCAACATGATACCCTGTGGCAAGCTGTGTCATCCAAAGAGCTTCTTCCGGTCCACACGGTAGGTTGAGCCCCGTTTCTGACCAAACCTATGCACATACCCCGCTTCAACGAGACGTGTGATGTAGCTGCGTGCAGTGGATACCGAGACCCCCAGTTCCTCGGCGAGACGTGAGGAACGAAACCAGATATCTCCCACACCGTTCAGAAACCGAGCAAGCATCTCAGCCGAACTGTGACCCGTGAACCCAATCTCCACAAACCGTCTCTCCGCGAGCGAGAGGGGAGTATCGTTCGAGGCGCTTGCTCCCTCGACAGCCTCCCGTCCAAACTGAATATCATCCGGGCCGATTCGCCCTCCGCCTTTTGCAGCAGCTTTTGCAAGGAGAGTCTCCAACTCCCTCAGGTTACCGCTGAAAAGGTGTGATTCCAGCCTGGAAAAGGCTTCTTCGTCGAAAGTCGGAGTGACAACCTCCTGCTCCACGGCAATTTTCGCGAGAAACCAGCGCACAAGTTTTCGCAGATCCTCACGCCGTTGGCGGAGGGGTGGCAGGTCAATCTGGAAGATCGAGAGTCGGAAATAGAGGTCTTGACGGAACTCTCCAAGGGCTACCCGGCGGTCAAGGGGGATTGTGCTGGTCACGAGAAGCCGTGGCATTTCTGCAATCTTCTGGCGGTTCGGCGCGGATCGGTCGTATTGGTCCAGAAGCCTTTTGAGATAGATTTGTCCAGGCGGGGTCAGGCTGTCGAGGTTTTCCATCAGCAGAGTCCCGGGATGGCTGCACTCCCCCCCACTCTCACCACCTGCCGAGCCGAGTTTGTTGTCAGAACCTGACTCCCCGATGTCAGCACAATCGAGGACACGGAAGGGTTGACTCCCCCGTGCACCAGCGTCATGGATCGCCCTTGCGACAGTGCTTTTCCCACTGCCGGGCTCCCCGATGATCAGCGCAGTAACATCACAGTTGGCCGCGAGACGGATTGCATGCTTTGCGCTGAGCCACGCTGGCGCGGTGCCCACGAGCAGATCAATCGCATCCGGGGGAGAAGGTCGAGCGTCAGGCGGAGAGCCAGGCGTCAGGTTGAAGCGACTCTGCGTGAGGCAGGATGCGAGAATTGAGTGCCATTGCGCTTCTTCACGATCTGACAGCGGGGATGGATCATCCGCTGATTCGGGTGTATTCAGTGCTGAATCCGGCTCTCCAAGGGACAGGCGATCGATCTCGAGACTTAGATCATCCAACAGGGCGAGCCCCTGACTCAAATGAGGGGGCGGGGAAATGAGGGTTTGATCGCGTCCCATCCACCATGTGAACGCCTCACCCAGATCAGAGTACTGCCCGGCATCTTCACCCTGCAGCTTGTGAGCCAGATAACGGAGAAGTCGAACCTTCCAGCGGTTCTGCTGGTCCGGAGGAAGGCTTCGAGACGAAAGGTTACCAGGCGATCTCCACGCGGTTTCGTCCATTGTTTTTCGCCTGATAAAGCTTGTCATCGGCCATCTTTAACATCTGGGTCGCGGAGGTGAATCGCTCATCTGGATAGTGCACCACCCCAATCGAGATTGTCACCACGGGAAGCTCTTCCCCATCCTTCAGCTCACCCTGCGCGAAGGTGAACGCTTCGACAGATTCACGCAGACGATTGGCGACAAACAGAGTGCCTTCCTGGTCTGTTTCTGGCAGGATGACCACGAATTCCTCGCCACCGTACCGGGAAGCAATATCTACACGCCGGATCGTTTCGGTCACCAGCACGCCGATCTCCATGAGAACCCGGTCGCCCACAAGGTGACCGTAAACATCGTTCACCCGTTTGAAATGATCGATGTCAAACATGATACAACCGAGGTGAATCTGGTATCGTCTCGCACGTTCAAACTCCGCCGTAAAGACGTCATCGAAGTAGTGTCGGTTGTACAGGCCGGTGAGCTGATCGGTGATCGCACGTCCCCAGAGTTCCCGGTTCTGCTCGATCAGCAGCTCGCGCACCTGAAGCAATTGATGAAAACGCAGTACTCGCGCGACACGGAACATGAACTCCTCCACCTTGAAGGGGAGGTAAATACAGTCATCTGCGCCAAGTTCAAGGGTCCGCGGCCCGATTTCACTGCCAAAACCCGTCACCATGATCACCGGAAGGGAACCATACGATTCACGGATCTTTTCAAGGAGGCTGATGCCATCCATGCCCGGCATGCGGATGTCAGAAATGATGAGGTCGTACTTATTCGTCTTCAGCAGATCCAACGCTTCGAGACCATTCCCCGCCTCTTCCACCAGATACTTTCCACCGCGTGAAAGAATATCCTTCATCAACATCCGAGTGGAGGCACTGTCATCGACCACAAGCAGTTTGGCGGGCTCGTCCGAACCACTGCCCTGTTCAGGGTTGGAATGGAAATGGTGCATGCTTTCCGCATCCTTACTCGGTTACAGTTCGACGAAATTCACCTGCCTGACGATGGGCGCATCGAATTGGATCCGGCAGTCGATAACGTGTGGCCGTCCGGACCACCCACTCGCGGGCACTTACCGGCGAAACTCCATAGCCCGAGGATACCCAGACCGGTTTGACTCCGGACCGGGTTCGAACAATGTACCCTACCACTTCGCCCCGGTCCCGACACTCCTCCCAGTCGCCCTTGTGCATTCCGGGGTTCGGGCAGATGCCAACGAGTCTCTTCTTGGCGCACCCGACGGTCCGCCAGCCTGTTACCAGTCCCAGGTGGCTCGCCAATCCAAGACGGCGAGGGTGCGCGATTCCGTGCCCGTCAACAAGCGCAAGATCAGGGCGTTGTGCAAGCTTTGCTGCAGCTTCCAGCAGAACAGGCACTTCGCGGAAAGAAAGGTAACCGGGGATGTAGGGAAACGCCACCCTTGAACATGCGATTACCCTATCTTCCTGTACGAGATCAGGCCAGCTCAGGAGACAGATCGACCCGATCATCCACTCCCCATCCCTGCTGATCGAGGCATCCACACCGGCGATCAACCGAATGCCATCCTCTTCGACTTCCACGGTCTCGACCAGTCGCCCCGCCAGCTCCTCCTGGATAACGCGTGCCTCGGCGACGTTCCGGGGAGTCCGCCAGGCAATCCGTGGAAGTGACGGGAGCGAACTCACACATCACCACCCTGGAGGACTGGATTGCGCAATATCCCGATCCCCGGGCAAAAAACCTCGACAGTATCCCCAGGCTGAAGGGGGCCGACTCCATCAGGTGTGCCTGTCGCGACAAGGTCGCCTGGTTGCAAACCGATTGTGACGGCAAGATGACGAATCAGGTCGATCGCCGGGAAAATCCACTGCCCGGGGTTGCCACTCTGCCGCACTTCGCCGTTGACTCGTGTCTCGATCGTGAATTCCTCGAGCTGTTCGCCCCGCTCCAGCACCTTCACACCCGGCCCGACGGGGCAGAAGGTGGGTCGTCCCTTCGCGACAAGCCAGGGCTTGCCCTCTTTTTTCAGCCGTGACTGTGTTGCCCGATCGGTCACATCATTCAGCAAGGTTACGCCGAAGAGGGCTTTTCGCGCTTCAGATTCAGCAATCTTGCCCTGCAGCCGTTTTCCGATGACCAGTGCGAGTTCCCCTTCGAAGTCGACTCGCGCACTTTCGGGTGGCAGATGAATCGCCTGTTCATGTGCGAGAAGCGAGGAACGTGGCTTCATGAAGAGCACCGGCTCCTCGGGCACAGGGTTATTCAACTCCTCCGCGTGAGATTTGTAGTTACGTCCCACTCCGATCACATCACCGAGTCGGAGGGGAACATCCCACTTCAACACCTCATCTCCTTCCAGAGCAGGCGTTCGTTCGACACGCTGCATCAGCCACCGGGCCGCGGTCACGGGATCATTCGATCGCAGCAGGGAGTCGAGGGTGACACGTTCCGCGCGGATTGTCACTGCGCTGTCGGAAGCACGACGATAGAGAGTATCGAGACGGTAACGCACCCCATCGGCATCCTCACCAACGAGTTCTGGAGGAGCACCATTTATTGAGATCATGTGGAATAGCATGCTTACCTCTTGATGAACGGAACGATCCTGTGAATATACGAGTAGGACAATGAAATACCGTCGCGACCGGAGGGTCCGTTCCCCCTCCCCGCAGTCGTACACGCCCGTTGTTCCCTGCAAGGACCGAGTTTACTTTTATGCGCATGAACAGACTCCTGCACAAGGTGCGTCCTTCCGCACCGCTCGCCGCTTTTCTTATCGCTTCGCTCGGAACTTTCGTCTGTGGGTACTTCACCATGCTGGACCAGCCCGGTCCCGGGGTCGCATCGGCCTGGGCAGCGGCAGCGTTGCAGGCTGGCCAGCCTGCGGATGCCGGTGGGGCAAAGCTGTTCCTGCTGCTGATGCGGGCAGTGGGGATGCTGGGCGCGCCCGAGACGGCACACATCCGGGCTGGATTAGCCACTCTTCTGGGCTGGGCACTCTTCGCCGGAAGCCTTGCCGGGATGCTCACCGAGCTTTTCGGGCGATGGAAAGTGTGGTCAGCCCTGACAGCAGGTACGGTCGCAGGGATACTGGCCGCTTCGGCGAAACTGATATGGGCAACTGCCCTCGCCCCCAATCCGGCACCCTTCGCGCTCGCAGCAATCGCAGGTGGATTCTGGGCAGTAATCCTGCCCGGAGTGGATGATCAGGAGAACCGACGGCGTGCCATCCTTGCCATTTTCCTCTCATTTCTCGCATTCCATTTCGGGAAAACAACCCTGCTCTTCTTTCCCATCATTCTGATCCTCGCAGCTGTTCGTTATCAACCACCTTACAAAATCGGCCTGCTCGAGATTGCCGTAGTGCTGCTCCCCTCGCTCCTCTTCTTCGTACCTGAAACCCAACCGACTCTTGCCGTGAGCGGCTACCTCTCCGCCGCGAAAGGTATCCCGGAGGGGGTCGCCGGGTTTCCATTGCTCGGCTGGAGTGTTCTCCACACGATCGGTGTGATTCCATTACTGCCAGCATTGTACGGGCTGTACGCCCTTGCGCGCCGCTCAGGAAGTGCACTCTGGCTGATCGCGGCACTCATGCTCAGCATTCTGACTGGAACATGGATCGGCGGGGATTGGAGCCTTTTCGCGGGACTCGCCTCAAGCGCCGGAATCGTTACACTGGCAATGATCGGCGTGGTTGAACTCTTCACCCGTCTAACTCCAGGTTTCATTCTCAGCATCTGGGTATTGCCGCTGCTCTTGTGGTTCTCGCAGGCGGAATCGGTTTCGAGACAGGGTGAGCGTATTTGGAATGACCATCAGAATAATGTGATCAGGACCGCACGCTATGGTTCACTCATCCTCTCAACCGACGAGGCGACCATCAACACGCTCCGCGCCTACGATGCCGGCACCGGCCGTGTACGGCCTGACTTGCGCCTGGTGAACCCATATCGATTGACCGAGATCACCTATCTCGAATACCTGAACAACTCCTATCGCAACCATTTCCAGGCACATACCGCACTCTTCGACTCGTTGCTGACCTATGCACAGCAGGGGGAACAGCCTGCGACTCTGCGACCGCTTGCACGACGATTCCTGTCACAGTGGGTGGAGAGCGAAGTTGAGCGAAGTGGGTCCTCGGGAGGTGTGCTGGTCAGCCCGGGGTATGATCCAGGCACCTCCCACGAATTAGTGCCTGAGGGTTTGTTGGTGCGCATCTGGAAGGGCGATACGGCTTTCCCATTCATCTTCCGCAACCTGAGGCTGGCCGAGATCCGGTTCGCGCCGGGGCAGACTCGACTTGAGCAGGGGATTGTCGCGCAGTACCCGATGATGTTCACCGAGCGAGGCGCCTGGATGATCGACAGACGGTACTACTCCGAGGGGATGGATTATGTTCGTCACGCGATGCGTATCGACCCCTGGTACGAGCCTGCGCGGATTCTCGCAGACCGTTACGCGATATCCGGCGATCCGATCGATGTGAAAGAAGTGCAGAAATGAGTTGAGACTCGTTTATACGCCCAGCAATCTGAGTTTACTGAGTCTGATCCTGCTCCAGAAAATGAAGTGACGTGTCACCGGCTCGCCGCAGGTCGACCTCCACCCATCCAGACGGAAGGGTGAGCGATGACCGTGACGCTGCTTCAAACACCAGGATCCCCCCGGCGGCAAGAAGTTGATTTTCTGCAATGGCAGTGAGGAGCGGTGTGAAGACCGGATCGGCGTAAGGCGGGTCTGCGAGGATAATGTTGAATGGTCCAACCAGCTTCCCGGGCTGACGCAAGAGACGCATCACATCTCCGGCAACAAGCCTGCTTCGATCCACAAACCCCGACCGTTTGAGGTTTTCACGAATCACTGCCTGTGCCCGCCGATCGCTCTCAACCAATGTGGCGTGCTCCGCCCCACGCGCGAGTGCCTCGATTCCCAAAGCACCCGTGCCGGAGAAGAGGTCAAGCAAGCGAGCGTCCTCGATCCTCGCCATCAGCAGTTGGAAAACGAGTTCCCTGCAACGCGAAGATGTGGGACGTACGCCGGGTGGCGGGTCCACCAGCTTGCGACCCTTCCCTTCCCCACCCGTCAGTCTCAAGGGAACATTACCAGGAGGTACCGGTCTTCCGCGGTGTGGTGGATGGAAAGCCGGTGCGGACGCCGCTGCTCACCCTTCAGCACCCCCAGCAACCTCTCGAGGGCGGCACGATCCGCGCTCAGTGCATGCCGGCCGTAGCTGTCGACACCAAGCGAATAGGCGAGTTCGGTGAACTGCTCTAAGGTCATTGCCTGCTCTTCCATCGGCTCCATTGCGACACGCGCCACAGTCCCCGCAGCGAGGGAAACCGGTTCGGCAACCTCAGCCCGAGGTTGGCCAAGAATGCCCGAGGTTCCGTTGACCCAGGCGTTGATCCCATCCGGTTCGCCCACGATCTCGAGGAGCAACTCACTGTCGTGAAGAACAATGGAGAGCAGGTCGACATTGGTCAGGTCGGCAAGCTCATAAAGGCTGGAGAGCACACCGCCGGTCGAAGGCATTTCCGGCGGGGGAAGCGGATCCACTGGTGCTCGATCTGTTGACTGATCGCGCTGAGCACGATCATCTGCGGCGTCTCCGCGTTCCGGAAGCAGGGAAACGACCTTCTGCCACACGCGCTCTACACTTGGCAACTTCTCGCGGTTCAGATAACCTGCAGCCCCCAAGGCCAGTAAAACAAGCAGCCCGATGATGAGTGGCAGACGCCTGGCACGGCTGTGGCCAGTCTGCTTCCGCCCCCCTCGGCCCGATCCTCCAATCAGCGCCTTGAGCGCGTCCTCAGCCTCGGCGTCATCGACCTCTTCGACAGGCCTGTAGGAATCCGATGCTCCTGTCGCGAGTGCGGCACTCTCGACGTCCTCTTCGAGCTCTTCGACCTCTTCGCGGGTATACGAATCTGCGAAAGACGTTGCTCCATCCGCACTTCGTTCGCGCCAGAGCCGGTACAAGGGCATCAGGTCGGCGTCACGTTCGATCGAAGGTTCCACCAGCCCCGACAACAGGGTTACAGAACCGAGGTCGACGCCGTGCGTTTGGGCGAGGCGATCCCAGAAAGCCAGCAGTTCCGGACGGATCACAATGGCAAAAACCTGGTCCTCCAGCGGAAACCAGGCATAAATATGGTCGTCCAGCGGGCTGTCAAGCCGTTGCTCAAGTTCCCAGACGACTTGTTCTTCGATTTCCGTCTCCGGCAGGTTTCCCACCTGGATAAGCCAGCCGCTTCCCCAGGGCGGGCTTAGTGAGAGGTCGATCGACCGATCGCCGTTCAGCCAGCCGTCCTTGAACCGTTGAAAGGTCCGGCTCAGAACGGCTTCCAGCTCCGGATGTACCGCAGCGAGTGGAGCAGGCGGGACTGTGAGACCAGTGGAATCTCGTCCCACATAGGCTCCTTCATCCAGCCGCTCCTCAAGCACAAGCCCCTGTGCATCCCACTTAAGTCGGAAGCGCGAGGGGCTTGCAGCACCGGTCAAAAGTGCCTCGCTCAGCGCTTCTCCTCCCAGGAAAGGTCATTATTCTCGATCATGCCGGGATGGTCGATTGGCCCTACGCTGAAAATCCAGTCAAGTAAGTTCCGACCTTTGAGGACATAAGTTCCCTTGAATGGCGCCCGAATGGTAACCCCCACGGGGTTTACCTTGCTGAGTTGCAACTCTTCGCGATAGGTCAGCAGTTGCAGCTTTTCGACCGTCGATTCCCTGGCAGTCCAGACACGAATCAGGCTGTCATAGCTGACTGAGAAAAGTTCCCGGCGAATGCGGTCTGTGTCACGGTAGCCTTCAACAGAATCCGCCGGAACCATGCGTTCCCGGCTGGATTCAACATCGACATCACGGCCAGGACGCAGGAGTTCCAGCTCGACATCGAAATAGTCATTCTGAAGCTGGAGCTGTATCTCGAACAGGGTGCTGTCTCGTTGCAGCTGCTGGTCGACGTTCGCCCGGGCCCGCCGCGCCAGGCGATTGATGAAGAGGTTCGTGTACAGCTCATTGCCGTACACCGCCGGGTCAGGTTCACCACGTCGCACAACACTGTAGGTGATCTTTCCTTCCATCGTCAGCCGCGTGTTCAGGAACATCTCAAAAGGCTTGCCGGTGATGGGGTCTTGCCCGATCTCTGCGAGGTCGCGAAAAAGGATGTACTTCCTGCTCGGAACAAGCCGCTCCTCATAGGGGACATACTTCCTGTCCATCCTGCCGGGAGACCAGACCAGCCAGTAGATGTCGTCGACCCCTTTCGCACGGGGCATGAACTCTATGCCCTTCATCGAGCGAAGGCTCACCTTTACCGGCTCGATCACCCCAGCATAGGAGTCCTTCGGCACCATGATCATGACGACGGAATCGACAACCTCGCCTTCCTTGAGACGAGTGGGAGCAGGATTTCCACCCCGAAACGTTTCGACCTCGATACGGTCGAAGTGGAAAAGATCGTTGAATCCGACAAGGAAGGAGTCGTTGGGAGCATCATAGAGCGAGAGACGCTCGAACTCGAACACGGCACGTGGGACAACGATGGAATCGCTTTCCATGAATGCGAGAAGCGAGTCGAGATCGGCGATGTATTCACCGTGGACCGCGCGATATCTCTCGACAGCGAAATTGATATTATCCATCCGTTCGCGGCTGTCGGTGATCAAATCGGCCTGATCATCCCACAGCTTTTTGGGATAATAGACGCTGACGATGAGTAATACAATCAGCACGCCAATCGCGATCTTCAGGCCAAGACTGCCCTTCGGCTCCATCGAGTGCTTGTACGCCATCGGGATCTCCCGTCAATGGTCACGGCTCGACCGTAACCAGAGGTCTAAGCTGCTCGAGGCGGACCTCTCCGATCCCGCGCACGAGGAGCAAATCATCAACTCGCTTGAATGACCCATTGACCCGGCGCCATTCGAGAATACGTTCCGCAAGTACCGGTCCAATGCCCGGCAAGGACTGCAATTCCGCCGAAGTCGCCCGGTTGACGTGGATCATGTTCGCCGTGCCCGCAACCACATCGGGGGAGGTCGCACTCCTGCCACTATGCGAAACGGCGCCTTCGGGGCTCGGCACCGAAGTTACGTCCTTAGAGGACGTTGCGTCCAGCCTCGGCGAGTCGTTTCCAACGGAATTCGGGCCTGACGGAGTACCCTCAGCATCCAGCGGCGCAAGGAGAGTCGCATTCTCGATCACAATCCTCGAGGTGTCTCGGTCCAGGTGCCGCTTCACCTGCTGAGTCACAAGACCAATCAGCAGCAGCGTCGCGAGGACAAGCAGGGAGTTACGTTCTGAACGAGTGAGCGAGAATCGAACGGTTTCTTTCGTGGGATGTTTCATTGACCCTCGCCCCCGGTCTCATTCACCACCGAAAATGTGGTCTTTTACCTTCCGAAAGAAGGATTTGCCACTACGCTCTGGCGGTTCGATTCCCTCGCTCTCCCTGAGCTGCTCGAATACTCCACGGATATCCCCATTCACCTTTTCGGGGACGTACACCTCGATCCTTACAAGCTGATCCCCGCGTCCGGAAGCGTTCAGATGCCGGATGCCTTTGTTCCGCAGTCGCAGGATTTTACCCGGCTGAACACCCGCCGGGATGTCGATCTCCGCCTGTCCGCCGAGCACCGGCACCTCGATCTTCGCACCGAGGACCGCCTCGGGAATGGAAATGCGGATGGTGTGGACAATGTCATCGTTGTGACGTTCAAAGTGTTCGTGCTCTTTCTGCTCGAACACGACAATCAGATCACCGGATGGACCACCCCAGGGCCCAGCATGTCCTTCACCGTGGATGGTCAGGTAGTTGCCATCCCCCACCCCGGCGGGCACGGTAATCGTGACTGTCCCGGCCTTTTTCGACCGCCCCTCTCCGCCACATTCCCGGCAGGGGTCGTTGATGACCGTACCCTTTCCCTGGCAGGTTGGGCAAGGTGCAACATTAACCATCTGGCCGAAGAAGGACCGAGTCACCTGCCTGACCTCTCCCGCGCCCTTGCAGGTGGAGCAGGTGGTGGGTGCTTTCCCTTCGGCCTCGCCACTTCCCTTGCAACTGTCACAGCTCTCGTAACGGTTGACGCGAATCTTCTTGGTTGTGCCCTCAGCGATCTCTTCAAGAGTCACCGCGAGGTTCACCTGGAGGTCACGACCACGAAAACTCCGCGGTCCACGCCCCCCGCCGGATGCTCCCCCGAAAATGTCCCCGAATCCGAAGCCGCCCATGAAGTTCCGGAAGATTTCGAAGGGGTCGACATCCATCCCACCGAACCCTTCCGCACCCGGTGAGGTGCCGGCGTGACCGAAACGGTCGTAGCGTGCGCGCTTGTCGGGGTCCGAGAGGATGGCATATGCTTCGCCGATCTCTTTGAACCTCTCTTCTGCTTCCTTGTCCCCCTTGTTCCGGTCCGGGTGGTACTGCATCGCCAACTTGCGGTAGGCTTTTTTGATCGTCTCGCTGTCCGTATTCCGCTCGAGCCCGAGGACCTCGTAGTAGTCTCGTTTCGCCAACTCAGTTCTCCCCGTCCGGATTGCTTGCAACAATCACACGGCTTGGACGCAGCAACTTCCCTGCAAGCCGGTATCCGGTCTGATGTACCTCAAGGACAGTCCCGACATCTACTCCCGGCGCAGGCATCTGCAGCAATGCTTCATGGAGGTCTGGATCGAAGGGTTGGCCAGCCGCCTGGATCATCTCAAGGCCACGCTTGGTCAGGGCATTGAAGAGTTTTTGACGGATCATTCGCGCCCCTTCCAGCAGGGAGGAAACCTCTCCCCCCTTCTCGCCATTGACCAGCATCAGGTCAAAGTCATCGAGCACCGGGATGAGATCGGAGATGAGGACCTCATTGGCGAGGGTGGCATACTGCTCCATTTCCTGGTTACGTCTCCGCTTGAAGTTCTCGAACTCGGCACGTGCGCGAAGCATCTGGTCACGCAGACGATCGTTCTCCTCGCCGAGAGCCTTGATCTGGTCTTCGAGGCCTGCAATCTCAACCGTGTCAGCCTGCAACTTGCCGCCCGGCTGCGCAGAGTCGACAATTTCCTCGGTTGTCGCGTCCTGCTTGGATTTACTGTTTTTCCTGGGCTTGCTCACTTTATCACTCGTTTCGATGGTATGATGATGGGAACGGCATGCTGTCAGTCGACAAGGCGCCGATTTAACGTGCTTGCGGCGAAGTTAAGCAGCGAGGCTACACGTGCATAGTCCATCCGTGTGGGTCCGATGATGCCGAGAGTCCCCTGGACATCCCCCAGCGTGTACCCCGCGGTCACAACACTGCAGGATTCCAGCGACTCCGATCCCAGCTCCTCCCCAATCGAGATACGGACCCCGTCCAGCGCGCGATGCTCTCCACCCTGCAACAGGTGGAAGATCACATCTTTGTCCTCGAGAATCTCGATGACTGCTTTCAGCTTCTCAGCGCTGGCGAACTCGGGGTGGTCCAGGGCGTTTCTCGTTCCATCCACATGGATTTCGCTGACCCGATCCGGCTTGAAAATGTGATCCGCAGATTCAACGACAAGTTTGATGAGCGGCGCGGTGTGGTGGGTTCCTGAAAGCCGAGTCTCGATGGAATTGCGCACCTCGCCGAGGGTCAAACCACTAAGCCGCTCGTTCATCAACTGCTTCGCGGCTGTGATTTCCTGGTCAGTCAGCGAGGAGGATATCTCCAGCAGGATGCTTCTCACAAATCCGCTGCGAATCGTGAGAACGATCAGCAACCTGCCTGTCGCGATACGCACCAGGTCGATCTTGTGGAGGATTCCCTCGGTCATCCTCGGTGAGAGCACAACGGAGATCAGCGTGCTGATGCGTGCCAGGGTTTCCCCCGCGCGATCGAGAACCTCATTGATGTCCCCGATCATCACATCATCCAGCGCCTTGCTGAATTCCTTCTGCTCATTGTCGGTCAGCTCGACACGATTCATCATCGCATCGACATAGTATCCATAGCCGAGGGTTGTGGGAACACGGCCCGCGGAAGTATGCGGATGACTGAGCAGACCCATCTCTTCCAGGTCCGCCATGACATTCCGGACAGTCGCAGGCGAAAGGTCGAGTGGGAGTCGTTTCGAGAGATTCCTGGAACCGACGGCACGTGCGGACGTCACATACTGCTGCAGGATAGCCGTGAAGACGGCTTCCTGCCTGTCGCTGAGTGATGGGTAGGTCTTGTTCTGCTGTCTGACCATGTCTTCACCTGCTTGCACGAGTCTTAAAAAGCTACCCATGCCAGCCGAGAGTGTCAAGGAGCACCACGCTCCCTTGAGGGGCGCCGGATCGCCACGGATGCTCCGGCGGCACCGATAATCATGACACCCGCAACCATGAGCAACGACACCAACCAATCGGGCTGCGGGACCATCCCGCCTTGCGAGAGGAGGTACTGCCCGAGAGTGGTCAGCCCTGCTCCGGCGAGTCCGCCGATCAACCCTGCCAGCATTCCTGCAGCGACAAAGGGTTTACGGACCTGCCCCTCAGTCCCACCGACAAATCGAACCGCTCGCGCCCAGGATACACCGCTCTTCACTGCCACACGCACGGACTGGAAGGTGAGAAAGGCTGCGATGAATACCAGCGACGCCGCAGCAATCAGCAGGCTGAGACCAAGCCTGCCACTCATTTCTTCCAGCCGAATGAGCAGTTCGCCCTCATAGGCAACTTCGTCAACATCCTCGTGGTTTCCGATCTCCTTCGCTTCACTGGAGATCCACACCGAACGGACATTTGAGGGATCGTAGTGAACGATAACCGATGCGGGTAGCGGGTTTTCCCCGAGTAGGGCGAAGACTTCCCCACTATACTGATCGCTGAAACGTTGCGCCGCCTGCTCTTTGCTCACCAGGTCCACGCCTGTTACACCCTCGCGACTCGCCAGCCATTCCGCGAGGTGAGGTAGTTTGCTATCCCGGCCAGGCTTCAAGAAGGCCTCCAGTT
>Ga0068713_1002410_pt1 | contig 19113 bp, 16 predicted proteins | sample MTBAKSrepl2MetaG_FD_62223 | JGI IMG/M metagenome (GOLD analysis project Ga0068713, IMG submission 62223) | Enrichment culture microbial communities om Arthur Kill intertidal strait, New Jersey, USA, that are MTBE-degrading - MTBE-AKS2 (Arthur... | ecosystem: Environmental > Aquatic > Marine >...
GATTTTGATCCGGGGAAAAAGCCATATGTGATCGCTATTCCTCCACCGAATGTTACCGGAGGATTACATTTAGGCCATGCATTATTTGTGGCGATGGAAGATTTGATGATCCGATATCATCGCATGAAAGGCATACCAACCCTATGGGTGCCCGGTACCGATCATGCCGGTATCGCAACTCAACTCATGGTTGAAAAAATGCTCGAAGAAAAAGGGTCATCACGCGAAGAATTAGGACGCGAGAAATTTGAAGCCGAAATTTGGGCGTGGAAGCATAAATATGGCAACCGAATCACCCAACAAATCCGTCGTCTGGGTGCCTCCTGCGATTGGGAAAGAGAACGTTTCACTTTAGATGATGGTTTATCCCGCGCTGTGCGAGAAGCTTTTGTGCGCCTATACGAAAAAGGATTAATTTATCGTGGTCCCAGAATGATTAATTGGTCGCCTCGATTAAAAACAGCTGTTTCGGATTTAGAAGTTGAATATGTGGAAGAACCAGGTTTTCTGTATTATTTCAAATACAGGTTGCTGGATAATACAGAAGAATTTATTCCAGTCGCCACCACTCGCCCTGAGACTATCCTGGGGGATACGGCAGTTGCCGTCCATCCGGATGACGAACGCTATCAAAAATATATTGGTAAAAAAGTACTGGTTCCAATACTCGATAGAGAAATTCCTGTAATTGCAGATGAATATGTAGACCGTGAATTTGGTACAGGTTCATTAAAAATCACGCCTGCGCATGATCCTAACGATTATGATATTGGTAAACGTCATGAACTCGAATTCATCAGCATCATGGACAAAAATGCAGTTATTAACGAAAACGGTGGACCTTATCAGGGATTAGACCGATTTGCTTGCCGAAAAGCAATCTGGAATGATATGAAAATTGCCAATCTGGTCATCAAAGAAGAACCGCATAATCACATGGTTCCCAGATCAGAACGTGGTGGTGAGATTATTGAACCCATGATTTCTACCCAGTGGTTTGTAACAATGAAACCATTAGCTGAACCAGGTCTGGAAGCTGTTCGAAATGGCCAGATTAACATCATCCCTGAACGTTTTTGCAAAATTTATAATAATTGGCTTGAAAACATTCAGGATTGGTGTATCAGCCGGCAGTTATGGTGGGGACATCGCATTCCTGTATGGTATTGCTCGGATTGTAAACATATCACTGTTAGCAGAGAAGATCCGGAATGTTGCGAAAAATGCCAGAGCAACAATATCTACCAGGATGAGGATGTGTTGGATACCTGGTTTAGTTCCGGTTTATGGCCATTTTCGACGTTGGGTTGGCCAGATAAAACGCCAGATTTTAATTATTTTTATCCCACCACCATGATGGAAACCGGATATGACATCCTGTTCTTTTGGGTTGCCAGGATGATTATGTTTGGATTGGAATTTACCGGAACAGCACCATTTGAAACGGTCTACTTACACGGAATCATTCGGGATGAAAATGGCGTAAAAATGAGTAAAACCAAAGGAAACTCGATTGATCCTCTCGAAGTCATGGATGAAATGGGAACAGATGCTTTGCGATTTACCGTTCTGGTCGGCTCAACTCCAGGAAATGACACCAATATATCCATCAAGCGAGTGGAAGCCAATCGTAATTTCGCCAATAAAGTCTGGAATGCCGGCAGATTCGTCATTGGAAATGTAGAGAAATCTCCAGAAAAACCAGAAAATGATCCGGATTGGACGCTGGCAGATTCCTGGATTTGGGCTCGCATGAATCAGTTAATCCGCGATGTGGAAAGATTATTCTCGAATCATCAATACGGAGAAGCTGGTCGTCAAATCTATGAATTCTTCTGGAGTGAGTTTGCAGATTGGTACCTGGAAATTGCCAAGATACAAATTAACGAAGGTGGAGACCGCGCGTTTTATACGACACAGACTCTGGTCAGGGTACTGGATAATTGTCTGCGGTTATTACATCCGTTCACACCATTTGTAACGGAGGAATTGTGGTCTCATTTGAAGGAATCCAGTCAAGAAAAAACCAGCTTGTTTGCACCAAAATCAGGCTGGGAAAAAGCTCTCATTATTGCGAAATGGCCGGAAGCGCAAGCTATAGAAGGTTGGGAGGATAAGAAAATAAATGATTTCAAAAATCACAATCAGGAATACGTCAAATCAATCCGCAATTTACGGACAGAAAAGAAGGTCTCTCCTTCCAAGAAACCACCAGCTATATTCTATTCTCAAGACAATTTTGATATTATCACCGAACAATTGCCAACGATCTGTTACCTTGCTGGATTAGATTCAGATAATTCAAAAGTTTATAAGGAATTAACCGATAAACCTTTGAACCAGACTTCAATTGTCACCTCAGGAAGTGAAATTTTTCTCCCCCTTGAAGATTCGATTGATGTGAATGCAGAAAGAGAACGACTGGACAAAGAAATATCTGAAGTATCCAGACAAATCAATCGCCTTGAGAATTTATTGAACTCTCCGTTTGCCGAAAAAGCTCCTGCAGGTGTGGTGCAAAAAGAACGTGAAAAATTAAGCCAATTCCAGGAGACTTTTACAATACTTAAAGAAAAATTGGAAATCCTGGAATGAAAAACTGGCTGCCTCGAACGGCAGCCAGTTTTTTATCTGAAGGGGGCAGAAAGGTTCAGATCAAAAAAATTTCCTAGTTATAAGTTACTGGTTAAAACTGAGACCCTTATCCTTAGAAATTAATATCTTTAAGGCTTCTACTGAAACCCGGATCATTCCATCCGGATCATGCTTCCTGGCAATGGTATCCATATCGCTCCCAATGATCATCGTTACCGCACCAGCTCGTTTTCGGTAGATACCAGCCAGTATGAATACGATGGATGCTTCCATTTCCGAGCAGATAGCTCCCCCAGCCACCCATTGATTCCAACGATCTTTCAAAAATGATGCCATTGGCATCCGTTCTGGTTCTACTTCACTATAAAATGAATCTTTGGTGTGGGATACACCAACATAATGGGTGTAGTCCAATTTTTCAGATGCCTGCACCAGAGCATTAATCACATCTAAATCTGCAACGGCTGGATATTCGATCGGTAAATATTGCCTGCTTGTTCCCTCATCCCGGATGGCAGCATTAATGACAGCGATATCTCCGACTTCCATATGCGGCTGCATCGCACCGGATGTCCCCACCCGAATAAAAGTATGACAGCCAATCTTAACCAACTCTTCAAAAGCAATTGCGGTGGAAGGACAACCCATTCCTGTTGAAACAACCGAGACCATTTCTCCACTGATATAACCCGTGTAAACCTTGTGCTCCCGGTTAAAAGAAACAAATTTAGGATGATCAAAATAATTGGCAATGGATTCACACCTACCAGGGTCGCCAGGTAACAAAACATACTTTCCCACATCACCTTCTTTTACCCGTATATGATATTGAACTTCTGACATCCATAACCTCCTATCTTCTCAATCTTGAACTGTTTAAAGATTTTTATGGTTTTATAATTGTACAATTATCTGAATAATTATGAACCTTTAATTCATCAGAAATCATTCAGAAACATTATTTTCAGGAGGACAGATGCTAAAAGTTGGATATATTGGATTGGGATTAATGGGTAAACCAATTGCAAAGAATATTCTAAAGGCTGGATTTCCTTTGGTGGTACATAACAGAAGTAGAGAAAAAGTAAAAGAGCTGGTAGGGGAAGGTGCGGTTGAAGCTTTTTCTCCGGCAGAAGTTGCTTCCCAGGTGGATGTTGTTTTCACAAATCTACCCGACTCGCCGGATGTGGAAAAAATTGTCCTCGGTGAGGATGGAATAATATTGGGCGGAAAACCAGGGCTAATTTTTGTCGATAATTCCACCATTAAGCCCACTGTTGCGCGTATGATTGCCATTTCCCTGGCTAAAAAGGGGATCCTTGCGCTGGATGCTCCAGTTTCCGGTGGTGATATCGGAGCGATAAATGGAACGCTTACCATCATGGTAGGAGGTCCCTCTGATGCTTTAGAAAAAGTTCGTCCAATCTTTGAAGTAATGGGTAAAACAATCACCCATATTGGAGATGCAGGTTCAGGACAAATCGCGAAAGCTGCCAACCAGATTATGGTTGCTGCTCAAATGGTTGCTATGGGAGAATTATTGATATTCGCTCAAAAATCTGGGGCAGACCCAGTGAAAGTAGTAGAAGCAATTCGTGGGGGGGCAGCTCAATGTTGGACTCTGGATGTTAAACCCCCGCGTTTGTTCAGCGGTAACCGCCAGCCAGGATTTAAAGCTTCCATGCAATCAAAAGATCTTAATATTGTGATGGAGACTGCCAAAGAATACGGTATTCCATTACCATCCTGTGCTATTGATCAACAGTTATATCAAAGCATGTTGCAGAATAACCTGGGTAATCTGGACAATTCAGCGATTATTTCCGTTTTTGAGAACCTGGCAAATGAGAAATTAAAAGTCCGTTCTGATTAGTTACCACCTAAAAAATATAACTTATACCAATCACCATAATTAGCAACCAGTGAAAGACTGGTTGTTAGTTTTTCTAAGGCGTCCAATTCGACAGGTGGGTGATGTGGATCCTGTTCTTCACGTAAAAATTCCATTCCTTTGGTGTAAACAAGGATATGCGTAAACCCATCATTTTTCCATGTGGTAATGATCTCTTCAGTAGATTTGAATTCATGATAAGTAACTTTCCATTGATCCAAAATTTCATCCGGATCGCATTTCGGGATGCAACCGAAACCTCGGGGCTCATAAAGGAATAAGACTCTTTCCCCTTCATTCAGTAGGTTTATTTCATCAATAGCTCTGGCATACCATCCTAAATTTTTTTCAAGGTATTCCTGATTGGATTGATAACCAAAAACATTGGGAAGTACGTCTTTATCCACCACTTCAGCAAGCAATTGGAATGTATTGAAGGCAAGCACCATGATAATTAATATATTGACCAGGCGTTTGATACGCACCTGACCTATCTGATACTGTTTGATTTGGAAATAACCAAACCCGGCTAATATCGCAAATGCTGGAAACAAGACAAAATAGAATCGGGTCTGGATTAGGTATCCGGAAAACTGATTACCAATCGCCCAAACCAAGATACCAAAAAAAGCAATCAAACCAGCATTGACAATCGATAACTTGTGCTCGGGATCTTTTTCTTCCCAACCCAAAAGTGCTATCACCCCTAAACCTAACAAAAGAGGACCCATGGATACACTATATCCATGCGCACCATCGACACCCATAATCGTGGCGCGAATGGGAAGGAAAAATAAATCTAAAAGGTTTCCATAAGGCTGCATGCCTTGATATACATTTAACCTGATTTGATTCATCGACCCTGATTCAAAAAAGAACGGGTAGATCGGATTCCCGGTAAAAACAAAATTCTTGATAAGCCAGGGCAAAGCAAGTAAACCTGCTCCTAAACTAAATAATCCAATTGTCTTGAACCAATTTTTGTGTTTATTCTTAAGAAAATTAATAATAAAGGATAATAACCCGGCCAGAAAAATCACGCCAGCGGGATACTTACATCCAAATGCCAGACCACTGAAAATGCCTGCGCAAAAAACTGCCTTGTTATCACCTGATTTTCGATAATCATCCAGCAGGATAACGACCCCCAAACCAAAAAAGGCTGCCATTAAATCCACGTATCCCCAGGATAGGGAGGAGGCAAATGTAAATCCTCCAAAAAGGCTGGCGACACCTACCCAGGCACTTTCCTGATCAAGTTTGTTACCCAGAAAAGCTACCAATCCGAGCGTAATCAATGCGCCAATCATCCCATTAAAAACAAGCACCGATGACTCGCCACCCAACCCCATCAGAACGGTATAAACCATTTCTGATATCTGGGGCATACCCGACATTACCAACCAGGGAATATCAATAATCTTTTCCTGTAACAGGTAAGTCTTCGGTAATGTTAAGTGATAATTAAGCGCATCGTAACGAGTTGCTGGAGCTAATGAAACCAATAACTGAGATAGAAAAATTAATCCTAATAATATGATGATGATTTTTGTCAGTCCATTGGATTGTTTAAGTGGGTTGGCTTCTTTGCGAAATAAATCTTTCAACCAGGAAATGCTGGATCGAAAAGTTATTAAAATTAAGATGAGTAATATTCCAATAATGACCAGTGAATTAATTTTCCAGGTTGAACCGATGATTAGCACTAGAATCGAGAGTATACCGATTCCAGTACCAGCCTGCAAATAACATCGAACCCGGGATGGATGGTTTTCAAATCTAAAAAATATTCGACCTAATCCGCCCGCCAGAGTAATGACCCCTAAGCCTAAAAATATTTTCCAGGCGTGAGTAATAAAGGTGATGGTTTGTGATGGATTTACGGGTTTGTGAGTGACATAATATCCAATAATAATCAGGAAAAACCAGCTAAACGCTATGATTGCAGTAACAATTGGATTTTTCTTTCGCATGATTAGATATTATAGGTATTTTGTAACCAGCGCAATAAAAATTTTGAAGTTTCTTGTATCGATCGTTTAACTGCAGGTGAGATTTCTGAAAAAGGATCAACGACTTCAGGTTGAATTCCAATGAGGAAAGCTTCTGCATTTGTATCTAATTGTAAAAATGATACCAATAAAGCAGGAGACAAACGATGTGTGTTTGCAGCCAATGTTTCAATTCTTGAAGGGTCAAATAATTGAACACAGCCAGGTTTTTCATCAAAAACGGCTGCATCAATTAACCAGATCCAATCAGGGTTAAATTTTCTAATGTCACTTGAGTAATTTTCTGGAGCAATTGAGCCTTCGATTAATTGGATCTGGTCAAATTTTGATAACTTTTTTCTTAAATTCCTTACGATCAAAACGCCAGCAGCATCATCACCATTCAATTCATTACCAATTCCCAGAATGGTCAATCGGGGTAATAATAATTTATTCGCAAGATGGTTCGTTATTGCCTGGTTGAGCTGCTCGTTCAAGTAAGATGGCAATATCTTCTTCCCTTCCGTAATAGACTTCGAAAGCTTCCTTCGTGGTGGACGCCATTTCCCATAGAGAATTGGACATGTTTAAACAGTTGAATCTACAAAGTTGTACACATTGAGCGCAAAAAATACACCGGTCCGGATGATAGCGCATAACAAATCTTTTATTGATTTTATCAACCGTCAAGAGTTCAATAGCATTGGATGGACAATCCTTCACGCATAACATGCATCCAACACATTTTTCCGGATCATAAACCAGCTTTCCCCTTAACCGTTCTGGCGCAATTGTTTTTGTGAATGGGTAATTTTGTGTTGCCGGTTTTGTAAAGAAAGCCTTTACTAAATCACCAAATAATACACCGATAGCCATTTTATACCTGAACCTTTATCTTAGGATTTCTCCTAAATATCTACCAAAAATTATAGCCAATAATTGTAATAATCCCATTAACGCTCCCAGTCTCCACCATAATCCAACGGTTTGATCTATTCGTAAACGAGCGAACATGGATTGCAATGCACTGACCACCAGAAATAGACCAGCAGACTTAAGAATAAATTCTATTGGATTTGCAATACCACCCAGATAAAAAATCACAACCAGGGTTAAACCAATCACCAATTCAACATTTTTACCGATATGAAAGAGCGCCAGGCCTCTACCTGAATATTCAGTTAAAGCACCAGCGACTATTTCCGTTTCTGCTTCTGGGGAATCAAAAGGAGGGAGTTCCAGCTTTCCCATCAAGCCAACTACCGCTATGATAAAACCAATCGGTTGAGCAAGAATTAACCAAATGTTTTCGCCAGCGAATGTGTTGATTTTTCCAATATTCCAGGTTCCTGCAGCAATGGCTGGTCCTAACAATGCCAGTAAAAATGGGGCTTCGTAGGAGAACATTTGCGTCAATGCTCTGGTTGCACCAATAATCGTGAAACGACTCAAGGTATTTGCTCCTGCCATACCAATGCTCAATGTCATCATACTCAACATATAGAGTGAGACAATCAAATCCCCTTCAAAACTGAACGCTGCTTCAAATCCAAACATTGGGATGTATAGAGCCGCTGTCAGTGCCCCCGTTAGCGCAATGATAGGCAAGGCCTGAAACATGATTTTGTGAACCCCGTTCGGAATAATCTCTTCTTTTGCTAAAAGCTTAACGGTATCTGCAAAAGGCTGAAACCAGCGAGGTCCAACGCGGCTTTGAAAACGGGCAACTAATTTTCGGTCGGCCCATTCATACATTAATCCGATGTTCATCAAGAACAATCCACCTGGAAAAACTAATAAAAGAATGAGTGGGTGCAAAGAAAGGTTCATTTGTAGTACTCTATTCCATATTTTCTAAGACCATCCCAATCCATAATTTGGGATGGTTGTGAATCCGACCGAATTTCAACCATCCGATCATTACAGGAAAAGCAAGGATCAATTCCTGCTAACAACATGGGCATATCAGCCAATTTGTGGCCAACTGCAACATCAGTGATTGTTCCCCAGTTGCATAAGCTGGGTGTGCGAACTTTGACCCTATCTGGCATTTCCGTACCGTTGCTTTTAATGTAGTAAAACAACTCCCCTCTAGGTGCTTCAACTCTGGAGATAACCTCACCTTCCGGAATCTTTCTTTTTATGCGAGTCACAATATCGCCTGGTTGGATTTTCTCCAAAATTACTTTGATTAAACGATAAGATTCATAAAGTTCTTTTAACCGCACAACAAATCTTGCTTCAAGATCGCCGGTTTGATCAATGACCATTTTTACCGGAAATTCTTTATATCCAGAATAGGGAGCATTCACACGAATGTCTCTTTTTACACCGGATGCACGTGCTGTTGGGCCGACCGCTCCTAATAATTTTGCTCTATCTCTGGAGAGGGTTCCGATTCCTCGCGTCCTTCCTAGAAATGTTTCATCGGTTGTGACAACCTTCATGTAATGTTCTGTTCGTTCTTCCAAAAAATCCATATCTTTTTTGATCAAATCGGACAATTTCTGGTCAATATCAATTTTCACACCACCCAACACGTTTACAGAATAATGGACTCGACTACCGGATAACGTTTCCAAAATGTCCATTACAACTTCCCGATCACGCCAGGTATACATGAACAAAGTATCAAAACCAGCTTCATGTGCAGCCACACCAAACCATAAAAGATGACTGTGAATTCGTTCTAATTCTGCTGCCAGCACACGAATGGCCTCTGCACGAGGGGGAGCTTGGACACCTGCAAGCTTTTCAACACCCAGAACAAATGCCGTTGCATGCACGTGCGAACAAATTCCACAAACTCTTTCCAGTAAGTACAAATCCTGAGTATAGTTTCGGGTTTCGCAGGCTTTTTCAATTCCTCGATGAACAAATCCCAACCGAACTGCTGCATCTGTAACGATTTCACCATCTACTGTGAATTCAAAATTACCGGGTTCTTTCAGTGCTGGGTGTTGTGGCCCAATGGGAACAATAAATTTTTCTTTTTTTCCTTCAGTCATTGGATTGCTCCTTTTTCGATATTTCAAGATCCTGCAGATTAGTGAAGGATTTCCTTAACGGGTATACACCATCCGGCCAGGAATCTGGCAATATCAATTTTTCTGTATTAGGTGTATTCAGTAAATCAAAACCAAATAATTCAATAACTTCTCTTTCGTAAATTGTCGCAGAAGGAATAAGGTCACAGATCGAATCGATTTGTGGTTTACTGTAAGGCACCTTAACTCGGATGGTTATGATCGCTGCATCATTGGCAAAGTGGTATAACGCTTCTAATTGACCAGGTTGAATTTCAACATTATCCTGATCATATACCGCGGGAATATCTAATCCAGTGATCGTTACCAGATAACCCCAGTGATTTTCAACCAGACTCTGTACAACAGATTTCAAGTTATTTGCTGAAATCCAGATATCCAGGCGATTTTCGTCAGGTGTTTGAGATGATTCAATCCATTTCTCCAGGATTAATTTTCCAGATTCTAAAAATTTAATCGTTTCCATTGATTTTCTCCTTCAATATAAAATCTGGAATATCATTGGGGACAATGAATTTTGATGGCTTTGTCCCTTTTCTTAAGCTATCTAATAGTTGAACAACCCCATATATAATTGCCTCAGGTCTGGGAGGGCAACCAGGAATGTAAACATCAACTGGAATAACCTTGTTCAGGTCACCTATTACACTGTAACAGCCATCAAAAACACCACCGGATAAAGCACAGGAACCGACTGCTATTACATATTTAGGATCTGGCATTTGTTCATATACCCGGATTAAACGATCCAAAGCCTGTAAGGTAACAGGTCCGGTAGCAATCAGTACATCCGCATGGCGTGGACTTCCGATTAACTTTATTCCTAATCGTTCTACATCATAGCGAGGGGTTAATGTCGCTAAAATTTCGATGTCACATCCATTACATGAACCACTATTAAAATGAATTACCCAGGGAGAGTTGATCCTTGCCCAATTTTTTAGTTTGTTTACGATTTGAGTGTAAAAATTTTCCGAGTCAGTATTCATTAAATATTCCTTTCTACCCTAACAATAAAGCAATCAGAGATACCATTAGCCCAAGCAAAAAAGGAACGGATGAAAAAGTGAAAGTACCTGAACCAATAATTAACATGCCGAGATGTAATACAGCGAAGAAGAAGGCGATCAGAAAAAATGGCCGGTACCCTGGTGCAGCTGGATTCGTGGATGCTTCCTCGCCACTGGCATAAATGGTTTCTTTCATTTTTGATTTTTTTGATGTGCCAGCCATCCCCTTTCCAAACAATAACAAAGCAATAACAAAGGGCACATAGATCAAAAAAGCGAGAGGAGGTGTTAGTATAATTTCCATCAAAACTCCTTTATTGGCCAAAGAAAATAAATAAACTATATCCAGCAGGCCCGGTCAACCAATACAAAATGGAGGGAACAAAACCCAAAACGACAACCGCAAAGGTTAACAATGCCATGGGAATATACATCCAGACAGAAACCGGTTCACCCTCCATCACGACATCGGCTGGTTGTTTACGATACATTCGATTTACCAAAGGTGCATAATATCCTAATGAGAGCACACTCATCAATCCGGCAAAAATAACCAGAATGATCATGGCTGTGTTTTGCGTTTGTGCTACGCCTGCCAATAATTGCCACTTCGACATAAATCCAGCCAGAGGTGGTAAACCACCTAATGAGAGAAGCGCAATTGAAAACGCAAACGCAGTAAATGGATATTTCTTTGATGCACCATTCAGGTCATCCAAAACCAGAGTTTTATGACTTCCTTTTGAGATATAGAAGTTATATAAAAATACACCTGCAGCCAAAAATGCGAGACTTTTCATCAAACCATGTGTTATCAGATGGAAAATTGCACCAACCCCAGCCAGGAGTCCATTCAAGGAAATGAGAACACCAAAACCTAAAAGCATGTAACCAACATGACTCAAACTGGAGTAAGCCAGCATGCGTTTTACATCCTTCTGTCGTAATGCCAGCAAGTTGCCAACAAGCATATTTAACACGCCAAATCCGATTAATAAATACCCCCATCTGCCTCCACTCAAAGCAATTCCACCTAAAGCTCGTAATAAAGCAATCAGACCAACCTCAATAACAACACCAGAAAGCATTGCACTGATACCACTGGGTGCCTGTGAATGTGCATCCGGCAACCAGGTATGTAATGGAACCATGGCAATCTTGACACCAAAACCAATTACCATTAATGCGCCACCGATGATTAAAAACGGTGAAGAAGAATTGATGGACATCCTTAGCATTTCTATGTTGAGCGTTCCAGTTTCAAGGAAAATGAGCGCTATGCCGATCACAACCATCACAGATCCAGTTGCACTTTGTATAAGATACTTAACCCCGGCCTCTAATGAAGCAGCCTGGTCTTTGTAAAATGCAACCAGAACAATCGAACTGATGGTCATGACTTCAAACCATACCCATAAATTGAATAGATCCAACGCACATCCTAAACCATTGATTGCGCCGATCATCATGACGAACAGGGCGTAGAATTTTTCCTCACCAGATTCTTTCCCCATATAAGTAAAAGAATAGATTGTCACCAATATTCCCAATACCAGGACCAGAAGAGATAACACCATACTGATCCCATCAAAACGGAACCAGACTTCTCCAAAATTCTGGTAATGCGTTTGTCCGGTAGAAAAGACATTCGCGATAACAAAATACAGGAAAACCCCTGTGACCAGAAGTGCCAATAAGGCTAACCATCTTGCCGGGTTGATTCTTTTTTCATTCTTTAAGCTTCGAGAATATAACCTTCCAACCAAATATATACCTGCGGAAGAAATCATCGGAAGTATTAGCAACCAGGTAAATGCTGTATTCACATCCATGTTATGCTCCAATCATCAATACAGCAAATACGACAACCAGTGCAACCAAAATATAGAAAACATTCCAATTTAGTTTTCCGGTTTGGGTAATTCTTAATCCCTCACCCAGATCCTGTGTCGAACCCACTATAAATTTATTAATTTTTTCGAACCCAAAACTCGCTTCTGCCATTCCTGCAATTGGTTTCAGTATTTGCTTAATACCATTTAAGGCTCCCCTGCCAAACCAGATCATAATTCCAAGAGCAATAATCGCCAGAGCTATCCAGGTTGCAGGGGCAAAAATAACTTGATTAAATAATTCGGTTAAGTTAACTTCCTGGATGAGATGAACTGGAAGCGAAGAGCTCATCATTTTTGAAAATGGTTCAATTAATATCCAGGTGGAAAAGGCACCGATCGCTAGAGGAATTAAGGCAATTTTCATATTCCTTCCAACCGGATGAATAGGACGTTCCAGTTTCTTTTCACCATAAAAAACCATCCACACACAGCGGGTTGTATACAGCGCTGTGAGACCTGCCACAATGAGCATAACTACATAAATCCAGACCGGATTTCCATGTTCTAAACCCGTCTCAAGAATTAATTCCTTACTCCAAAAACCATTGAAAATCGGTATTCCAGCCAGGGCAAGCGATCCAATAATAAATACTGTCCTCGTAAAAGGTAATTCTTTCCCCAGGCCACCCATTTCTCGCATATCTCTGGTTCCAACAGAATGGATGACTGCACCAGCAGCAAGGAATAGTAACGCTTTAAAGACACTGTGGCTTAAAAGGTGAAATTGTGAAGCCAGAATGCCACCTGCTCCTACCGCATAGACCATATACCCTAATTGACTGACGGTCGAGTAAGCCAACACACGTTTGAGATCATTCGCAACCAGGGCCATCAGCGCAGCCATGAGTGCTGATAACATGCCAACAACCATGACCGAAATGGTCCATCCAGGAACATCTTTAAATGCCGGATAGAACCTTGCCAACAGATATACACCAGCATTCACCATGGTGGCTGCATGAATTAAAGCACTGATTGGAGAAGGGGCTTCCATGGCGTCGGGAAGCCAGGTATGGAATGGAAATTGTGCAGATTTGGCAGCTGCCGCGATCAACATTCCAAATGCCATGATCGCCAGGATATTAATGGGCAAGAGAGTGGGATTTGAGATGAAGATGTTAATATCAAAGTTACCAGTGTAGACAAACAATAAGGCTGCAGCCAGCAACAAACCCAGGCCTCCTACTTGCGTCATAATCAGTGCCTTCATACCACCCGCAACTGCTTTAGGATCATCATTATAAAAAGAGATCAAAGCGTAAGAGCACAACGCTGTTATCTCCCAAAAAATGAACATCAACAAAAGATTACTGGTCAATACCAGCCCAACCATAGCACCGATAAAGAAAAGAACAAATGAATAATATCTTCCTAATTGAGCAGAACCATGCATATAGTCGACAGAAAAAATTATTGCCAGAGTACCAATAACAGTTGCCACAATCGACAGGAATAGCCCTAATCCATCGGTGATAAAAGTAAAATCGCCATAAGTACTGCCCATTGAAAAAGACAAAACTGTCCCTGTTTTATAAACCCACAACATCGCAATCGAAGAAATGGCCGCTGTAACAGAAAAAACAACAGAAAATAAGTGCTGAACTTTATCATGTTTGTCGCCAACCAACCAGACAATCAACGCCCCAATCCAGGGCACAAAAATTGTTATCAAGACCAGAGGTTCTAATTGCAACATCATTTCACCTCTTCAACTTAGAAATGTCTGCGATATCCAGGGTACCGACACTTCGCTTCACCTGGACAGCTAACGCTAAACCAACAACAGCCACGATAGTATCGGCAACGATCACAGTTAATGCCATGCTTTGACCAAGACTGGGCTGACCCTGACTCTGGCCGGCAAACACTAAAACCAACATCGCGCCTTTTACCATAATTTGCAAACCAACCAATACCCGGATCAAATTACGGGTTATGAGCAAACAATACAATCCAATACCAAATAACCCAATTACTGCGATTAAGACAACCATTGAGGTACTGATATTCATTCTTGAACCTCCTTGTGAAGAATTCTGATTTGATACTCGTCGGTTAAGAGTCGTAACATGCTGATCACGCCAGCAAAAATCATCACAACCTGTAGATACAAATCAGCTTTTCGATTTTCCCAAACTAATTGTTGAAATCCTGCATCCTGATTTAAATTGATCGGAAAATTCAATAAAGGTAGTAATTGCCAACCAATCAGTACAATAGCAGCAACTGTAAATATCCTTGCTAGCCATTTTGGAATAAATGATAAATTAGGGATCGGTTCATCACCAGCGATATTAATAGCAAAAACAAAGAGCACTGTCACAAGACCGGACCCAACACTTAATTCAATAACAGCAATTTGATAAGCACCTAACAAATACATCATGATGGATACCAGCGCGCTGGTACCCGCCAGCCATATTGCAGACACCAATAATCTTTTATCTCGAACAGCTTGATAAGCACAAAATATAATCCCCACCAGGATGATGACATGCCACATAGAGTTCCTCCTTTTTTTGATCTGGGGTTGAAAAACCTAATTGTTTATACTTCAGAAAGAATAATTTGTCATGTGAAAATTATCACAATTTTTCTAATTGTTATGTACATTTCAGTTTTTTAGTAATACCGTTTGGTCGAAATAAAAAACAGAAGACAACTAACCATCTTCTGTTTAAAATTTTAATTTTTGAATTCTTATGCGAATAGTTGTTGCTTTTGAAGTTCGGTTACAATTTTTTCCTGATCAACGGGTAATTTATCTACCCGAACACCGATTGCATTATAGATCGCATTGGTAATGGCGGGTATGGTTGGGATTAAGCAAATCTCACCAATTCCTTTTGCGCCATAAGGTCCATCTGCTGTTGGATGCTCAACGATAAAGGATGTGATTTCTGGTGTGTAATAAATTGAAGGCACACGATATTTCGCCAGACGATCGGTAATGACCCTTCCCTCATCCAGGATAAAATCTTCAACCAATGCATGGCCGATACCCATGACAATACCACCTTCCACCTGGCCCTTCAGTCCTAATGGATTAATCGCAAAACCCACATCATTTGCTACGATGACCTCCGGTACTTTCACCTCACCTGTAATGGTGTTAACCTCTACCAACGCGGCTTGAGCTGCAAAGGAGAAAGCAACATGCATATTCCCACCCTGCCCTAGAGGTTTCGTTTCCGGTGCCCAATAGGTATATGAAACTTTAGGGATAATTCCATCCTTCCGAAGATTCTGAGATATTGTTGAAAGTTGAACTTCCAGACGATCAATTTGGGCTAATCCTTCTTTGAATTCTATTTTTTCTGGCGAGACATCATATCGCTCCGCAAGTTCAGATGTAAGCAAATCACGCATGGCTTTGGAAGCATACCTAACTGCATTACCTGTAACATAAGTTTGTCGAGAGGCTGTTGTAGGGCCTCCATCAGGCGTAAGGTCGGTGTCGGATAACAATACCTCAACTTGTTCAACACCCTGTCCTAATTCTTCAGCTGCGATTAATTGCAAAACAGTTGGTAAACCCTGACCTAATTCTGCGGATGCGGAACGCACTTCAAATCGACCTTCTGGTAACAACTCAATTTCAGCCCCAGCTTTATCCGGAGCGCCACCACCAAGTCCGGTATTTTTATAGGCAACTGCAAAACCCCAGGCTCTAACAATGGTTGGATCATTGGGATCTTGGACAGGAACAAATGGATTTTGTCCAGCTTTTTCATGCAAGGCGTTCTCAACTTTTTCGATGCATTCTAACAATCCGACGCTATCTTTTAAGACTTGTCCAGTATTGGTCACACTGCCAACGCGTAGAGCATTTTTCCTGCGCAATTCAACCGGATCAAGTTGTATTGCTTCTGCCAGTGTGTCCATCATCGATTCCACCGCGAAGGCGGATTGCATCACACCGAATCCACGGAATGCTCCTGCAGGTGGATTGTTGGTGTACATGGCATAACAATCAATGTTCACATGTGGAACTTCATAAGGGCCTGAGGAGTGCGTGGTGGCACGTGTCATCACTTTCTCTCCTAAGGATGCGTATGCGCCGGTATCGCCAAATAATTTTGTTTGGACGGCTACGAGTTGCCCGTCATTCTTTGCACCTACTTTGATATTGATCTGGGTTGCATGACGTTTCGGATGAACGATTAAACTCTCCTGACGATCAAATAATAATTTAACAGGTTTTTTGGTTTTCATTGTTAACATTGCAGCATGGATTTGACCGGCAATGTCTTCTTTTCCACCAAATCCCCCACCAATGAGTTGACCAATAATCCTCACTTGATTCTCAGGTAATCCGAGTACAGTTGCAACCTGTTCGCGGTCGGAATAAGGAATCTGAGAACCGACATAAATTTCTAACTTACCTTCATCTGTCAACCGGGCAATACTGCATTCAGGTTCAATAAAAGCATGGTCATTAGGATTCGTATGAAAAGTGTGTTCAAGGATTACATCAGCATTTTTGAAACCTTCCGACACGATTCCTTTCTGGACTTTAATGTGTTCCAATAAATTTCCTGATTCATGAATTTTTCTGGTATCAGAAAGATGTGCCTGGACTGCAGACGAAACAACAGGCAAGGGTTCGTGTTTGAAACGAATCATGTCAATTGCTTTAGAGGCGATTTCTCTGGTTTCAGCGGCGACAATGGCAATTGCATCTCCAACATATCGAATCTGCTCACCGATATCAACCAAGACCGGCCAATCCTTGATAAATAAACCGTGTTTTTTTATGTTAGGAATATCTTTAGCAGTTAAAACTGCCTGGACTCCAGGCAAAGCTAATGCTTCGGAAATATCTAATTCAATCAAAATACCAGCCGGGACCATTGCACGCTTTACTCTGGCGTGCAACATTCCTTCAAACTGGATATCGTCACTATAAATGGCTTTCCCGGTAACTTTGGCAATTGCATCAGGGCGTCGGCTGACCTGGCCAACCATTCTTTTTCCTAATCTGGAAGTCTGAATAGCGGGCGAGATCACCGGTTTTCCTGATTCGATGGATTCAGATGCCGCCTGGATCGCCCCAATGATACTGGGGTACCCTGCACAGCGGCATAACGTATCTTTTAAAGCATATTTAATATCTTTTACTTCCGGATTGGGGGTTTTTTCAAGCAATGCATAACTTGTCATGATTTGACCGGGTATACAAAAACCGCATTGCACAGCTCCATATTCTATAAATGCATCCTGAAGCGGGTGTAATACCGTATATGTGTTCCCATTTTCACCAACATTTTTAGCCAGACCTTCAATCGTAGTAATTTTCTTGCCATGTGCTTTAACAGCTGGATATGAACAGGATAAAACTGGCTCACCATCAACAACCACCGTGCATGCTCCACACTCAGATTCATTACAACCAATCTTTGTTCCGGTTAATCTCAAACGTTGACGCAGTAAGTCAGATAACATCTCTCCTTCAATAATCGGGAGTGTATATTCTTTCTCATTGACAGTTATTTCTAAATTCATTTCTTTCATTCGGTTTCTCCAGCCCTATTCCATGCAATTTTCACAACCTTTTCCAGTAAAGCCTGTGCCAGATGATAACGATATTCGGCAGTTGCTCTCATTTTGCTGGTTCTAAACTTTACGGTTTTCAGAATGGTAGCTTTTGCCTTGAAAATTGTGTCTTCTGATAATTTATAACCCCGAAAAACTTCCTCCACCAGCAAAGCGCGGGTGGGAACCGGTCCGGATGGACCAAAACAAATCCGAATATCCTCCACCACATCGTCTTTTCTTCTTAACCAGACAGCATGATTTAGAATCGGTAAAGCTACACCTTGTGGTCGCATCACTCTATCAAAAGCTGATCCTTCGCCAGATTTTTTAATCGGGAATTCAAACCCAACAAGAATTTCATCATTTGCCAGAGCAGATACTCCTGGTCCTGTAAATAATTCAAGAATTTTCTTTTTGGAATACCCGGAATGTGAGTAAGTAATGGCAGTGGCATCCATCGCTACCAGAGAAATCATTCCATCCGCAGCAGGTAAAGCATGTGCAACATTTCCACCTAAAGTCGCTGAATTTCTAACCTGAGGTCCACCAATTAATCCAGTAGCCTCTGCAACAACCATTGCATGTTCTTTGATCAGTGGCGAATTTGTGATTTGACTGACGGGAACAGCAGCACCAATAAATATTTGCTCACCCATCACCTTCAGTTCTCGCATCTCATTAATGTGGTTGAGATCGATCAATGTTTTCATAGTTGGATGGCTGCCTTGTTGGATTTCAAGCAACAAATCGGTTCCGCCAGAAACAAAACGAACAGGTTTTTCTGCCTGGTCATATGCTTCTACCGCCTCTACTAAACTATACGCTAATTGGTAATCTTTCCAGATTGTCATTTATTCGGTGGGTCCTTTCATCTGGCGGCACTTTTCGACGGTTTCTGTGAACCGACGCCGGTCTGTCATCAAAAACCGACCACCGAATCAATTATTTGATTTTTAATTAACTTTTTTCAAACTCTATAACATATTATATCGATATTTATCGATATTTCAATATTTGGTCAATCCTCTGTAAGAGCAAAATGATAAAGTCCTAATCTGGCTAAATTAAAATGTCCTATGAAAGGACAAAACAGATGAAATGGACAATAGCAATGACACAGGAAGAATTACATCGAAAAACGATTGT
>Ga0068713_1002423_pt1 | contig 18990 bp, 20 predicted proteins | sample MTBAKSrepl2MetaG_FD_62223 | JGI IMG/M metagenome (GOLD analysis project Ga0068713, IMG submission 62223) | Enrichment culture microbial communities om Arthur Kill intertidal strait, New Jersey, USA, that are MTBE-degrading - MTBE-AKS2 (Arthur... | ecosystem: Environmental > Aquatic > Marine >...
TCGAAATGGAGATGGGGGCCTGTGGACCTGCCGGTGGACCCCACAAAACCGATAATGGATCCTTTTTCAATAAAATCCCCTGTGTTGGCGCTGCGGACGCTGAGATGCCCGTATCGGCTAGTAAGAGCTCCTCCGTGGTCGATGATGACAAGATTGCCGTACTCTCCCGCCATCCCGCTCCACATGATGCGCCCCCGCTCTGCTGCATAGACAGGGGTCCCCATGCTGCTTCCCAGGTCCACTGCATTATGGAAATAGCTCTCCCCTGTGATGGGGTCCCAGCGCATGCCGTAATAGGATGTGATATGTCCGCCGCTCACTGGCCAGGAAAAAGAGAGGTCGCGGTTAAAGACATAACGACGGATCAGAGCATCCTCCTCTTTGGACAGCACGCCGTCCAGCCCGTCGATCTTTCTGTGAAGGCTGGAATAGACCGACGAGAAAGCATCCAGGTCCCCTTCGTCGAATAACAGGCGGACCTGTTCGGCGTCAGCGCCCCCGATCCCCTTTTCCCCCGGTTGAGCGACTCCCTGAAGCCGGGCCACATGAGTCACTTTCTCTTCCAGTTCTTCATACCGGTTTTCCGCCTGCCTTTTCCAGTTCAAAAAGGTGAATGTGACCTTGCGGAACTCATTGTGCAGGGATTCCATCTCTTTACGCAAAGCGATGTTCTGCTTCTGAAGAAATGAATTCTCTTCCAGGAGCGGTGCGGTGTCGCATTTAAGCCTGTGATATTCTGAAAGCCACATCCCGGCGAGAAAGAGCCCGCCTGAAGTAGCCAGCAGAAGCATGATCACAGCGATGCGAAGCCACTTGTGTTTGATGGAGTAGCGTTTGATCTGGCCTGTGTCTTCACCGAGGATGAGAATATGATACCGTCTATTGTCCATGGAGCCGTGTCACACCCCTCAGGACCTTGTTCTCTTCCGGAATGAGATATTTCATGGGGTCTTCCAGTTTGCTGTTATGAATCACTTCATAATGCAGATGTGTCCCTGTGCTGCGTCCGCTGTCGCCCATGGTCCCCAGGTATTGTCCTTTGGAGACATACTGGCCCTTGCGTACGCTGATGGTATCCATATGGCCGTAACGGGTCTCGTAACCGAAGCCGTGCTCGATCATCACAACATTTCCATAGACGCCGAACCATCCGGAAAAGACCACATATCCGTTGGCAGCGGCTTTAATAGGCGTCGAGGGCATATTGGCAATATCCAGCCCGGTATGAAACTCACGCTGCCCGTTAAAGGGAGATTTTCTCCAGCCGAATGTGGAAGAGATCCATCCGTCCGCCGGCCAGATGGTGGGGACATGCTCCCACTTCTGTACGCTGTTCTCCATCTTTTCCACCACACGGTAGAACCCGCTCTTCAAAAGGTTCAGCTTCAGCTCTACCTGGGAAAAGACGATGTTAAAGTCATTGGTCATGGAGGATTCATCCACCCCGGAGAGGTCATCGACCTCTGAGAGCCCGATCCCCCCCATTGAGAGGTTCTCTTTTCCCTGAAAGATAGGAGGCAGGGAATTGAGGATTAGGACATTGTCGCAGATCTCCTGGAGTTCTACGAGTTTTCCGTCAAACTGCCCCAGTTTTTCTTCCAGTTTCACATAATTCTGCTTCAGGCTTTTGTTCCGTGTCTTCAGCAGAGCGATCTTTCCGTTCAGGACAGCCTTTGTCACCGGCCCGGAAATATCCACAAGGGAAAAGAGAATGATCAGTCCGGCTCCCACAAGGATCGTCCAGAAAAGAGAGACAGGAACGGAGACCTGCCAGACACGCCTGTTGGAAGGGGGAATGATTTTAATGGTGAACTCTTTCATTTACCGTCCTTTTGAATAGGTTTCATTTGTAATGACCAGTCCGCCCGAAGAACGCTCCACACGGAGAGGGCTCCCCGAGGCTGTCTGCCCGCCGGATTCCCTGAAAAGGCGGATGATCTTTTCCACATAACTCATGGTCTCCGGGTATGGGGGGACACCTCCATACATCTCCACTGCGGTGGGACCTGCATTATAGGCCGCCAAAGTCAGACGCAGATTTCCGTTGAAGCGGTTATAAAGAGACTTGAAGTAACGGACACCGGCATAGACGTTCTCTTCGATATCAAAGGGATTGGCGACGCCCAGCTGCCGGGCTGTCTCCGGCATAAGCTGCATAAGGCCCATGGCTCCCACACGTGAGACTGCATAAGGCTCAAAACGGGACTCCACCTGGATCATAGCGGCAATAAGACGCGAATCCACTCCGTAATGATGGGCAGCCTGACGGATCGTCTCGCCGATGGTTCCGCTGTTTCCGTACGAAACAGTGGCACTGGTATAGTGATACCCGTAACCCGCGGGCTTCCCGGCAGAAGATTCCTCCTCTTCCTTTATTATAGACATGGTCCTGGCATCCGCCTTCTGTATCACGATTTCAGCCTGAAGTGGCATGATGATGATAAAAAGCAGAAGAAGACTTCCCAAGAGACGCATTATTCTCCTAACGAAACAGGTTTCAGCTGTTTCAGGTCTGTAACAAAGGCTCTCACCAGGCCCGAATCGTCGCCGGCCACCACAGTCTCACCCCACAAAAAGGGGGTCCCGTGGACAGGCCCGTTCATGAGCCCTTTCCAGACCAACTCGCCTTTTTTCGCATCCAGGGCATAGAGAGCACCGTCATAACTTCCGATGTATAGGATCTCACCATGGAGACGGGCTCCTGACCGGACGACACCTCCTGTGGCGAATTTCCATAACAGGGCCCCGTCCTTTTTATCCAGAGCATAGACATAATGGTCTTCTGCACCGAAATAGACTGCGTTTTTCCCGGCTGTGATCTTGCTCCCGATCTCTTTTTCCGCTGCGAAGGACCACAGCACCGTCCCTGATGCCGCATCCATGGCATAAAGGCGGTGATCGTCACATCCCACATAGAGGACCCCTTCGGAGAGGACGGGCGTGGAATAGATATCATCCCCCAGCTTTTTTGTCCAGAGTGGTTTCCCGGTCTGCAGATCAAGGGCATAGACAGTATCATCCAGAGAAGCGGCATAGAGGGCCTTCTCCCCAAGGGCCGGAGCGCTCCAGACAGGATTCTTCGTGGGACAGCGCCAGGCCATCTTCCCGTTTTTCTTCTCCAGAGCATAGACATATCCGTCCATGGAGCCGAAATAGACCTTTTCGGAGTCGCTAACAGCCCGGGAGACGATCTTCTCCCCGGTCTTGAACTTCCATAAGATTTTCCCCGTTTCCAGAGAAAGTCTGTACAAATACCCTTTGAATGTCCCGATGTAAAGAGCGTCTCCGTCTACAAGAGGGGAAGCGGAGATCTCATAGGCCATGGGTGCTCTCCACAGGAGTTCACTTCCGGGACGGGGATAGGCATAGATATAGGTGTCTTTTGAAGCGATGACCAGCAGGTCGCCGGTCCCCGAAGGGGAGGCTGTGATGCTCCCTCCGTAGCGTTTCTCCCAAGCCGTTTTGGCTTCCAGAGGGAGGTTTTTCTCAAGATAGGTCACAATTGCGGGAGGATTCTCCCCGTCCGGAGGCGTTTCCCCCTGCGGCGCCCCCCCGGGGCCGGCCGGGCCGGAGTTCAAATAACCCCTGACGAGGCCGAAGACGATCACAGCGAGGAGAAGGATAAAAACAAAGACCCCGAGCGCTTTCCAGGGGATCACGATCCGGGGAGCAGAAAACTCCAGCGTCAGGGTAAGGACTTCAGACTGCCCCAGTCCGTCTTGTTCATACGCCCTCTTTGAGAGCTCCCTGGCCGCGACCTGGATGGTATACTCCCCCAGAATATCATTGAACGGGCGTTCGGAGACGGCTTCAGCGATATTTTCTGAGACCACGGCGATCTTGTCGCCCGGGAAAATGGTATACTCACCGAACTGGACCGCTCCTTCCCAGTGACAGCGGTCATTACTCTCTCCGTTCACATGCCAGAGCTGGTCTTTACGCGACAGAAAGGCCCTGTAACGGTCGGTGGCTGCAAAAAAAAGCGTCTTGTGAGAAATGATACCGATAAAGAAATCGCCGTCCTGGGCCAGATCGCGGAGAGTCAGTTTCAGTGCCATGAGGATCCCCGTCTTTTCCGTGCGCTCCAGGTACTGATCGATGACAGAGACGATCCACTCTTCCTGAACAAGAGGATTGGCAATGACAGAAAAGAGGTATCCGTAGCGGGACATATCTCTGCGTGTGTAGACATTATGATAATGAAAATGTTTTTTCCCGAGGGTCTCGCTTTTTAACGGGATCGCCTCACCCACGATGACCGGATATTTCGCCATAAAATTTCCCTCCTTGGGTAATTATATAGTAAATCCCTTCTATATCAAGACTTTTCAGCAGACGGAGAATTCTGAACCTGCCCTTTCCTGTTGCAAAGCCTCTCATTATTGGTATAATCCTTTTTATGGTACCTTTTCTTGATATCACAGCTTTTCTCCGGGCAGGGGAGGCTCCGGGCTTTATCACCGCTCTTCTTGAACTGGCCGGCAGGATCTCCGCCTTTTTCCTTTCGGCCAGGTTCTCTCTTGAGAACCGCTTCCTTCTGCTGGCAAATGCTCTCTGGGTCTTTCTGTTATGCGTCACCCTAGCCATGGCAGCTTACCTTATCTTTCTCAGCTACAGGTATCTGGATACCGTGAAGTTCCGGGCTCTCAGAAGCTTTTTCAACGGGAGCCCCTCTCCCTGGATCGTCCTCATTGTGAATATCGCGGTGAGCCTGGCCTTCTTTCTGGGAGGATGGATCCTCGTTTTTATTCTGAATCTTCATAATTTTTCAAAAAAGGAGCTCCGGACCCTTGTCATCACGGCTCTTTTTATCTTCATCCCTTTCGGGATCACCGCCACACACGGGGGATGGTTCGATGCTGTGTCCGCCCGGTCTCCGCTGGCTCTCCTGAAAGCTTATGACCGCGATGACATCTCTCTTTTGAGAGAATACCGGGAAGATGCTTTTGTCCGCGACAATCCCCTCTATCTTTATCTCATGGCCACGGGAAAGAGCGGATCCGGTGACGTCCCCTCTTACAGGCGTATTGCCTCACTCCTTCAGAGAGCTTTGGCCGGAGGATATGAGTCTGCAGCGGTCTATAACAATCTCGGCAATGCCATGCTCATGCTCGACTCGGCTGAGCAATCCCTGGCTCATTATGAGCGGGCTCTCTCTGCAGCGCCCGGTGACCCTGTCATCCTCTACAATATATCCCAATATTATCTCTTCAGGGATGATTACGATACCGCTAAGATCTTTTATGACAAGGCTTTCGCCTCTAAAGGGCAGCTGGACCTCCCCGTCCTCGACTGGGAGAACATCGTTCTTCTGGAGAAGAAGATATCCCCTGCCTTTGTCTGGAACTCTTTTCTCAAAGACACGGCCCGATGGGATTTCCCCGTTAAATCCCTTTCTTTCAGTAAACTGGCCTTTTTTCCCGCTGTATCCGTCATCCTTCTGGTCCTGATGCTGCTTCTCTATCCTCTCACTGCGAACTGGTCCTCTTTTGTACGCTGTGAATCCTGCGGGATCCCCATTATTCCCGGATCAGCGACCACATCACACCGTGGAAGGATCTTCTGCTCACGCTGTCATCTCATGCTCCCTGTTTTTCTGAATCAGAAAGCAGGACGGCACTCAATGGCAACAAAAATAGATTATCTGAAGACCTATTTCATCAATCTGATCTATCCGGGAAGCGGCTATATCATCAGGGGAGCCACAGTCACAGGCCTTGTCTGGCTCTTCCTCACCACCTCTCTCATCACCACAGCCCTGTTCAGCCGCTATTTTCTTGTCTCTGACCTGTACGCACTGGCCACACTCAACGAACTGCTCCTCTTCTACCCGGTCCTCTCACTTGTGTCCACGGCGCTGCTGCCCTTTTATACACGGAGGTTCTCATGACAGACCATCCCGCCGGACTTGATTACGCTTCGTTTAAAAAGAGCGTTGAAAACATCTCTCTTCTGGAAAAGACCGGCACTCTTGATATCAGAGACAACAAAACAGGACAATCCTACTACTTCTATATCAAAAACGGTGAGATCATCTATATCGAAGAACACCCGGTCTGCCTGGAAAACCGCATCGGTGACACCCTTCTGCGGCAAGGCCTGATCACTGAAGCCCAGCTTCAACAGGCTCTTGAAAAGCAGAAAAAGAATACGTATGAATTCCTTGGCGACCTTCTTCTGAAAGAAGGCTTCATTTCTCCCAAAGAGCTGCTGGCTTCCCTGACTCAGCAGATCGAGAATGTGCTTTTTTCTATCTCCCTCATCCGCGACGGCGAGTTTGTCTTCCGGGAGGATGAGACTCCGGACAGGATGCCCCAGATCCCCTATACCATCACCCTGAGCAATCTTCTTCTGATCTTTCTGAACTCATCTGAGATCCTCGTCAAAATGCCTTTTTTGAAAGATGGGCTGGAAGTCCTTCTCCCCGTGGATCCGGTAGCTGTGAATATCCATGCCCTGAACCCCATGGAGCAGGGTGTTGTGGACAGCTTCAAAAAGGGTTATTCTGTAAAAAAACTCCTTGAAAACGCCAAAGAGACCAATCATATCACCCTCATGTCTGTCATCGCCGGCCTCTATGACAGGAACATCCTCAGGGCTCCCGGAGAGGTTGCTCCTGTGAGCAGACCCCTTGAGCCTTCCCGGCCCGTGAGACAGCCCGAAGAGAAACGGCCGGTTGTACAGCCTGAGAAGAGGGCTGAACCCGAAAAAAGCAGTCCGCCGAAGCAGGAGCCTGTTTCACAGCCCCGCTATAACCAGGAGCCCATTGAGTTTGTCTACAAACCCGAACCGGCAGCCCCCGTACCCGGGCCTTCTGCACCTTCCCGCCGCGAAGAAGTGCCCCGTTCTGTTCCTCAAAGGAAAAAACCGGCTCCCCGGCCCTCTTCTCAAAGGGAAAAACCGGTGCCCCGGCCTGCCCCTCCGGCAAAGGCCGTTTCTCAGGTAAAGACTTCTCAGCCGGGGACCTACGCCCTGGTGGAGATCCTCTCCTTTATCTCCGTTCTTTGTCTCCTCATCCTCTATCTTGCCCTTTTGAGGCCCCTTTTTAAAACACCGGTGACAGAACATCTGAGTTTCTTTACTTCTGAAGCTATGCAGGAGATCAAAAAGGAGAGGTCTCTTCAGATGGGAGAGGCCTGTTCACGGGAGGAACTCCTGACCAGGCGGGACGGGTGGCAGAATCCCTTCTTTTCCAGAGGAGAAGACATCTACTCATGCGGAGCCGATGAGATCCCCGATACTCCGGATGATTTCAGAGTCAAATAGGAGAAAATCCTTCACTGTCGTTTTCAATAGGGTTCACGTGTCCCGCCATTTCCACAATATCACGGGAGAGTTTCCGGAGTCTCTCTTTGAGGATCACAGGACAGTCGTAGACAGTGACATCTTTTCCGATGATGATATCTTCAGCCAGGTCGTAACAGGTAGGACAGCCGCACATCCCGCAATTCAGCTGGGGCAGGATCCTGTTGACCTCTTCGATCTTTTTCATCTTTTTCAGGGCCTCTTTGATATCCTCATCCAGGGGGCTGATAGGCCGGGGTTTCAGAGGCATGCCGATGGAACAGATCTCGTCACGGTCAAAGGGCAGAGTCAGAGACGGATCATCGGGCAGACCCTCGGCGATCTTTTTGATCCTGTATTCACTGATAAAGGCATCTTCTTTTGTAAAGACTCCTCCCACACAGGCATTGTCACAGGAATACATGTCAACGAAATCAATATCCTTGATCTCCCCGTTCTCCAGGCGTTCCAAAAACCGGATAGCGTTTTGTATGCCGTCGATGCGCAAGGTCACTGATTCGTTAAACTTATTCTCTACATCTCCCAGAGCGCTCCAGCGTAGCGCAAACTTGGAAGAGATGATCTCCTCCTCCATGTCCATCTCTGAAAAGTCCTGCTTTTCCATGATCCTGCGGATCTCATTATACATATCACCAAGGCTGAAGACGCCATCGAAGATCCTTTTCTCCTCGGCTTCGGGTTGATAGATGGCTACGACCTTGGCAGGACAGGGGGAAAGATAAAAGAGCCCGATCTCATCATCAGAAGCCCCCGTCTTTTCCTTGTAGACATGCTTGAGATATTCACCTGCCACATCCATGAGATTCCTCAGCGGAACGAGATGATTGATCAGCGACGGAAATTTAACCTGGATCAGCCTTACGACAGCAGGACAGTTCGTAGAGATATAAGGACGATAGATATTTTTTCTGTCCTTGAGAAAATTCTTGATGATATCCGAGATGATCATCCCGCCGGTGTCAACTCCGATAATATCGTCGAATCCCAGAAGCTTGAAGATTCCAAGGATCTTTTTGACGTTGTCATACTTTCTGAACTGGCCGAAAAAGACCGGCGAATAGACAAGAAGTTTATGTTTGTACGACGAGATGATCTCTAGAGAATCGATCTTTGCGGAAATGGCCTTCTGCGGGCAGACCCGGATACACTCTCCGCAGTCAATACATTTGTTTTCAAGGATATTGGCCTTTCCGTGCCTGATGCGCATGGCCTGAGTAGGACAGACGCGCAGACATCGCGTACATCCGTTACAACGGTTCTGATCCACATAGACAGCATGGAAATAATCCAACATAGTGTTCCGTCATCCTTTCTCTATGGTAAACGTCATAGTGACTTCGGTCCCTGTGTCGATCTCACTTGCGATCTCCATCTCATCGCTGTTGCGCTTCATATTGGGCAGGCCCATCCCGGCCCCGAAACCCATCTCCCGGACTTCCGGGCTTGCTGTGGAATATCCTTCCTCCATGGCTTTATCAATATCAGGGATCCCCGGGCCTTTATCCCTCACTACGACTTTGACTTTTGTCTCATCCATATAAAAAGCAATGGTTCCCTGATAAGCATGAGCCACGACATTGAGCTCCCCTTCATAAGCAGCGATGAGGACCCGGCGGATAAAGGCGGGGGGTAATCCAAGTTTCTTCAGATACTCTTTGATGACTCCGGAAGACTCTCCCGCGTTGAGAAAATCTCCCCCTTTGATTTCAAATTCCATTAATAGTTCCATACACCAACCCCTAATCAGTCAAATCCAGTTCTTCAAGCCCGGTGGTAATATCCTCTTCCAGAGCCCCCAGGACCTGGGGTGTGGCCAGGCTGACATCACCCAGGATCTCCCGGATGATACGCGTATCAAACTCATATTTGGCTCCGTCTTTTTTTATCATGACATAAAGATCGATCTCGGGATGGCCCACGATGAGAGACAACAGGGTATCGGTAATGTTTCCCAGGGGAGGGCGATCGATATGGGACAAACGCATGGCCACCTTGACCCGTGTAAAAGTGCCCTCTTTGGATTCTATGCTGAATCCGCCGTCGCAGGCTTCCGCTGTCTGCATGAAGAGAGGGATTCCCAGCCCCCAACCCTTCCCTTTTTTCGTTGAAAAGAGGGGATCCATGGCCTTTTGGATCATTTCCGTATCCATTCCCTTCCCGTTATCCACTACGACGATCTCCATCCGGTCTCCGGCTGTGTCGATATCGATAAACAGGTCCAGATGCCACGCCCCTGCGGCGATCCCGTTTTCCATGATATCCATGATGTGAAGAGAGAGCTCAGGCATCATAAAATATCCGTCTCCCTCCTTCTCCCCGGACAGCCAGCCTGAACTCTTCAAAGGTAGGCTTCTTGAGCTCATACGTGGTTGTGACACAACCGACATCACTGATAAGATGGGCATCGGAGTTTGTGATAAAGGGGAGATCCCTGTATGTCTCATACCGGATACGGGCCTCTTCCAGAGAGAGATGCCGGGAGATCTCGATGCCGTCCACCTGCGTATCCCCGGGAATAAAACCCAGCTGGGAAATTACGCTGAAGGTATCCCTGTCAATATGGGAAAAAAAGACGAGCCCTCCCCGTTTATGGATTTCATCCGTGATCTCTTCGATCTCCATATCCACTGACTGCAGTAACAACTTCTCCTCCATACGAATAATCCGGTCCTGGGCATCAACAACCACCTGATCCCCGAAATAATCGGGATTATTGGGTATCATAGGCAATCTGGGGTAAAGATAGTCCCCCATCGCTTCAGCACTTTCCCTGTCTCCGAAAAGTGCCAGAAGATGCGTCTCCGAAGCACTCTGGATCTCAAGGCCGAAAAAATAAGCGATCTTTCCCTGTGCAGCCTCCTCCAGAGCCTTCAGGTTCCCTGCGCTGTTGTGGTCAGCCAGGGCGATGATATCGATGCGTTTATCCAGGGCCGCCTGGACAATAGCAGCGGGGGACATATCAAGCCCCCCGCACGGTGACAGCACAGAATGGATGTGAAGGTCGGCCCTGTAACGCATCTATTTCACCAGAGCATAGAGCATCCCGGAACAGGTAAAGGCATCTTTTTCTGTGACAAAAAGCGGCACGCCTACTTTTTCCGCTGCTTCGATGAGGTTCTGTTCAGGCTCCACACCGTTGACCACCACTATTCCGGCGATATCTTTGGCAGTAGCCACAGCGATGACATTCTTGTGCCGCTGGATGGTGAACCAGAGAGACCCGCTTCCCGCATGGGCTAACACATCACTGAGCAAGTCTCCGCTGTATCCCCCGGTCACCTCTGTATCATCAATATCACGCCTGGTCAAGGTCCTGAGTCCCAGCTTTTCTACGGCTTCCTTTAGTTTCATCGTATTACACCTCGCTTGCAGGCCGGTTTTTACACGGACGCACACCGTTCTTGTACAGGATCCCGCTGGTCTCGAACATGGTCTTTCTGGTGACGATCATGGGAATGTTCAGTCTCTTCCTGGCCACATCCATCACATCATCCGAAGGCTGTTTCCCCCGGATAAAGATAATCGCCGTGATTCCCAGGATCTCTGCAACCCGGATCACCTGAAGGGTCACCGTCCCTGTAATAAGGAGCGTATCTCCCTCGGTGAGAGCCAGGACATCACTTAAAAGATCCGCGCTGTAAGCGGAAGAGACCTCCAGATCGCTGTTCTCTTCTCCGGCAATGACCTCTCCCTCCAGCAACTCAATGATTTCTTTGATACGCATGGGCCCTCCTTGCGCTCAGCGTGATATCATAATCACATCGACACGTCTGTTGTTCGCCCGCCCTTTTGCTGTCTTATTGGTATCCACGGGCATGTCTTCGCCGTATGCTACAGCAATGATCCTGTCCTCAGCTATCCCCCGGCCGGTAAGATATTTTTTTACCATTTCAGCGCGTTCACGGGCAAGCTTCTCATTATCCTGCCGTGTTCCCACATTATCCGTATGGCCTTCTACACGGACTTTCGATTCAGGATAGAGGAGCAGTGTCTCCACAGCCTTGTCCAGTTCACTCTTCTGAGCGGCGTTCAGGGCATAAGCATTTTCATCAAAACGGATCCTGGCCATGAGGAACAGAGCCGGCACAGGAGGTTTCTCTGCAGGAACCACTGTTTCGGTCACTTCACCTGCAGGGGCGATGACCGGAAGAGCGACAATGAGGCTTTCTCCGCTGTTTCCCGCTTTATCGGTGATGCGTGCATAGACGTTCAGCGTGGTTCCTTCAGCAGGAGCTGACCCGTCAGCAAGATATCCGCTCCATTCAAACCCGTCTTTCAAGCCGTCATAAATGATCTCATGAATCGTCTCAGTCTCTCTTTTGACGATGATCCGTGTCTCGGTGACAGCGACAGCTTCATGCGGAGTGACTGTAAAAGTAACCCCTGTTCCGGGAGACAGGGTCTCCGGCATTATAGTCAGAGTCACCCCCGGATTTTTGGACCGGGCAAAAAGCTGGACAGCATTGCTTCTTCCTTTGTTGCCGAAACGGTCTTTCACTGTCATGACAGCGGTATAGGTCCCGTCAGAGACGCTTTTCCCTTTATCATCTTTCCCGTCCCATGTGATAAAGGGCGGGAAGGGCCTTTTTCCCTTATATGTTCTTCTTTCTTTCCCGTTCTCATCACTCACCGTTAACTCCCAGCGTGTGATAAGGTCGGCATCTTTACTTTCGGTGAGGATCCTTGCCTGATCCTTCACTCCGTCGTTGTTCGGAGAGATCCACTCATTTTCCGCCATGATCCGGACCACCGGAGGGATCTTGTAGGCAGAGGCCATTGTCTTTTCCCCGGTATAAGCCACCTGGAAAGCCATGGAGGACCCGGTATAATCTCCCCCCAGGGCATATCCGGCGTCGATTTCAAATCCGCTGAATCGGAACCCCAGCCCGGCTGTGATCTGGCCTTCCCCGTCATAGATGGCTTCTGTGGGTACCCCCTCATAAAGGGCTCCTCCGTCTGAATAAAAGGTATTCTGCATATACCCCGCTCTGAGAGCGATGGTATTATTAAAAAACCACTCTTCAGCCCCCACATGGAGAGCAGAAGAGTTGGCATGGTTCATGAGATAATCAGCTCCGAGAGAAAAAGCGGCTTCCCCCATAAACTGATGAGCCATCTTAAGGCCCATCCCCACATTGATCCCCATGGCCACATCCATGGGAGCGACCACATCCAGAAGAGAGACTCCCAGGTTGAATGTTGAACCCTCTTCACTCAGGGGGACACGGGCCAGAAAAGAGACATCCCCTCCCATAGCTCCGTCCACATAATGCTCCACTGCCAGGGGAACCTCATAAGCTTCACCCAGGGTGGGCATGATGTACTTACCTGTGAAAGCCAGGGAGAGGTCGAACCCTCCCATCTTGGCCTTGCGGATAAGAGAGAGCATGGCCATGTCGACGGTGCAGTCATCGGGATTGCTGTCGTCAATGGCTCCGGTGGTCCCGTCCGGAAGAAGGAGAGATGTCCTGATGCCGGTGATGTTCACCATAAACCAGTCTTTCAGGGGAAATGTCACCCCTCCGTACATATTCTTGTAAAGATCAAGATCGGTATTGAGCTCTTTCATAAAAAGGCCCATACCGCCGAAGACATCCACCCCGTAGGAAAACCCGTATCCTGCAGGATTGAGCAGGTTACCGGTGTTCCGGGCCAATCCGATCCCGGCGCCCCCCATTCCCAGAGAAACAGCATCCGTATACCCGATCCTGCTGTTCTCGTAAAAAGCTGAAGCCGGGTTCTCCCCGTCTATGGCCCACACAGAAAGGCTCAGAGCCACCATAAGGACCAACAGCAAATATCTTTTCATATTTCCCCCTTTCACTCATTTCCCTAAAAGTAATCTTTCGGCAAGTATATACGGCAAAGGTAGTTCTACAAGTTTCTGCTGCGTTTTACGCACATCATAATCCATCCGGACATACCGGACTGTCTTTCGTTCTGTATCCCAGATGAGAAACGATGACAGATAGTTACCGTCGCGGGGCTGCCCGATACTCCCCGGGTTGATGATATAGGATGAGGTCTCATCCAGTCTCCAGGTCTTGTCCTCAGTGTCGTGTCCGGTGACACGTTCACTGTCCATCTTTCTGATATAGAGATAAGGTTTATGTGTATGGGCTACAAAGGTGAGCTTCCCCGTGTGCCCGAAAGATTCCCGGGCCATATCGCCTGAATCCAGGTAGTACCAGTTCTCCGTCATCTGGGGTGTGGAATGGAAAAAAGAGCCTCCGTGAAACCGGGCGGAATAAGGAAAAGATTTGAGGAATCTCTGATGCGGAAGGCTCAGCTGTTTCTTTGTCCAGATTATGGCTTCATAGGCTACCCTGTTGAAGTAGCTGATATCGGTAAAGTTGATGACAGCAGCATCGTGGTTTCCCATGATCAGGTCTGCAGAAAAGCCTGAAGCCAGCTCCTTCTCAGCCGGTTCCAGCATCTCCCCCTTCTCCCCGGCCATGAACATGAAGAGTTCCAGACACTTCACAGGGTCAGGCCCATACCCCACCACATCACCTACGTGAATGATCCTCCTGATCTTCTCTTCCCGGAGATACTCAAGGACAGCCGTGAACGCTTCCAGGTTTCCGTGTATGTCGGCAAGAACAGCTATTTTCATAATCCCTTTCTATTCCAGACTGTCCACATAAGCATGCAGTTTCTTGTCAAAATTCTGAGAAGCGTACTTGTCACTGAGGCGAAGCCCCTCAGAGATCACCAGTTTTTTATCTGTTTTCAGGACAGTGAGCTCAAAGACACAGAGATAGACAAGGGCCTGCTCTACAAGGTGCAGTTCATCAAAAGAGCCTGAAAAAGTCCGGCGGATCACCTCTTCGATCTCCGGCATCCGTCCCGCAAGAAGAGATACAGCTGTTTGAAAAGAGGCCGCCTTTCTGCTCTCCATACCTCCGAAGAGAGCCTCCTCTCCCCTGGGCTTGGATGCTTCTCCCTTCTCGTTTTTGGTAAAAAGGTAAGCATAAAGCCATTGCAGAAGGCTGTCACGGACAGCTTTTTTATCTTTGACGTCCATTGCGGTCATCATCTATTTCATCTTCGCGGACAGATCCATGAGCTCGATGAGAGACAAGGCGGCATCCCAGCCCTTGTTTCCCATTTTCGTTCCGGCTCGCTCAATGGCCTGTTCCACGGAATCAGTGGTCAGGACCCCGAAGGCCACAGGGGTCTTCCCCTCCATGGCGATATGCGCGATACCTTTGGAGACTTCCGAAGCCACATATTCAAAATGGGGTGTCCCTCCCCGGATGACAGTAGCCAGACAGATGATCCCGTCATAGCCCCCCTTGTCGGCAAGCTTACGCAACAGATAAGGGATCTCAAAAGCTCCCGGAACAGGATAGACGTCCATATCTTCGCTTTTCCCTCCGTGTCGGACAAAACAGTCTTCTGCCCCTTCCAACAATTTTTTGTTGATGAAATCATTGAACCGGCCGATGATAACGGCCACCTTTTTTTTATCCGCGTTCAAATGACCTTCGATGATACGCATACATCCCCCTTTATCTTATATTTCGTCGATGAGATGACCCATCTTCTCTTTTTTCGTCTGCAGATACTTCCTGTTATACTCTGATATTTTACCATAAATCGGGACACGTTCCACTACTTCCATCCCGTATCCTGATATTGCAACCATTTTTTTTGGATTATTGGTCAGTAGACGGATCTTTTTCACCCCCAGGTCATGGAGGATCTGAGCTCCTATCCCGTACTCTCTGAGATCCGGAGGAAAACCCAGGGCCACATTGGCTTCCACGGTATCCATCCCTTTTTCCTGAAGATGATAGGCATGGATCTTATTGATCAGCCCGATGCCCCGTCCCTCCTGACGAAGATAGACGATGATCCCCCGCCCTTCACGCTCTATGAGCTCCATGGAACGGTGCAGCTGATCCCCGCATTCACATTTCAGGCTCCCCAGGGCATCCCCGGTGAGACATTCGGAATGGACACGCACAAGGACAGGCTCTCCGTCACTCACATCACCCTTCACCAAAGCGATATGCTCTTTGCGGTCCAGCCGGTTCTCATACCCGTACAGTGTAAACTTGCCGTATTCTGTGGGCATATCGGCGGCAGCCTTCCTGACGATGAAGGGTTCATGGTTCAGACGGTATTCGATGAGGTCGGCAATGGTCAGAAGAAGAAGACCGTGCTTCCGTGCAAATTTCCTTAGACCGGGGAGCCGCATCATGTGGCCGTCTTCTTCCATGATCTCGCAGATGACTCCGGACGGATTCATCCCGGCCATGCGCATGAGATCCACGGCAGCCTCTGTATGGCCCGCACGTTCCAGGACACCACCCTCTTTTGCTTTTAAAGGAAAGACATGCCCCGGTTTGACGATATCCGCAGGTGAAGCTTTGGGGTTGATAGCTGTCCGGATGGTCTTTGACCGGTCAAAAGCCGATATCCCCGTGGTCACTCCGTGTCTGGCTTCGATTGTCTCCGTAAAGGCCGTCTCATGGCTGGATTCGTTCACATCTGTCATCATCTTAAGCCCCAGCCTTTTCACCTGTACCCCTGTGAGGGACAGACAGATGAGCCCGCGGCCTTTGGCCGCCATAAAATTCACTGCTTCGGGAGCAGCCTTTTCGGCTGCCATGAGGAGGTCTCCTTCGTTTTCCCGCTTTTCATCGTCTACGACGATGATCATCTCGCCCCGCCGGAGAGCCTCCAGAGCCTCTTCCACCGCGCAAAACCCGCTGCTTTGATTCACCATTCCTTTAATGCCTCCTCCAGGGACCGGGGTCCTTTTTCGTTCTTGTCCGTTATCCCTTTCAATGCCCTGCAGACATATTTTCCTATGATATCATACTCCAGATGCAGACGGTCACCGGCCTTTTTTCCTTTAAGAGAGGTCTGTTCCCAGGTGTGCGGGATAATACCCACCCGGAAAGAGTCATGACCCACATCCATCACAGTAAGGCTGATGCCGTCCAGGGCGATGGACCCCTTTTCCGCGACCAGCGGGCCCTGTTCAGGGGGAAAGGATATGGTAAGGACACGGCTCTCCCCGTGCTGGCGGATCTCTCTGATAAATCCGGTCCCGTCAATATGTCCCTGGACAAAATGGCCGTCCAGGCGGCCTCCTGCAGAAAGAGCCCGTTCCATATTGATCCCGGATCCCAATGGCATCTCACCGAAAAGAGTCCGGCGGCCGGTTTCTTCCATGATTTCGAAAGAAAGAGAGGTTTTTCTGATCTCCACCACTGTGAGGCAGGCTCCGTTACACGCCACGGAATCTCCGATCTTCACATCCGGCCATACAGAAGCAGCGATCTCCAGGACGAGGACTGTCCCCGAGCGGCGCCGGGCTTTTAGGATTCCCACCTGCTCAATGAGGCCTGTAAACATCGTGGCACATTCCTTTCAACATGATATCTTCTCCGACCCTCCGCCAGACAGGGTTCATCAGCGGCCTGGCCAGAGCCATCTCCGCAGCGCCCCGCCCGCCTGCAGGCGAGAGCCCTCCTCCCAGGATCCTGGGAGCGATAAAGACGACGACTTCATCGGCAAGGTCCGCTTCAAGCAAGGTGTGGATCGTATGGGCTCCCCCCTCCACAAGAAGAGAAGAGAGGCCTTCTTTCCACAAAACATCTGTAAAATCCTTGCCTGATAAAGCGGAACTCCCCGAAAGAGTATAATTTCGAAACCCCTTGATATCAAGATATTTTTCCTGTCCCGTGAGGATGATCCCTTTGCCTTCAAAGACATGGAAATCGGGAGAGGGGATCTCTCCACGGGGATCGAAAACGACTTTAGCCGGCTGCCAGCCTTTAGGATCCAGCCGGGCTGTGAGCCGGGGGTTATCCCGCAGAACGGTACCGGCCCCCACCATGATCCCTTTGACGTTGTGCCTGATCCGGTGGACCTCTTCACGGCTCTCCTCGCACGATATCCATTTGGAGTCTCCGGCGCATGTGGCGATATAGCCATCGGCGGTCATGGCATATTTCAGGATGATATAAGGCTTTTTCTGAAGGATGTTTTTTATGAAGATCCTGTTCAGTTCCCTTGCCTTTTTCTCCAGAAAACCAGCCCGCACTTCAATACCGGCGTTTTTCAGCTGTCTCAGCCCTCTTCCCGCTACAAGGGGGTTGGGGTCTTCCATGGCCGCATAGACGGCACGGACTTTTTTTCTAATGATCAGGTCTGTGCAGGGCGGAGTCTTCCCGTGATGGCTGCAGGGCTCCAGGGTCACATAGAGTTCACACCCTTCGGCCAGCCTGTCATCCATGTCCAGGGCTTTTACTTCGGCATGAGCCTCTCCGAATCGGCTGTGAAACCCTTCGCCCACGATCTTTTCCCCTTTGACGGCCACGGCCCCCACATAGGGATTGGGCTGTACCGCAGCATCCGCAGAAGCTGCCAGTTCCAGGGCCCGTTTCATGAAACGGGGATCATACGACACCGGTAAGCCTCCTGAACTCTTCCAGGGCGAACCGGTCTGTCATCCCGGCGATGTAATCGGCGATTGCCCTTTCGGTCGAGGATATCCCGATCTCCCGTCTGTAGCGGCCGGGCAATATGGCAGGATATTTCCTGTAGAGGGCGAAGAGAGTCTCGAGGCACCCTTCTGCACTGATACGCATACGTTCCACACGGGGATGATTATAAAGATTTTCAAAAAGGTAGCCCTTCAGCTGATGCCGTTTGGCGTCGATATCGGGACTGAACTTCACGACCCGGATATTCTTCTTCTTGATCTCCTCAAGGTCTTTCACATCTTCTTCTCCCATGGTCCTCACAGTAGTCTCCACAAGGTCGTTGATAAAAAACGCGATGAGGGCACTGATTGTGCGGTATTTCAAAACCTTCCCCTTGAGTGCGGCTTCTCCCCGGCACGCTTCCTCCATGGCCTGGTTCCATATCTCCACCTGTGAAAGGTCATCCCACTCCAGAAGCCCCGATTCCAGCCCGTCATCGAGGTCGTGATTCAGGTAGGCGATCTCATCGGCATAATCGATGAGCTGGGCTTCCACCGTGGGGACACGCCCCAGGTCGAAGAGCTCTTCCAGGTCTTTTGTGGAGGGTTTGTCATAAGGGGTGGAATGTTTGATGATCCCCTCCAGAGTCTCATAGGAAAGGTTCAGCCCCCTGAAGGTCCCGTAACGTTCTTCAAGATAGGTCACAATGCGGTAGCTCTGCCTGTTGTGTTCAAATCCTCCGTGCTCATTCATGAGACGGTTGAGGACTTTTTCCCCGGTGTGGCCGAAAGGTGTATGCCCCAGGTCATGCGCCAGAGCGATGGCTTCCACCAGCTCCATGTTCAGTCCCAGCCTTTTGGCCATGCTCCTGGCGATCTGAGAGACCTCCATGGTATGCGTCAGCCGGGTCCGGTAATAATCCCCTTCATGATTGACAAAGACCTGCGTCTTGTACTCGAGTTTCCTGAACGCTTCACAATGGATGATCCGGTCCCGGTCCCTTTCGTAGATACCTCTTGTATCGTGAAATTTTTCTTTATTCAGCCGTCCCCTGCTCTTTTCATCCTTCATGGCATAATTTGCATATAATTCCATAGTTAGCCTCCTTTTTGAGGATAACACACCCCCTCCTTTTTTGCAATCATTTCTCGATTTTGCTTGACATCAGGGTTTAACCGGATACCATTCTTTTAGAAAAATCAGTCTTGTTACGCAAGATTTAACCTTAAAAGGAGGGTTT
>Ga0068713_1002429_pt1 | contig 18943 bp, 14 predicted proteins | sample MTBAKSrepl2MetaG_FD_62223 | JGI IMG/M metagenome (GOLD analysis project Ga0068713, IMG submission 62223) | Enrichment culture microbial communities om Arthur Kill intertidal strait, New Jersey, USA, that are MTBE-degrading - MTBE-AKS2 (Arthur... | ecosystem: Environmental > Aquatic > Marine >...
CCGCTCTACAGATGAGATCTCCCTCTGGGAACTTCTTCTTATCCTCGCCCGCAGGAAAACGCTGGTCATCAAGTGTGTTCTCCTCTTCCTTTTCCTCGGCCTCATCATCGCCCTCTTCTCTCCTAAAGCGTTCAGGGCTTCTGCAGTGATCGCCCCCACCGACGAAAATCCCCTGGCTTCTTCACTGGGACGCTTCACCAACCTTGCCTACATGGTGGGAGCCGACATCACGTCCCTTACCGGCGAAAACCTCAAGAATGTCAAACGCACACTGCACAGCGCCGATTTTCTTTTCTATTTCGACCAGGCCCATGACATCTGCGGCCTCCTGGGGGAAAAAGAACCTTCGGTAACCAGGACTCTTGAAAACCTCCGTCGGCTGGTCCTCATGAAAGAAGATACCATCAACGGAACGCTGACCATCGCTGTGGAAACCATCAATCCGGAGCTCTCCTATCTGATCCTGAACAAGCTCCTTACTTCATTGAATGAGTTTATCATCATAAAAGAGTCTGAAAACAGCCGCCGTTTTATCACCCGTTTGAAAGCCGAGATGAAAGCGACAAATGACCCGCTGCTCAGGTCGGAGCTTTCCTCGATCTGGGCCATTGAGACCAAGAAGATCATCCTGGCCCGTACCAATCAGAATACACTTTACCGTGTCATCCAGAGCCCGTTCGTACCGGATGTCAGGATCCGGCCCCGCCGGAAACTCATCATGATCATGGCCCTTTTTCTGGGATTATTTACCGGCGCCCTGACGGCCTTCGCCGCTGAATATCTGGCCCGGATGAAGAACGACCCCGAATCGGCCTCTTACCTGGAGGCGCTTCGCAGGGCCCTTCGCTTTAAAAAAGAGGCTTAGCTTTAAGGAGGCATTTCATGAGACGCGTTATCCTTTTTCTCCTGCTGGCACTTTTTTCTTTCACCTCTGCCATCGCCCTGACTCCCGCTGAACAGGATGCGCTGCTGCAGAAGTATATCCAGGGGGATTCCTTCTCACCTGAAGAGATGGAACAGCTATCCGAGGCCCTGAAATCATATGAGGAGGGGGATGCCCCGTTTCAGTCCCGTCCTCTTCCCGGCCAGAGAGACAGCGTCCCGGAGAATGATAAGCGGCTCTCTGCTCCCTCTTCCACCGAAGGACGCCCCTTCTTCCAGCAATACTATTTCAATGAATCGGGATATGACTATCCTCTTGATATTTCATCCCTGACTCTCTTCGGCCGCCGTTTTTTTGAAGCCCCCTCCACTTATGCTCCTGTGACCAATGCCCCGGTCAACGACAACTACATCCTGGGGCCCGGAGACCGGCTGAAGATTACCATCTGGGGAACAACCATGACCGACCTGGATGTCACCGTCAATACAAACGGCAACATCTCTTCTTCCCACTTCGGGCGCATGTCCGTTGCCGGCCTCTCGCTGGGAGGGCTCAAAGCCCGCCTCCGGGAGAGTATCTCCACGGGGACTGATTTCGAAGTCGCTCTCACCGATGTCAAGACGGTCCGCGTCTTCGTCACGGGAGACGCCGCAGCTCCGGGCTCCTATACCCTTTCCGGCCTGGCCTCGGTGATCAATGCCGTCTTTTCTTCAGGCGGCCCCTCCTCTACTGGGTCTTTACGCTCTATCCGTCTCAACAGGGGGGGGCGTCTCATCAAAACCATCGATCTTTATGATTTTCTTTTACATGGTGACTCTTCGGATGATACGTCGCTCATGGACGGAGACATCATCCATATTACTCCCGTGGGCCCTCTTGTGGCTGTGGCCGGGAACGTCCGCCGTCCTGCCCTTTACGAGGTAAAAGAAGGGGAGACCTGGAGTGATATCATCGCCCTGGCAGGGGGCATGACCGCTTCAGCCTATGGCGTCAACATCTCTCTCGAGTCCTTCGAAACCGACCGGGGCCGTTCGCTCACCACTCTTTCACGGGCCACGTTAGAAACACTCTCTCCCAAAGACGGAGATATCCTCAGGGTATACCCCATTCCCGTGACCCGGGAAGACCTGAATGCGGTCTCTCTGGAAGGGTATGTCTCCACCCCGCGTAAATTTCAATGGAGAGAGGGCATGACTTTTTCAGACCTTGTGGACACCACCCTTCTTTTACCCGAAACCTATATGGAGTATGCCACAGTAACCCGGAGAGAATACCCTGAGAACACAACACGGATCCTCCCGGTCAACCTTCAGAAAGCTCTTTTTGAAAAAGATCCCGAAGCCGACCTGGTCCTTTATCCTGAAGACATCATCACCCTCTACAGTAAAAAGGAGATGCAGGACCGCCCTCCTGTCTTTATCCTGGGAGAGGTCCGCGCCCCGGGAAGATTTCAATATATCCGGGGGATGACCGTAGTCGATCTCATCCACATGGCCCAGGGGCTCACAAATACCGCCAACCTGAAAGAAGCTGAATACGTGACTCTCTTGGTCTCAGATAACCGTGTGGAGAAGATCGATGTCTCTGTCTTTTCCCTCTCTTCCGTCCTGGCCCGTCCCAATGACCCCGCCGTCAACTTCACACTGAAACCCTTTGACAAGGTCTTTATCCGGAGGCTGGCCGATTTTGAAGAAAACCGGGCCATTACACTTTCCGGTGAAGTGGTCTATCCCGGAGTCTACTATGCCCGGGAAGGTGAAAACCTCGCAGATATCCTCGAACGGGCAGGAGGATTCACCCGGGAGGCCTATATCCGGGGTTCCGTCTTTACTCGGGAATCTGTCAGGGACCTGCAGAAGGAACATCTTGAAGAGCTCATCAGAACCATGGAAAGCACCATCGCTCTTCTGGAGTCCCGTGAGGAGAGCCGGTCAGCCGACCTTCTTCCTCTTTACAGGAAAAGGCTGGAAGAGATGAAAAGCGCCCAGGTCACAGGACGCCTGGTTATGGATATCAAAGAAGATCTCCATGAATTCGCGCGCTCTTCCTATAATATCCCCGTAAGAAACGGAGATACGCTTTTTGTCCCCCGCAACCCCAATGCGGTCACCGTCATGGGGGAAGTCAACAGCCCGGGAACGTTTGTCTATCATTCCGGGCAGAACCGTGTCAAGGACTATATCCGTATGACAGGAGGATCCACCCCCGGAGGCGACCTTTCCCGCGCCTTTGTCATCAAGGCTAACGGACGCATCATCTCCTCCTATTTTATTGACCGCGAATCCCGCGTAACCACTCTGTTCCGGGACAAGTTCCTCAATGCCCTGATATTCCCGGGAGACACGGTCATCGTTCCCCCCGCCGAACCCAGGGTCTCCTTCATGGAACACCTGAAAGACTGGACCACTATCCTTTACCAGCTGGCCAGCACGGTGAAGATCACAACGGACGTCTGGAAATAGATTCCGGGAAAAAAGGAAAAGCACATTTTTATCTTGACAGATAAGTATATTCTTATATACTTAATTCATGGAAAGGAAAAATATGGAAAAACTACACCTTTGGGCCGAGAAGCTAAAAGCCATGGGGCATCCTGCGCGACTGGAGATCCTCATGGATCTCTACCGAGGCTCTTATGACCTGAAGAGGATCATGGAGAAGTATCACATGAGCCAGCCGGCAGTCTCACAGCATCTCTCCATTATGCGCCGTCTCGGGATGATCCGCTGCAGCCGTGAAGGTGTCTCCATGTGTTATGCCATCCTGGATGACGATGTGAAACAGTTTATCTCTGTATTAACAAAGGAGGTCTCTCAATGAATATCACAATCTATTCCACTCCCACTTGCACCTATTGTAAAATGGTGAAGAGCTATCTGGAGCAGAAGAAGGTCGCTTTTACCGACTTCGATGTCTCCAAAGACCAGGCTAAAGCCCAGGAGATGGTGCGTAAATCCGGCCAGATGGGTGTTCCTGTTGTGGATATCAACGGGAAGATCATCGTCGGGTTCAATAAACCTGAGATCGACAAAGCCCTGGGCCTCTGATCCTCCGGGGGAGGGACTCCTCCCCCTTTTCTTTTTTCTCCCCTCCCTGAAAAATATTGCCAGACCACAGTGCGGCTGATATACTGAAGACACATATTTTTCTTATCAACAGAGGGAGGATTTTATGTCAGCGCGTCAAACCCTGCTCATACTTGATTTCGGTTCCCAATATACCCAGCTTATCGCCCGTCGCGTCCGCGAAGAACATGTCTACTGTGAAATTCATCCCTTCAACCTCTCTTTTGAACGGATCAAAGCCATGGATCCCGTAGCCATTATTCTATCGGGCAGCCCCTCCTCTGTGATCAATAACGGCCCGCGCTGTGCCAGCGGCGTTTTTTCCCTCCCCGTCCCCATCCTCGGGATCTGTTACGGTATGCAGCTCATGGCTGACGCCCTTCAGGGCGAGGTGGTCCAGGGAGACAAGAGAGAATTCGGCTCGGCAAAACTCAAGATCACCCATCCTGAAGACCCGGTCTTAAGAGGCCTCCCCGATGACAGCACCGTGTGGATGAGCCACGGAGACAAAGTCAAAAGCCTTCCGGCGGAGTTTCTCGAGATCGCAAAGACAGACAATACTGAGTTTGCTGTGATGAGACACCGTGAGAAACCGCTTTACGGAGTCCAGTTCCATCCTGAGGTCATCCACTCCGTCTACGGGAAACAGTTTTTGAGAAATTTCCTCTTTTCCGTGGCCCACCTCACTCCGGACTGGACCATGGGAGTCTTTATCGAGAACACTATCCGGGATGTCCGTAAAAAAGTCGGAGACAAGACCATTATCCTGGGATTAAGCGGCGGAGTGGACTCCTCTGTTGTGGCACTTCTCCTTCATAAGGCCGTTGGAAGCCAGCTTGTCCCCATCTTTGTGAACAACGGCTTGCTGCGTAAAAACGAGGCAGAACAGGTCGTCACCACATTCCGTGACGCCTTTTCCATGAACCTGCACACCGTGGATGCATCCAAGGAGTTTCTCAACGGGCTGGAAGGCGTCACCGATCCCGAACAGAAACGCAAGATCATCGGCCGTATCTTTGTGGAGATCTTTGAACGGGAGGCGCGGGCGACCCCCGGAGCCGAATATCTGGCTCAGGGCACACTCTATCCCGATGTCATTGAAAGTGTCTCTTTCAAGGGCCCTTCAGCCACCATCAAATCCCATCATAATGTGGGAGGATTACCGGAAAAGATGGATCTCAAACTCATCGAACCACTGAGAGAGCTCTTTAAAGATGAAGTCAGGGAACTGGGGCGTGAGCTGGGGCTGCCCCATGAGATGGTCAACCGCCATCCCTTCCCCGGGCCGGGGCTGGGGATACGGGTCATCGGCGAGATTACCGAAGAGCGTCTGCAGATCCTCAGAGAGGCCGACGCCATCGCTATAGATGAGATCAGGGCAGCCGACCAGTATGACAAGATCTGGCAGGCCTTTTGTGTCCTTCTCCCTGTGCGTTCCGTGGGGGTCATGGGAGATGAACGGACTTATGAAAACACCGTTGCTGTCCGTATGGTGGAATCCCTTGACGGGATGACTGCAGACTGGGCAAAAGTCCCCTATGACCTGCTGGGACGTATCTCCAGCCGTATCATCAACGAAGTACGAGGGGTCAACCGTGTCGTCTACGATATCAGTTCCAAGCCCCCGGCGACCATCGAGTGGGAGTGACCTCTTCTTTCTATGGCTCAGACCCCTTTTGTCCATCTCCATAACCATTCGGAGTTCAGCCTTCTAGACGGAGCCACGAAGTTCAGCCAGCTGGCTGCCCGCCTTCAGGAGCTGGGAATGGACTCCTTCGCTCTCACAGACCACGGTAACCTCTTCGGAGCCGTGAAGTTTGTGGACGCCATGAAAAAGAGGGGGATCAAGCCTATCCTCGGCTGCGAAGTCTACGTCACCGAGAAGAGGAAAGCTCGTGACAGGAATAAACATCACCACCTCATCCTTCTGGTAAAATCAAAAGAGGGATATAAAAACCTGATCAAAATGGTCTCCCGCTCTTATATCGAAGGATTTTATTACAAGCCCCGCATCGACCACGAGCTTTTACGGGATCATACAGCAGGGCTTCTTGGTATGTCCGCCTGTCTCCAGGGCGAGATCCCCCAGCTTCTTCTTTCCGGGGACCGTTCCGGAGCCGAAGCACGGGCTTCTTTCTACAAAGAGCTCTTCTCAGGAGATTTTTTCATGGAACTTCAGGACCACGGCATCCCCGAAGAGAAAGAGGTTCTTCCCGAACTCATCTCTCTGGCCACGCGCCTGGATATCCCTGTAGCGGCCACCAATGACACTCATTATCTTCTTAAAGAGGATTATGAGGCTCATGATGCCCTCCTCTGCCTGCAGACCAAAAAGACCTTCGACGACCCGAAAGAAGAGCGTCTTTCCTTTCCCCGCAACGCGTTCTACCTGAAGGATTATGATGAGATGTCCGCCCTCTTCTCCTACATCCCCGAAGCCCTCACGAATACTCTCTATATCAGTGACATGTGTCATTACGCCCTGGAAGATGAACTGGATCACGACGGGAACACCCATTTCCCCCACTTTGATGTCCCCGAAGGCCATGATCCGGACACGTACTTAAAAGAGCTGTGTTACCAGGGGGCCCGATCCCGTTATCCCGTCATCACCGAGGAGATCCAGAAAAGACTGGACTATGAGCTGAGTGTCATCCGTGACATGGGTTATTCCAGCTACTTTCTCATCGTCCGTGATTTTATCCAGTATGCCAAAGACCATGATATCCCTGTGGGCCCGGGCCGTGGTTCCGCCGCGGGAAGCATCATCTCCTATACTTTGGGCATCACAGGGCTGGATCCTCTGAAATACGACCTGCTATTTGAGCGTTTTCTCAATCCGGAACGGGTAAGCATGCCGGATATCGATGTGGATATTGCAGATATAGGACGTCAGGATGTCATCGATTATGTCACGGAGAAATACGGAAAGAAAAAAGTCTGTCAGATCGCCACCTTCGGAACCATGAAAGCCCGGGCGGTCATCCGCGATGTGGGACGCGTCCTCAACGTCAATCTCTCCAAGATCGATAAGCTGGCCAAGATGATCCCTCTCCAGGCTAAAAGTTTGGAAGAGGCTGTCCAGAACGACACTGATCTGAAAAAACTCATCGGAGAGGATGAAGAATATCAGAAAGTCTACGCCATCGCTGTCCGGCTGGAAGGGCTTTCACGGCATGTCTCCAAACACGCTGCGGGAGTGGTCATCGCCCGTGACGACCTGGAAAACATCGTTCCCCTCTATAAGGATAAAGACGACAATATCACAACACAGTTCGATATGGTGGATGCAGACCGGATCGGTCTTCTGAAAATCGACTTTTTAGGGCTGAAAAACTTGTCCATCATCGCAGACGCCGTCCGGCGGGTCAGAGAGAACCGCGGGATCGATCTTGATATCGATGGCCTTGACCTGGAAGACCGGACGGTCTTCCAGATGCTGGGAGAAGGGAAGACCTTCGGGATCTTTCAGTTTGAAAGTTCGGGGATGAGGGAATATCTGAAAAAACTCAAACCCGAACGGCTTGAAGACCTCATTGCCATGAACGCCCTTTACCGCCCCGGCCCCATGAGCAACATAGACACCTATATCATGCGGAAAAACGGCCGGGAAAAAGTCAAATATCTCTTCGGCCCCATGTCTGAAGTCCTTGACGAGACCTACGGCGTCATCGTCTATCAGGAACAGGTCATGCGCCTTTCCAACATCATCGCGGGATTCAGCATGGGAGAAGCAGACAGCCTCCGCAAAGCCATGGCCAAGAAAAAACATGCTCTCATCGATGAGATGGGAAAGAAGTTCATCGAAGGCGCTGTCAAAAAAGGACATGCCCGGAAGACTGTGGAAGAGCTCTGGAGTTATATCGAACGTTTCGGTGAATACGGTTTCAATAAATCCCATTCAGCCTGCTATGCCTATGTGGCCTTTCAAACCGCTTATCTCAAAGCCCATTTCCCCCAGGAATACCTGGCGGCCCAACTCACTAATGATTCGGGAAACGCAGAGCGGATCGACCTGGGGATCAAAGAGTGCCGCGAACTGGGGATCGAAGTCCTCCCTCCTGATATCAACGCCAGCTTCGCAGACTTCTCCACTGAGGGGCGTTCCATCCGTTACGCCCTGGCTTCCATTAAAAACGTAGGCCGCGGCGCCATTGAAGCCATTGTGGAAGATCGTGAAAAGAACGGCCCCTTTCAGACCGTCTCAGATTTTTTTAAACGACTCGACTACAGACAGGTCAACAGGAAGGTTCTGGAATTCCTCATCTACAGCGGAGCTCTTGATACTCTGGGCTGCAACAGAAGGACCCTCTGGCTTGAGCTGGATCATCTCATGGAGGTGGGGCGAAAGATCCAGGAGAACAAAGCACGAGGGCTGGTCTCCCTCTTTGAAGAGACAGAGGCCGAAGACGAGATTCACCTTCCCGCAATGGAAGAGTGGCGGAACTGGGATAAATACAGACATGAGAAAGAAGCTCTGGGAGTCTATTTCAGCGGACACATGCTTGAAGACTATACCGATCTCATCGCCCAGCTTACAGACACCGATGTCAGGACTCTTTACCAGTTGTCCGTTTCGGAACTCACCGCCCGCCCCTTTACCCTGGGAGGGATCTTCTCAGGACTTTCCCGGCGCCTTTCAAAAGACGGGAAAAAATATGTGACAGGGACTTTTGAGGATATGACAGCAGAGATCCCCTTTATCGCCTTCAACGGCACTGCAGAAAAATACTCTTCTCTTTTCGAAGAAGAGAAGCTTCTTTTTATAACAGGCCGGATCATCATCGACGAGTTTGAATCGGATCCCGAGGACAACAGCGAAAAAAAATCTCTGAAGATCCGTATCGACGGGATCCAGTCCCGGGATGACCTCTATCAAAGCCGCACAAAGGTCCTCCATCTTCACCTGCAGTCGGAAGAGGCAGCACGAAGCCTGTCCGACAGACTTTTGTCCCTCTTTCTTGAATATCCCGGGCCTGCACCGGTCCTGTTCCATGTCTTTCATGAAGACCGCGAGATCATCTTCCGAAGCGACTCCCAGTATACAGTTTCTCTCGAAGAAGCATTTTTTACTCAGCTGAACCGGATCATCGGCAAAGATCGTTTTCACGTGGAAATAAAAAAATAGGAGGTATGTATGCGTTCTGTGACTTTATTCATCCTTCTCACCGCTCTCGTCCTTTCTGCAGGAGCTCAATCGTTCACACCCGTCAACACCCCTTCGGGAACAGATATCCTTCTTTTTCCGGCAGCTTATACCGGACAGAAAGGCCAGTACGAGATGCATATTGAAATGGCCCCCTTCAGGACTCATGTGGCCGTATCTCTCACAAACCGGCTTATGCTGGGTGTCTCTTACGGCGGCGAAAATGTCATCGGAAATGAAGAGATCGACTGGTATCCCCGAGTGGAGTTTCTTATCAAATACAATCTTTTCGAAGAAAGATATGCCATGCCCGCTCTTTCGGTGGGATATTCTTCCGTGGGATGGGGAAAATATCTTGACGGGCTGGAGCGTTACCTCATCAAATCCCGAGGGTTTTATGCTGTGGCCAGCAAAGAGATGAATATCCTCGGGGGCATGGTCCTCCATGGCGGAGTCAACTACACCACCGAAGCTGCTGATTTTGAAGAAAAAGACGGGATCGACCTCTTTTTCGGCGGAGAAAAAAAGCTCAATGAAGAGCTCTCCCTTCTGGCGGAATGGGATCTTGGCTTGAACGACAACGGAGAGACCTGTCTGGGAGACGGAAAGGGCTATTTTAACCTGGGGGCCCGCTGGACGTTCGTCCCCGAGCTCATCATCGATTTTCAGCTCATCAACATCTTCGGTAATTTCAACACCGACCCCGAGGACGGAGTTATGATCGGGGAGGAATACAATAAGATCGCCCGGAATATTACCATAACTTACCGGGCTTTCTTTTAAAGCCCTTGAATTTCGGCTTCAATTACGATATAGTAAAAACTAAGCTGATGGGGAGGCCTATGTTCCGGAAAAGAAAGACCAAGATAATCGTTTCTCTGGGGCCGTCCTCATATGACGAGTCCATCCTCAAAGAACTTATCGAGATGGGGACTGACCTGTTCAGGATCAATTTTTCCCACGGCGATTATAACACATACCGGACTCTGATCCGAAAGATCAAGGCCCTCGCTCCTGAAATGCCAGTCATGGCCGATCTTAAAGGCGCTGAATTACGGACTTTATGCCCTGAGCCTCTCTCTTTCAGCAAAAACGATTCCCTCTCTCTCCGTTTTCAGGGAGTCCCTGAAGCCGGCAATGAATTCGGCCTGGCCGGAGCAGATAAGATCGGAGACCTCCTGCACCCCGGGGTCAGGGTTCTTATCGATGACGGGAATATTGAGTTGGAAGTGACAAAGGTCTCCCGGGACAGGGCCACACTGAAAGCCCTGAATCCGGGAATCATCCAGCCGGGGAAAAGTACCCATTTCCCGGGACTGGACATCCCCTTTCCCCTCCTGACGGAAAAAGACAAAGAAGATATCGCCTTTTCTCTGGAGGAGGGCCTGGACCTTATCGCGGCATCGATGATCAAAAGCGATCGGGAGATCAATGCCATAAGAGCGATGATCCCTGACCATGTGACCCTCATCGCCAAGATCGAGCATCCCCTGGCCGCTCAGAATATCGAAGCGATTACAGAAGCAGCCGATATGATCCTTGTCGCTCGAGGCGATCTCGGAGTACAGATGCCCCTGACATCCATTCCAGTCATCCAGAAAAATATTATAGCCGCCGCCCGGAAAAAAGGGAAACCTGTGATCATTGCCACACAGATGCTGGAATCCATGCGCGAACATCCCCGGGCGACCCGTGCTGAAGTCACCGATATCGCCACAGCGATCTATGAATCGGTGGATGCCCTCATGCTCACCGGGGAGACAGCGGCAGGGCGTTATCCCCTCGAAGCAGTCCGGACTCTTCTTGAGGTCGCTGTTACCACTGAGGCGGATATTGACTACGACCGGGTGAGGGATACGGTCCCCGTGGACAAGATGAACATCAGCGATGCCATCAGCTTCGCTTCCATTGACGCGGCCATCTCTCTCCAGGCCAAAGCGATTATCTGCTTTACCTCTTCAGGAATGACAGCTCTCCGTGTGGCCAAATTCAGGCCTTCGGTCCCTATCATCTCTTTTACCCCGAACTCGCACGTTTCCAAAAAGCTGGCCGGCGTTTTCGGAACCTCAACGATTACTACATGTTTTTATGATAATACTGATGAGATGATCGAAGAGGCCAGAAAGATCCTTGTCCACGAAGGGATCGCCAGGCCCCGGGATATCTTTGTTATTACAGCCGGGGTCCCCCTTGGTGTCAAAGGAACCACCAATATGATGAAAGTCATCGAAATATGAGGAGCCACTGTGAATGAATATAAGTTTTTTATCATGTCCCTGGGGACTGCTATCCAAAACGGCCTGTATTATACCTTTTCACATCCCGAGACAAAAAAAGCCATTGAACGAAACTTCTCTTTTGCTGACAAGATCTTTCAACAGAGAGACCGCCTCATCCTCACCATGAGCGGCGAAGCGGCTTTTGTCAATTCCGAGCTTATCCGCTCCAACCCGCACATCACAGAGTTCCTCTTTAAATTCTTTTCCGAACGGAGTTATTCCGGGATCGCACTTCTGAAAGGATTGACATTGAAGGAGTATGAGGCCTTTATACAGATCCTCTCCGATTCCCGCGGAAAAGAGCTCTCTGATGTGGACAGAGCCTTGACTTCCTATAATGTGGATCACGCCAAGATCATCTTTTATCAACCCCGGGTCGGGGGTGGCGGAACAGGCAGCGGGCCCGGAACAGGAACTGGAACAGGTACCGGAACCGGCGGTTCCGGCGGGACGGGAAACCATGCCCCGGGCAATCTTCACCCCGCCTCGTTTTCGGGCGCGGAACTCCTTTCCACAGAAGGAACAGGCCATTTCGTCGGATTGGGAGGATCCTTCGGCTCAACAGCTGAAAATAAGAAAGAACAGAACCCTGCAACACCGCCTCCTGAGCCGGAACGTCTCATCACCGTTGATCTGGACGAAGAGGACATCGCCGCCCTTCTGGACAACCGGATGATGGAAAAGGACCTGGAAGAAAAATACGGACTTGTCCCTTTTCAGCGCCTCAACTCCTATGAAAGAGCCCGCCGTTTCGGGACATTGGCTGCGCTTCCCCTGGATACCCTGAGCCACATGGACCTCGTAGCCCTTTATCAGGATACTGTGGATGCCAAAAAGGATGATGTCCTCCAGCACTTCATCTGGCTTTTTGAATATAATATCGGCGACACGCGCACCGAGGTAAAACACCATCTTCTTGAAGAAGCCCTTTCTCTCTGCCGGGAACTCCCCCGTGAAGATTTTCCCCGATATGCAAAGATCTTTTCTGTGATCCTTGCCTATATCTCTTCTCATCAGGAAGAATGCACACCCCATTGTTTTACCCTTCTTTCCGAACTGACCTTTCTCTCCCTGAAACGTGCGGTGGGCCTTGAAGACCTGCCCTCTCTGAAAGCATGGATCACCATGGTCATCGAATCAAAGCTCATGGACCATTTCAGCAAAAAAGAGTTTTTTCATGTGGTCACGGACCTCATCGGGCTTCTCAGGAAACTATTGAAAAGCCCGGACCGCTTTCATGTGGAGACACTTATCCTGCAATGTGACGAACTGGCCATCACCCCGCTGCTGACATCTCTCATGGATGAAAGGGACAAGGATATGCGACGCAATATCATCAATATCCTGGTAAAAAGCGGCGATAAAGCGGTCCCTTTTCTCAAACGCATGCTGCGTGATACCCGATGGTATGTGGTGAGGAACGGGATCAAGATCATGGGGGAGATCGGCTCTTTCCGGGACCTTTCCGCATTCGCACCCCTCACCGAGCATAAAGACCCCCGTGTCCGGGAGGAATTATCCCAGGCCCTGAAGAATATCAGGCACCCCCAGGCTTTTAACCTCCTCCTGGCCATGATACGCAAGGAATCCTTCCCTGAGACCAAGACCGCTATGATTCCAGGGATCTCATCTGTAGCTGACCAGAAAGGAATGCAGCTTCTCTTCGACAGCATGAAAGATGTCTATAAGAACAACACCTTTGCCCCTTTCTGCGAGGAGGTCCTCCGTGAAACAGTTCTCTTTACAAAAACCCATCCTGAACTCTCGGAAAAACTGTTTTCCTTTTTGGAATGGGACCATCCCGTCACTATCTTCAAAGATGACCATGTCCTTCACCTGAAAGAATTCTTGATGGACCAGCTCAGCCAGACAGATCCCGGTCTTTACAGTGATTTTTCTCAGCGGATCAGACAAAGCGGCAACAAAAACGTTAAAAAACTGATGAAATAAGATGGAACGGCCTTGTCCAGCATGCGGCGCACCGGTCACGATAACGCGCTACCATACAGCGCTCCGCTGTCCCTGGTGTCACAATACCCTTTATCCCACTCCCGGTGATTCTCTTCTTTTTTTCCGGACCACCGCGGCTCTTACGCCAGCTCGGGCTGAACAAATCCTTCTCAAAGAGTTAAAAATGCGCGGGATCTCTCGGGACGCCCTGAAGATCACATCCCGCTCTCCACTGGACCTCCCTTTTTTGAAGACAAAAGGAGGCGCATGGCGTTCCTGCGGGGAAGAGTCTTTTCTGGAACTTGACGGATACATCCCGCGTGCTGATGAGGTCAGCCCCCTGGATTTCCGTGAGGCCCCTCCTGTGCACCTGGATAAAGGCCTCACGCCTCATTCCCTTTATCTGATTCCGTTTACTCTCTTCACCGGAGTGATGGACGGCCATCCGGTGCGCTTCCTCATCGATTCTGTCACAGGAGAGCTCTATACAGCCGACCTGCCCGATCTTCTTTCCCGCCGCCGCATCCGCCGTAACCGCATGACACTTCTCTTTCTCATGGTCTCTTCCTTTATCCTGACCTTTTTCGTAATCGGAGCTCCCCTTCTTCTGCTTCTTTCGCTCACAGCCCTTTTCTTCCTCGGGCTGGTTCTTCTCAAAGGAGGCTAAAGTGCTTCAGATCGACATTGTCCGCTGCCCGCGCTGCAGTGCTGACCTTGAAATGGCCGAGTATCAGTGGAATAAAAAGGTAGATTGTCCCTATTGCGGCACTCCGCTCCGTCCTTCTTCCCCCGGGGAAGTTCCCGAGATATGGATGAAAAACAGCCTGACCTCCGCTGAAGCTGTGACCAGGGCCTCACGCTTTCTTCGAGGAAAGATCTCCCCTTCTGATTTTGTCACTCATGAGCTTTATTATCTCCCTTTTTTCCAGCTTCAAGGGGTTCTTGCCCGCCTTCTGTTTCTTGATGGGAAAAAAAAGCTCGACCTTTCACCTCTTTCTCTCCTTCTTCCTGCTGCACGCCCGGCCTCTTTTCTCTGTCCCGATCATCTGAGGATCTCTTCCGGGACATCCCTCTACGGTTTCGGAGAACTCAAGCCCTATTCGCTCACACCACCCGAAGAGGGACGGATTATTCTCCCCACTCGCCCTCTTCCTCATACGGGTGACATCCTTATGGGCCTTTCCAGAGACACTTCCGAGACGCTTTTCCGTTCCGGACTCGACTTTCATACGACCCTCCTCTTCTATCCTCTTCACGTAGCCGAGTACACTTTTCAGGGAAAGCGTTTCCTTTTCATTATTGACGGCGTCACCGGAGAGATCCTTTACGGCACTCTCCCCGCCCGTTTTCACGCCCCCTTTTTCCTCACAGCGGGGACAGCGCTTTTTACCGGCACAGCTGCAGGTTTTACAGCACTCCTTCTCCGCGCGGCATTTCACAATGTCACTTTTCATAAGACGTCTTTTCTCATCTTTCTCCTCATTGTGACTCCTGTTGTCCTCGGCAAAGGGTTTGTCGCCCTCCTCAGGTTTTTAACCCGCTATCTTCATGAGACACATACGATTTTTACCGACGGAAAGGAATTTTATGACCATGAGATCTGACCGTATTCAATTTGCCCTGATCCGCACATTTGATTCCGGAAATATCGGTTCCGCATTCCGGGCTCTCTGCAACATGGGATTTAACAATCTCTGGGTCATCGACCCCATCCAATATGATGAAGCCGAAGTCAGAAAGATGGCGGCAGGGACAAAAGAATCTCTTCATCATCTTATCAGAGGCCGCTCCCTTGAAGACTTCGCATCTCACGTGGATCATCTTTACGCCCTGACGGCACGTCCGAGAAAAGAATATCCTCATCTTTCTCTCTCCTCTCTGGCATCATCTCTGAAGGGGAATCCCGGCACACGGATGGGGCTTCTGTTCGGAAACGAGACTAACGGCCTGAATAATGAAGAGCTTCGCTATATTACCGGGACCGTGTCCATCCCCACCTCTCCTCTCCACTCCTCTTTAAACCTGGCTCATGCCGTCCTCCTCACGGCCTTTTCACTCTCGCCCTTCGCTTCTTCCCCACGAGCGAGCGATGAACCCCTCCAGGCCGATGTCCAGAAAAAAGAGGAGCTATTTGAAAACCTTTATTCGCTCATCTCTTCCCATCTCTTTCAGAAAGAGATCACTGCAGACAAAAACAGGACGCTTTTACGCAATACCATACAGAAATGGCCCTTAACCGTGAAAGAATGGTCCTATCTCAACCAGATCATCATTGGTTTGCAGAAACGCAGCATCTCTTTCGGCAAGCCCGCTGAATCCTGATATTTATTAGGAAACACTGCCTGCATTCCTAATCATATTAACTTTCCCTTGCAAAATGTGAGAATCCTATTATAGTTCAACTAAGGAGGATATCTATGACAATAAAGATCGGACTCATCGGCTGCGGCCGGATCAGTAAGAACCATTTTGAGACGATTAAAAACCTCGGGGATGCGATTCAGCTCACGGCTGTCTGTGACATCATAGGGGAAAGAGCCAAAACTGCAGCAGAACCTTTTCAAGTCCCCAGCTATACCGATTACAGAGAGATGCTGGACAAAGAGCCTATGGATATGGTCGCTGTCTGCACCCCTTCCGGCCTGCATCCGGCTATGGGTATCGAGGCAGCGAAACGCGGAATCCACGTTCTCAGCGAAAAGCCCATGGCTGTCCGTCTTGAAGACGCCGAAGCTCTTATCCGCGCATGCGACCATCATGGAGTCCATCTCTTTGTGGTGAAACAAAACCGTCTGAATCCCGGAGTGGCCGGATTAAAGAAAGCTGTTGACGAGAACCGGTTCGGGAAGATCTACTTTCTGAACAGCACCGTTTTCTGGACCCGCCCCCAGGAATATTATGATATGGCACCATGGCGGGGTACATGGGAGTTCGACGGCGGCTGTTTTATGAACCAAGCCAGCCATTATGTCGATCTCATTCAGTGGATCGGGGGCCCTGTTGAAAGCGTCATGGGCCAAACCGCGACAATGGCCAGAAAAATCGAAGCTGAAGATACAGGAGCAGCCGTATTGAGATTCAGAAGCGGCGCCATGGGCGTCATCCAGGTCACCATGCTCACCTATCCCCGAAACTTGGAAGGGTCTCTCACTGTCATCGGGGAAAAGGGAACTGTCAGGATCGGCGGCATGGCCCTGAATACTGTTGAAAAATGGGAATTTTCCGATTCACGCCCTGAAGACAAGGCGATCCTTGAATCAAACTACACTCCTCCAAATGTCTATGGGTTCGGCCATCTTCAATATTATGAGAATGTCCTCCAGGTCCTCAACGGGAAGGCTGCCCCGTCTACAGACGGCCGTTCGGGCAAAAAAAGCCTGGAGCTGATCCTTGCCATATACCAGAGTAATATGGAAAACCGGTCTGTAAGCCTTCCATTGAACTACCCCCGTTAACAGAAAGGACGATTATGGCTGTCCCTTTTTTTACAGGAGTCCGTGAATACCAGAGAAAAAAAGATCTTTTTGACGCCGCAATGGAGGAGGTCCTCCTCCGCGGGGACTACATTCTCGGCCAGGATGTCACAGCCCTTGAAGAGGAGGTCCAGGGCTACCTTGATGTGCCCTATGCCATAGGTCTGGCCAGCGGGTCCGACGCCCTCCTTTTAGGCCTTCACGCCCTGGGTGTGGGGCCTGGGGACGAAGTGGTCACCTCACCGTTTACCTTTTTTGCCTCTGTGAGCGCCATCACCCGCCTGGGAGCGGTCCCTGTCTTTGCAGACATCGACCCGGCAACGTTCAACCTGGATCCGGCCCTTGCTGCGGAGAAGGTCACTTCAAGGACAAAAGCTATCCTCCCCGTCCATCTCTTTACACAGACTGCAGACCTTTCCCCGCTCCTTTCTCTGGCAGAAGAGAACGGACTGGCTCTTCTGGAAGATGCCGCTGAAGCTTTCGGCATGTCATACAGAGAGAAGAAAGCAGGAACCCTGGGCGATATCGGGATCTATTCCTTCTATCCCACAAAGACACTGGGCGCCTACGGAGATGCCGGGATGGCGGTGACCCGATCTGAGCACCTGGCCTCGCGGTTACGCTCGTTAAGACGACACGGGGAATCCCGGCGCTATTATCACAATGAAGTAGGCTATAACAGCCGGCTGGACACTCTCCAGGCTGCCATCCTGCGAGTCAAACTCCGTTCCATCGATGAAGATATCCGGGCCCGCGCAGCTATTGCATCGGCTTATACTACAGGACTAAATAACATAAAACAAGTCCGATTACCAGTAATTAAACCACATTGTGACCCGGTATATTATGTTTACTCATTATTAACGCCATTTCGCGATGAATTAAAAAAGTATTTAGATAAAAAAGAAATCGGAAACGCTATTTACTATCCTCTTCCCCTTCATCTCCAGGAGTGTTTTTCCTTTCTGGGATATAAGGAGGGGGATTTTCCCGTGGCAGAAGAGACGGCCCGCTCGATTTTAGCCCTCCCCATCTTCCCCGACATGACACCCGGAGAAACGGATGAGGTCATCACTGCCGTCCAGTCTTTTTTTCACTCACAAGGTTAACCGGGGAGGTTACTCTATGGACCGTATTGACAGGCAGATCCTCAATATTCTTCAACTCAACGGACGCATCACCAACAAAGCAATCGCAGAACGCATCGGCCTCTCCACTCCGGCTGTCCTGGAACGCATCAAAAAGCTGGAGAACAACGGATTTATCAAGGGGTATAAAGCGATTCTCGACCCCGAAAAATTGGGAAAAAAAATCACGGCGATCATGGCGATTACCATCGACCGCAAAAACATGGAGTCTCTTGACAAGATCAGAGACGCCATTATCTCATGCAAAGAGATCCGTTCCTACTATTTCACAACCGGCAAGTATGATTTTATTCTCAACGTCTCCATGGATTCCATTACCGCTCTTGAAGAGTTCCTTATGAAACGGATCTCTTTCATTATTCCATCGATCCGCAACGTAGAGACTTTTATCGTTCTTTCCACTGAGGAGGATATGGGTTATGATATTCCCGTCGAAGAGTAACGTCGTTTCACTCCTTCTTTTCGTTTCCCTTCTTTTTTGTTTTAATCCCCCCGTTTTCGGCGGTGGGAAAAAGGGGACGATCTATCAGCCCGATATCACCCCTTTTATATCCATTCACCCACTCCCTTCCGGGGAAGATCATCCCAAACTAGAGTATAAGGGCCTTTTCCAGGGACACCATATCTTCGTCTCCCCGGACCTCAATGCTCTGATCTTTTTCGATAAAGGGAGAATGGCCCAGAAAAAGTATTACTATTTTATGCGGGGACGGGAAGAGGGACAATTATCCAGTCTTTCCCTGTTTACCACCGACGGGTCTGTTTTCTGGTTTGCCGATCAGGGCAACCGCGTGACACGCTTTGAATTTAACGAGGAGACCTTTCGATACACGGGAACCTCCTATATTCCCGGGGTACGCCAGATATTGAACATCTTTGCCCTGGGCAACGACCTTTGGGTCTTCGGGACCACCATCAACGGCGACTTCTCTCTGCTCCGATGCTCTCACCTGGGCACTCCTGTGGAGACGGCCTTTACCACCCCGCCTCCTATTCCCG
>Ga0068713_1002430_pt1 | contig 18934 bp, 14 predicted proteins | sample MTBAKSrepl2MetaG_FD_62223 | JGI IMG/M metagenome (GOLD analysis project Ga0068713, IMG submission 62223) | Enrichment culture microbial communities om Arthur Kill intertidal strait, New Jersey, USA, that are MTBE-degrading - MTBE-AKS2 (Arthur... | ecosystem: Environmental > Aquatic > Marine >...
GGCGGCATGGATGTGGCACGCAAGGCAGTCATCCTCTCCCGTACAGCCGGAATTCCCGCTGAACTTTCCGATTTGTCTGTCGAACCCCTTTATCCCATGGAATTGGAAAAGGTTTCCACCAGTGAATTTCTCCAGCTTGCCGCCCGTGAGGATGCGTATTATGCTGGCCTGGTCAGCCAGGCAGCGGCGGAACAAAAAGTCCCCCGCTATACAGCCCGCGTCACGCCGGATGGTATTCAGATCGGTTTATCGCTGGTTGATAGGGCAGGTTCGCTTGGGTCGCTGAAAGGACCGGATAATTACATTGCGCTTCAGACTGATCGCTATACCCATTCCCCACTGGTTATTTCCGGCCCAGGCGCAGGGATTGAAGTTACTGCTGCTGGAGTCTTCGGTGATGTGATCCGGCTGGCGCGCGAACTATACAGGTAGGAGTTAAAGAATGAGAACACTGGTGATGAAATTTGGTGGAACTTCGGTTGGAAACGCGCAGGCCCTCACCCAGGCTGCCTGCATTGTGAAAGACCAGAAAACGCATTGGGACGCACTGGTTGTCGTCGTATCCGCGATGAATGGTGTGACCAACTCCCTCTTACAATGCGCGCAGACCGCCACGCGCGGAGAGGAACAAACTTACACACGCCTGATCGGTGAACTGCGTTTCAAACATCTGAAAATTGTGGATAGTTTGATTGATGATCCTGTCAAAATTCCTGATCTGACTGGCATGATTGAGCAGCATATCAGTGAACTCGGCGCGATTTGCAACAGCGTGAATGTGCTGGGTGAAATTACCCCGCGAGGAATGGACACGATTTCCTCTCTTGGAGAACGCATGAATGCCCGCATATTTTCTGCGCTGCTCACCCAAATGGAAATTTCAAGTCAGCCGCTGGATGCCACCCAATTGATTGTCACCGACAGCAATTTCCAGAACGCCCACCCGCTGATGGAAGCCACCCGCGCCAGAGTGCAGCAAAACCTGGTTCCCCTTCTGGAGCAGGGTGTCGTCGTGGTGGTCACCGGCTTCATCAGCGCCAACGAGGATGGGATTATCACCACCCTCGGGCGCGGGGGCAGCGATTATACTTCTTCTATTCTCGGAGACGCGCTCGACGCCGATGAGGTGTGGACCTGGACAGATGTGGACGGCGTCATGTCCGCTGACCCGCGCATCGTGCCCCAGGCGCGGGTGATCCCCGAAATCTCATTCAGTGAGGTGGGAGAACTGGCTTATTTTGGCGCCAAAGTGCTTCACCCCAAGACCATCCGCCCAATTATCGAACGCAATATTCCGCTGTGGGTCAAAAACACATTCAATTCATCCCACCCCGGGACCCGTATCAGCCAGAATCCGGTCTCCATCCCCGGCAAGGTAACCGCCATCACCACCATCCGGGATTTAAGCATGATCACAGTGGCAGGACGAGGCATGCTGGGCGTTCCCGGCATCGCCGCCCGCACCTTTTCCGCGGTGGCTCGCCAGGGCGCCAGTGTACTCATGATCTCCCAATCCTCCTCTGAACAATCGATCTGCTTTGTCATCCCTACTGAAACCGCTCCGGAAGTGATTCGCTCCCTGGAGGAAGAAATGGCCCTGGAATTGATGCGCAAAGATATTGACCGCATCTGGGCACAGGATGATATGGTCATCCTGACCGTTATTGGGGCGGGTATGCGTGAAATCCCGGGAGTCTCAGCCCGTATTTTTGGCGCGTTGGGACGCTCTCAAATTAATGTGATTGCTATAGCCCAGGGTTCTTCGGAGTACAGCATCTCCATGGTGGTTGCCGCTCCGGATGCCGACCGGGCTGTTCAGCAAATTCATCACGAAGTCATCGAAAATGAAAAAGGAGGTGTGTCATGACAAAAATCCCTGTTGCTGTCCTGGGCGCGACCGGAATCGTGGGGCAGCGCTTCATCCAGTTACTGCAAAATCATCCCTGGTTTGAGATCACCACATTGGTTGCCTCTGAACGCAGCGCTGGCCGCACCTACCGGGAAGCCTGTAATTGGGTACTGGAAGGCGACCCGCCGGAGGCCTTATTGAATCAGATCGTCAAGCCGTTGAAAACCGACCTCCCCGCCCGCCTGGTCTTCTCAGCTTTGCCTTCCCCAATCGCTCGCGAGGCAGAACCACGCTTCGCCGAGGCTGGCTACGCGGTTTGCTCGAATGCTTCCGCCTTTCGCCAGGATCCGGATGTTCCGGTCATCATTCCTGAGGTGAATGGCGATCATATCAAGATGGTGGAATGGCAGGCCGCCAGACGAGGTTGGAAAGGTCTGATCGTCACCAGCCCAAACTGCACCACCACTGGCGCGGTCATGCCGCTTAAACCCCTCGACCAGGCCTTCAACATCACCCGCTTCTTCGCCACCAGCATTCAGGCTGTCTCCGGGGCCGGGTATCCCGGGTTGGCCTTTATCGATATGTCCGATAACCTGATCCCGTACATCAATGGAGAGGAAGAAAAGATCGAGAGCGAAAGCCGCCTGCTGTTAGGCCAAATCAATGGTCATGAACGTGTTCCCGCAGTCATGAAGATCAGCGCCCAGGCCAATCGCGGGCCGATCCAGCACGGGCACACCGTTTGCCTGTCGATTGAATTTGAAAAGAAACCCTCCGTTGAAGAAGCTATCACTGTCCTGGAAAACTACCGCGGGCCGGAAATCGCCTGGGAGCTTCCAAGCGCCCCGCCCAGACCGATCATCGTGCGCGCCGAACCGGACCGCCCGCAGCCGCGCCGTGACCGCGACACCCAGAATGGGATGGTTGCCACCGTGGGACGGGTTCGCCCCTGCCCTATCTTCGACCTGAAACTGGTTTCCGTCATTCATAATGCCATCCGGGGCGCGGCTGGTGGATCGGTATTGAATGCGGAACTGCTGGTGTCAGGAGGATATCTCTCATGAAATGTTTTGAACGTGCAGCGATCAGCGAATTTCTGGGAGATCAAATCGTTTTCCGAAACCTGCTCCCGTTTGATTCCCGCCTGCCCGGGCTGCCCGAGCTTCGCAAAAAATTAAAATTTCCCGAAAACTTTTTGCCGCGTAAGTCCATGCCGGAATACGGCGCGGTGATTGCCGAGATCGTGCAGGCGGCCCGTCAGCTCACCCTGCCAAAAGCGCCCATCCAACGCGTCATTTATGTCGGTGATACCCGCATGAACGATGGACAGGCTTTTCTGAATATCTGTCGCGCTGCCGGGTGGAAAGGGATTGCCTTTATCGGATCGGATCGCCTGGAGCCTTTGAGCATAGAGTTGGAAAAGCACAATGACCAGACACTGTATATCGCCAACCGCTGGCAAGCAGTCAATAAGTTTGAGACTTTTCTGGCGGAAAGCAATTTTACAATCAATGAAGAAACCGCTGTGCTGTTTGATCTGGATAAAACTTTGCTCGGCGCGCGCGGGCGCAACGATAAGGTCATCGACGCCAAAAGATTACGCGCCGCTGAAGACACGCTGCGGGACGCACTGGGCAGTGATTACAACCCCGATCTGTTTCAAGAGGCCTACCATATCCTGAACCAGATCGAATTCCACCCCTTCACCGCAGATAACCAGGATTATCTGGTTTATATCTGCCTGATCATCAGCAGCGGGCTGATATCCCTGCCGGAATTGACCTCGTGTGTACGCGCCGGAAAACCCTCCCAATTTCAGGATTTCCTGGAGTATGTGGAAGAGCGGAATGGTTCGCTCACCCCAAAGGTTCGCGAGATCCATGACAGCGTTCTGGCCCGTGTTCAATCCGGTGACCCAACTCCCTTCAAGTCCTTCCGCTATAACGAGTTCAGGCGCACAGTCGAGCATATGGGGCATCTCGCGGACACCTCCCCTGTCGAAGAAATGCTGGCAGAGGAAATTGTCATCACCGCGGAAATTCAGACATTCGCTAACCGCTGTAAAAGACTGGGGTCTTTGTTGTTTGGCCTTTCGGACAAGCCGGATGAAGCCACCCTGCCCCCTGAGGAATTAAAAACGCAGGGATATTTACCCGTTCATCGTGTAGTGACTCATGTAATAGGAGAAGAATGATGGCCTATAACTGTTGGTATGAATGCATCCACGACCGTTCCGAACGCTATTCGATCTTTGATGTCATCTACCGCTGTCAGGACTGCGGCGGTCTGCTGGAAGTGGAGCATGACCTGGAAGCCTTGAGAGATCGCAGCGCTGAAGAATGGAAACAACTCTTCGACCAACGCACGCATTCCAAAAACTTTCCTTTCGGCAGTGGTGTGTGGGGGAAAAAAGAATGGATTGCCCCTCTGGTGAAAGACGAGAATATTGTCTCGATGTATGAAGGTAATTCCAACATCTACAACGCGCACCGCCTGGGCGAGCAGATCGGCCTGCCTGATCTGTGGCTCAAGTTGTGCGGCAACAGCCACACCGGCTCATTCAAAGATCTTGGGATGACCGTGCTGGTTTCGGTAGTTCGCCAGATGATTGCCGATGGAAAGCCGATCCGCGCCATCGCCTGCGCCTCCACCGGAGATACCTCCGCCGCTCTGGCAGCCTATGCCGCCGCCGCGGGGATTCCCGCCGTCATTCTTCTGCCACGGGCCAAAGTCTCCACTGCCCAGCTCATCCAGCCCATTGCCAACGGGGCGGCAGTGCTTTCCCTCGACACCGATTTTGATGGCTGCATGCGAATCGTGCAGGAACTTACCGAAGACCCTACCATCTATCTGGCGAATTCGATGAACTCCCTGCGCATTGAAGGGCAGAAAACCGTTGGCATTGAGATCATCCAGCAGTTGGAATGGGAAGTGCCGGATTGGATCATCTTACCGGCTGGCAACCTTGGCAACGTCAGCGCCCTGGGTAAGGGCCTGTTGATGATGAAAGAGCTGGGTCTGATCGACCACCTGCCGCGCATCGCCTGCGCACAGGCTGCCAACGCCAACCCGCTGTATCTGAGCTTCAAGAACGATTACCGGGAATTTAAGCCTGTCAAAGCTCAGAAAACCCTGGCCAGTGCCATCCAGATTGGCAACCCGGTCAGCTACGATCGCGCGGTGCGCATCCTGAAAGCTTTTGATGGGATCGTGGAGCAGGTTACGGAAGATGAGCTGGCTAACGCCGCCGCCCGCGCCGACCGCACCGGGCTGTACTGCTGCCCGCACACCGGCGTTGCTCTGGGCGCCCTGATCAGACTGCTAGACCAGGAGATTATCAAAAAGGACGAACGGGTAGTGGTCATTTCTACCGCCCATGGATTGAAGTTCTCCGAGTTCAAGGTCCAATACCACCAGCAGCAGCTTCAAGAAGTCACCAGCCGCTACGCCAACCCTCCCCTCGAACTGCCCGCCACATACGACGCGGTGGTTAAAGCTATTGACCGGCTCAATCTGGCAGTGTGATCACAAAAAACTGTTTCGCGCGTTAATAAATAAACCCGGAAGACCGCAAAGCCTTCCGGGTTTATTTTTATATTTACACAGACTTAGACAATACCCAGCCCATTGAGGAGAACCAGGATCAGCAGCACCGGGGTCACGAATTTGATGATCACAATCACTGCGTTGACCACCATTTCGTTTTTCAACGTACCATGATTGCTCAACGCTTTGCGGATATTCTCCGCGCCCCAGACCCAACCGGTGAAGATCGCGATGAACAGCCCGCCGATCGGCAGCAGCAGGTTGGAGGACAGGTAATCATACAGATCAAACATAGTTTTGCCAAAAACCGTGAAATTCGCCAGCGTGCTGGAAGAAAGCGCCGCTGTGGAACCGATCACACCCAGCAAAACCGCTGTGATAACAGTCGCTTTGACCCGCCCCATCTTCGTGTTCTCCGCCAGGAAAGCTACCGGCACCTCAAACAGAGACAACATCGCGCCAGTAGCAGCGAAAGACGCCAGCAGGAAGAACAGCACCATAAAAATATTGCCAAACGGCATCGAGGCAAATACCGAGGGGATGGTGATAAAGAGCAGTGAGGGTCCTGCGGTCGGCTCAAAACCAAACGCGAAAACGGCTGGGAATATCGCCAGACCCGCCAGCATGGAAACCGCCAGATCAGATAACATCACCCGGGCAGTGGTTGAGGGAATATTCTGATCATCCTTCCAATAACTCCCATAAGTTGTCATCGTCCCCATCCCAACCGAGAGCTTGAAAAATGCCAAGCCCATCGCTGTCAGGATCGCCGCGCCGGTCAGTTTCGAGAAATCCGGGGTAAACAGGAATTTCAACCCTTCTACCGCGCCCGGCAGGGTCAGACTGCGGATGTCAATGATGATCAGTAATACCAAAAGCAACGGCAGCAGTCGTTTTGTAGTCGCTTCAATCCCTTTGGATACACCGCGAATAATGATCAGACTCATCAGCGCCAGCACAATCCACTGCCACAACAACGATTGGAAGGGACTGGACACCAGATTGGTAAACGCCTGGGAAGTCACCGCGGGGTCGGTTGAAAGCAGGCCCCCGGAGATCGACTTAAACACATAAGCAAAGACCCATCCAGCCACTTCAGTGTAGAACGCCATGATCAGGAACGCGGACAGCACCCCGGCCACACCAATCAGCCACCAGGGCTGCGATTTGGAGGGCGACAGCTTCCGCATAGTCTCAATCGCGTTGGATCTTGCCTCCCGACCCATCATGATTTCCGCGATCATCACCGGCAGGCCAACCAGCAGCGTACTGATCAGATAAACAATAATGAAAGCTGCCCCACCGTTCTCCCCGGTTAAATATGGAAATTTCCAGATATTGCCAAGTCCAACCGCAGACCCAATGGTTGCGAACACTGCGCCCAGTGCGGTTGCGAACCCGGTGCGCTGCAGCGCCTCTTTACCAATCAACTTTCCATTTGCACTTTTTTGTACATCTTTTCGTACAGCCATGATGTAAGGATATCCCTTTCTGACAATGAATTTTGTAGATACTGCCTTCACAACTAAACTCCCTGGCCGCTACCAGGGAGTAATTTTTCCAAAAGAGTTTTCACCAGACAAAACCAACTTCCCGCTACCTGACCTTCATTGGGTTATAGTACGGGAAACTTGAACCAACAAAACACTGCGCTTTTCATCGCAGTGTTTATAACAGAACTTACCCAATCTGTCAATGTTTTAATCTTATTTTAATCTTTCTGGGGTTCGATTCTACCATAGGATATTGACATCTAGAACTGCTGAAGTCATCAACCATCGCAATAATCTTTGCGGCAAGATCTCCTGACCGAAATCGGATGTGTTTGACCTCATTCTGACCGCATCACAGACCTACACTTGCCACTTGTGATATACTTTTTTCGAAATACACTAGCTTTGAGTGGCTTTGATTCCCTTTTTGAGAGTTCATGGTGCCGAAAACTGTTAAATACCTCTGGGGTCTGCTTGTAATTTTCCTCCTGGCGGCGGGTGGATTTTGTCTGGCACTTTTCATTTCACCATTTTCAACCGCAAAAGGGATCATCGATGGCTTTTCCAGCGATGGCAATATTGAATCGTTCAATATCACAGTGTTCACCACTTTAAGAATGCCGGCTGTTCTATCCGGGACAGTCCTGCTGTTGGCGGCTTTCTTCTCGCTCTGGCAGCGCGCCCTCACGCAGGCGTGGTTGCGCCATCTCAACCAGTATATGATGAGCCTAGTGCAGCGGTTCGCCGCGGACACCCGCAGCCTGATCCACCAGTACCGCCCGCGCAGGAGCAACCTGCCGGTATACGCCGTTCTGGCCGGGATCACCCTGTTTGCCGTGTTGGCCCGCGCGGTGTTCATCTCCCGTCCGATGCGCCACGATGAGACCTACACCTTCATGACCTTCGCCTCCCTGCCGCTGCGATATGCTATCGCGGATTACACCCTCCCCAACAACCATATCTTCCATACTCTGCTGGTCCACCTCACCACCAATCTGCTGGGAATCCACCCCTGGGCAGTCCGGCTGCCGGCTGCCATGGCTGGCGCCCTGGTCGCGCCGCTGGGATACCTCTTCGCCCGCCGCCAATACGACCGCCACACCGCCCTGCTGGGCGCCGCGCTGATCGCCGCTTATCCTATCCTCATCAAATACGCCACTTCCGCGCGCGGTTACAGCCTGGTCACCTTCTTCTCTATGGGTATCTTCGTTTGCGGGGCTTACCTCAAAAACCGCAAAAACCTGGCAGTATGGCTTTTGCTGGTTCTCTTCTCCGCGCTCGGGTTTTTCACCATCCCTATCATGCTCTACCCGGTCGGCGCCCTGTTCACCTGGTTGTTTTTCTCTGCCCTTCTCAAGGATATTGGCAAAGATTACACCCGCGCAGGTATGATCAAGTATTTATTCGCCGCCGGGTTGGGAATCATCCTGTTGACCTTCCTGCTTTACCTGCCCGCAATCCGTTATTCCGGGTTGAAATCGGTGCTTGGAAACGATTACATCATCCGCGCTAACTGGAACGAATATGTCCAGATCCTGGCTTCGCGCTGGTTTGACCTTAAGAAGGAATGGAACCTGGATGTTCCCGCTGCCGGCAGCATTCTGCTGCTGGTCGGTTTTTTATTATCCATTCTGCTGAACGGGCGCATCTCTCCAGACCAGATTCCGGTGCAGCTTGCTGTTTTTGCATTCATTGCGCTTGAGCTGTCCATCCACCGACCTAACCCCTGGTCTCGGATCTGGCAATCCATCCTGCCGCTGTATCTGATCTGGGCCGCCGCGGGCTGGCTGGCACCATTGAATTGGTTCAGCGAGGAGCGTCACTGGAAGGTCAATCCCACCCGCATCCTGGCGGCAGCTGGAATGGTGCTGCTGCTTGGCGCCAGTCTGAACCGTTCACTCGCCTATTATCCCGGCCTCAAACCCCAACCGGAAGAGGTTGAGCAAACCGTCCTCTTCCTTAAAGATCACCTTCAGCAAGAGGATGTCGTATTGATGGAGCCGCCCAGAGATGTGCCGATCGAGTACTACGCTCGCCTGTATGCCATCCCCGCCGAGGTATTCAACCGCGCGCGGCCTTTCAAACGTGCCTTCATTATTGTTGACCGGGATAGCAAGCAAACCCTCGATTCCGTCTTTGCTTATAATGGTTCGGAAACATTTTTCTTCAAGCTGGACACCCTCCAAATGATCGGACAGTATCGGGAACTGGATGTTTATGTGTGTGATGCGAACTGGGAGCTGGTCCAGGAGGAATTCAGTAAAAACTGAGCCGGTTTGTTTGATCTCAGCATCGCGTCACCGGTTGAATCGGGTTCACCGTGCACGATCGTGCGTTTTATGTTTTAATTACATACAATCCGCAACATAAAAAGGAAACAAACTTTAATAATATGACCTTCCTCACAAAAATCTTCAATCTCTTTGTTCGATTCGTCACTTCGCTGATCTGCCGCATCGACAAATCTTCGTTCTCAAAAATCCCGGCGCAGGGCCCGTTGGTCGTTGCCCTTAATCACGTCACCTTCCTGGAAGCCCCCCTCCTCTTCACTCATCTCCAGCCCCGTCCTCTGACAGGCCTCTCGAAGACCGAGAACTTTGAGCATCCCATCATCGGACCCATTTTCCGGCTGTGGAACCTGATTCCCATTGACCGTGACAAAGCTGATTTCGCCGCCTTGCAGGAGACCCGCAACCGCCTCAAAAATGGCGATATCCTGGCCATCTTCCCGGAAGGTACTCGCAGCAAGAACGGGATTCTCCAATCCGGTAAATCCGGCGTGGTGCTGGTCGCTCTGCGCTCTAATGCGCCCATTCTTCCCATGGCGATCTATGGCGGCGAAAAGCTCGGCGAAAACCTGCGCCGCCTGCGGCGCACCCAGTTTTCGGTTCGGGTGGGCGATCCTTTCCACATCAACCTCAATGGCGACAAACTCTCCCGCGAGAACCTCGAGCGGATTACGGATGAGATCATGTACCGGATTGCCGCTCTGCTGCCGGAGCAATACCGCGGGCCTTACGCTGACGTGGAAAATGTGACCTACCAATACCTGGAATTTGAGCCTGGCGTTGACACGCCATCCAACAATTAATAAGCCGAACGCGCTCCAAAAGGATAAAATATGTCCCTCAGAACGTATCTGAAACAACTGGAAGACCAGCAGCGTCTCACCAAAATCTCCGCGCCCATTTCGAAAAAATACGAGATCGCCGCGGTTTTGCACCAGCTCGAGCCGGAAGTGGTTCTGTTTGAAAACGTGCAGGGTTCCAATTTCCGGGTGGCTGGCAACCTTTTCAGCACCAAAGCCAGCGTGGCGGATTACCTGGGTATTCCGGTCTCAGAGTTGATCCCCACCCTGGCACGCGCCATCCGGGAGCATAAACCCTGTGAAGTGATTGAAACCGCTCCCTGCCAGGAAGTGGTGGTCACTGGCCCCGACCTGGACACCCTTCCCATTCTTCGCCATTTCGAGCACGACGGCGGCAACTACATCAGCTCCGGGATCTTCATCGCTCGCCACCCGCGCTACGGCCAGAACGTCGATTTCCACCGCTGTATGCAGATCTCAAAGACGGAGTTGTCGGTGCGCGTGGTCTCCTCCCGCAATTTCGATACCTTCCTTAAAGACCGCTCCCAGGTGGATGTCGCCATCTGCGTGGGCAGCGCCCCCAATGTTCTGATCGCCGCGGCCACTTCGGTAGAGATCGGCCTCGATGAGTTGGAAATTGCCAACGCCCTGGAGCCGCTCCAGATCATCAAAGCCAGAACCATCGACGTTTTCGTCCCCGCTGAGACTGAGTTCGTGCTGGAAGGCACCATCTACCTGAACCGCGAACACGCTGAAGGCCCCTTTGTTGACCTCACCGAGACCCAGGATGTCGTTCGCCAGCAGCCAGTGTTCGAGCTGAAAGCCATCACCCACCGCAGGGACGCGATCTGGCACGCCCTCCTGCCCGGCGCGCTGGAGCACAAGCTGCTGATGGGCATGCCCCGCGAGCCAACCATATTCAAAAAGGTTAATGAAGTCGTCAAATGCCTCGATGTCAACGTCAACCCCGGCGGCTGCTCCTGGCTGCATGCCATCGTGCAGATTGAAAAGACTCAAGAAGACGACGGCCGCAAGGCTATCCGCGCCGCTTTTGAGGGTCACCGCTCCTGCAAGCACATCTTCGTGGTGGATGGCGATATCGATATCTACAACCCGCTTGAAGTCGAATGGGCCATGGCCACCCGCTTTCAGGGCGACCGGGACCTGATCATTTACGACCGCGAGCCCGGCTCCAGTCTGGACCCCAGCGCAGACCCCGGAACCCATCTGACCACCCGCCTTGGCTTTGACCTCACCAAACCCCTTGTCACCGAAGGGAAATCCTTCGACCGCACTCCCTATCCACAGATTGACCTGAGCCGCTTCCTCAAGGACTGACCCCATGCAATTGACTCCCTTTGAAAAGGAACTGCTCGCCGGGCAGCACGGACGGGCCACCCGCAAAGCCATGGAAATCCTGGACGCGCTGGGCACCATTTACCACGCCCGCCGCATGGTCCCGGTCACCTCGGTGCAGATTTCCGGGGTCAGCTACGCCAACCTCGGCGAAGCCGGATTGCAGTTCCTGACAGAAATGGCCGACGGCGGCGGGAAAACCCGCGTCCTGACCACCCTCAACCCTGCCGGTATGGATATCGAAAATTGGCAGGCTCTGGGTATTGACCCCGATTTCGCGCGCGATCAGGAGCGTGTGCTGGATGCTTTCGCCCGCATGGGGGTGATTACCACCTGCTCCTGCACACCGTACCTGTCCGGCAACCTGCCCCATTTTGGGGAGCATATCGCCTGGGCCGAAAGCTCCGCGGTGTGCTACGCCAACTCCGTCCTCGGGGCGCGCACCAACCGCGAAGGCGGCCCCAGCGCGCTGGCAGCCGCCCTGACCGGGTTGACCCCGGAATACGGTTTCCACCTCGATGAAAACCGTCTCCCAACCCTCACCGTCCGGGTCAACGCCCGGCTTCACGAGACCCATCACTTCGGCGCCCTGGGTAAAATCATGGGTGAGAAGTTCGAGCAGTCCGGAGTCAAACCGGTGCCCTATATCAGCGGTATTCCGGAAGCCTCCGTCGAGTGCCTCAAATCCTTCTGCGCCAGCCTGGCCACCTACGGCGGCAACGCCCTGTTCCACATGGAAGGCATCACTCCCGAGGCCGCCGCCCTGCGCCCCCCGGATGAAACCCTCACCATCCACCAGGACGAGATCGAGCAGGCCGCGCGGTCCCTCACCATTGCCTCCAGCAGCGAGGTGGACTTTGTCAGTCTGGGCTGCCCTCACCTTTCCATCCGTGAGATCACCCGTCTCGCCGAACTCCTGGAAGGCAAACAGGTCACCAAAGAGTTCTGGATCACCACCGCCCGCCCTACCAAGCAGACCGCCGACCGTATGGGCTACACCAAAATCATTGAGGACAGCGGTGCCAAATTTGCCACCGACACCTGCTGTGTGGTCGCGCCCATCAAAGGCCGCTTCAATGCTATGGCTACCGACAGCGCCAAAGCCTGTTACTATGCCTATGCGAAGAACCGCTTCAAGACCGTCCTCAAATCCTTCGATGAAGTCGTCCAGGAGGCCCTCAAATGAAGCTCCACGGCAGAAAGATCTATCCCGGCCGGGTCTCCGGGCAAGCGCTGGTCACTACCATGGGCATCTCTTTCTATGGCGGCGTTGACCCCGATACCGGCCTGGTTGTCGAAAAAGGTCACCAGCTCGAGGGGCAGTCCATCACCGGGAAAATTCTCGTGTTCCCCACCGGCAAAGGTTCCACTGTCGGCTCTTACACGCTCTACCGCCTAAAGCACAATGGTCTGGCCCCCGCCGCCATCCTCAACACTGAATGCGAGACCATTACCGCGGTGGGCTGCATCATCTCCGAAATCCCCTGTGTCGATCAAATCGATATCCAGTGTGTTCCCCCCGGCGCCCGCATCACCCTCGATGCTGAGATCGGACTGGTCGAAATCTGCGATTGACCACGTTCATGGCCCCAATCCATCGTAAAAACCGAAGTGAAAGGAGTGCCAGAATCAAAAAACAACCCTGTTCGCCAGGTGCCGCAAAGATTTTTAATCGCGCAGCAGATTGGCTGCTGAAATACCGCTACCCCCTGCTGTGCCTTGTGGTTTTCACCCTCATGGCCCTGCACACCTGCAACCAGCAGTGGCTGGGTGATTTCTGGGAGCACAGCGCCGTCGTCCGGGAGCTCATCACCCATCCCTTACATCCCGAACATCCGCAGCTCTTGCTGCCCGCCCCGCACGCCTTCTACTCCCCCTACAGCCTGATCGTGGCCCTGCTTGCCCGCGTCTTCACGTTGGACGCCATTTCTGCCCTCTCGGTGATGGGGATGATCAACCTGGGCCTTCTATTGCTCGGCCTGAGGATGTTTGTGCTGACTCTTTCTCCCCGGCATCCCGAAGCGGCCGCGTTCTACACCCTGCTGCTGACGCTCTTTCTGTGGGGCGCCGACGCCTGGTTGTTTAGCGGTTTCTTTCACATCGCCAACCTGGGGTTTGTCCTGCCTTACCCCTCTACATTTGCCATCGCGCTGGCGCTGGTTGCCCTGGGACTGCACCGGATTCAGACCAAATCAAAACGAAAAATGGATCTTCTCCCCATCTTTTTGATCGCGGTAATCATCCTGATCTCCCACCCCATCTCCTGCGTTTTCCTTGCCGCCGGGCTGGTCTCGCAGTCCATCCTGCTGCGGGACTTCGCCGGGTCGCAAACCCTGTGGATTGGGGCGCTTCTTGCAGCGGCCACCCTGGTCGCGGTTTGCTGGCCGTATTATCCCGTGCCGGCATTCTTCATCCGCGAGGCGGAAGTTTACCATTCCAGCAATTACCCCATGTATCAAAACATGTTCGGGAGGATCTGGCCCAGCCTGGCCGCCATCCCCCTTCTCTTCCTTGACATCAAATCAAACAAAATCCGTCCCCTTTACCTGATGCTCGCCATCCTGTCAGGGATCTACCTGTTCGGCGCCCTCACTCAGCGCTATTCCTACGGGCGGATGATCTCGTTCATCGTGCTGCTGCTCCACATCCTCATCGCCGAACATCTCGCCTCACTGGAGGCCTGGGCACGCGATAAACACCGCTCGAAAGGGTTCATCCGCCTGGCTGTGCCGGTGTTGGTTACCAGTCTGGCGCTGCTCCTTTCCTTCTCCCCGCTCAAAAGTGCCCTGGAGCGCGTCTTTTTCCCGCCCCCATCTACTATCCAGGCTTATCGCTTCCTGTCACAGTACACCGGCCAGTACGATATTGTCCTTTCGGACCTTCAAAGCAGTTGGATCATCCCCACTTTCGGCGGCAAGGTAATCGCCGCGGACCACCCGCTGGCCTTTGTGCCCGACCATAAAGACAGGCAAGCCGACCTGAAACGCTTTTTTAAGCCGGAAACCACCCACCCCGAGCGGCTGCAAATCGCTCGAAAATACAGCGCGGACTACCTGATGCTGAATAAATTAAACCAGCCAGGCTGGCAAAACCTGCTGCAATCCTTTTCAGCCGAAGGCGAAGTGGTATATGATGATGACAACTTCGCCCTCATTTCCCTTCGCGAACCGCACACCTCAAATGGCATGCGCGGCCATACTGGAGACCGGACATGAAAAAACTCTTTGAAACCCTGCTGCCCGCCCGGATCGATAACACCCTCCCCGGCCGGAAACTACCCTTTTACTTCTTGGTTGCGTATGCCCTCCTCAGCGCCGCCCGCAGCCTGGTACACCTCCTGGCCCCCGATGGCGGTGCCGGCAGCATCGCCGGCATGGACCTTTCCATGACCGGCGCGGACGGCATCATCTTCGCCTTTGCCCTGTGGGGCAGCGCCCAGCTCCTGCTGGCCCTCATCCAGCTGCTGGTGGTCATCCGCTACCGCGCGCTGGTGCCCCTCATGTACCTCCTCATCATCCTGGAGATCCTCCTGCGCCAGCTGGTCGGCCGCATGCGCCCGGTCACCTTCGCCCACACCCCGCCCGGCGCGATTGGAAACCACATCCTCCTCCCCCTGGCAGCCCTGATGCTGGTGCTTTCGCTGTGGCCTGCGGGCGGCAGAGAATGAGACCCGATTTCTTTGATCACTTCAAAAAAGTAATAAAATCCAACCAAACCTTCCAAACAGCTTGATCTTTCCGCGGGTTTGTTGGTAAAATTCATTATCATGATTCAGGAATGAAATTTTTCGTACACAGGCTCTGCCATGCACGATGGTTGGGGGAACCATACGTTCATTCCTTTTCGTTTAACGAAATTTCTATTTAGCCGGGCAGATACTGAAACAAGTTGATTTTCTCTGTTGCCCAAAGGAATCCACTTCATTGGCAGAGAAAGTCAATTTTTTGTTGTGCCTGTACAAACAACTTCATGGTGTCCGTTTAGCGCGCCTGATTTTAGGATTGAGATAAAGGATGTATTCATGTTTGCATAGATTGATTTTGGAACACGCCGCGCTTCTACTGCGTTTGCATCGACCGGCCTGCCGGTCGTTTTGGCGGTGTGCGCATTAAACACATCATTCCCTAGCGGTTTGGCCGCAAAAGGGATTCGACTCACACAGATTTCATTTCAATCTAATCACATTAAAAAGAGAAGAAACAATGGAAGCAACCACACAAACCTTCAAGAACCGCCGCACATTCGCGATCATTTCGCATCCGGATGCGGGAAAAACCACATTAACCGAGAAACTCTTACTGTATGGCAATGCCATCGATCTGGCAGGCAATGTCCGCGCCCGCCGCAACCAGCGCAGCACCACCTCCGATTGGATGGAAATGGAGCGGGAGCGCGGTATTTCCATCAGTTCTACCGTTTTACAGTTCCCCTACAACGGCAGCGTGATTAATTTGTTGGATACCCCAGGGCACCAAGATTTCTCAGAAGATACCTACCGCACACTGGCAGCCGTGGACAGCGCCGTGATGGTCCTGGATGCCGCCAAAGGTGTGGAACCGCAGACTCGCCGTTTATTTGAAGTCTGCCGGAAAAGGGGCATTCCAATCTTCACCTTTATCAACAAGATGGATCGACCTGCCCGCTCGCCTCTGGAGCTCCTGGATGAGATTGAGGAAGTTTTGGGAATGCAGCCGGTGCCAATGAACTGGCCATTGGGTGACAGCATCGGTTTTAAGGGCGTGTACGATCGCGGACAGAATGGCGTCCATCTTTACGAGCACGTCGAGCGCAATGAGCGGGTCGCGCCGGAGGTCTTCCGAACCCTGGAGTCCCTGCTGGCTGATGGCACAATCAACCCCCGGCAGGTTGAAAAACTGCAAACCGATATAGAGTTGTTGGATGGATTAGGGATTGAGTTTGACCGGGCACGCATGTTGTCAGAGCAGCAAACGCCGGTATTCTTTGGCAGCGCCCTCACCAATTTTGGTGTCCGCCAATTCCTGGAGGCGTTTGTTGAATTGGCGCCGCTCCCGCAACCTTTTGAGAGTGATAAGGGATGGGTATCCCCACAGGACGTGGGTTTTTCCGCCTTCGTGTTCAAAATCCAGGCCAATATGAACCCAAAGCATCGTGACAGTGTGGCGTTTGTGCGGGTTTGCTCCGGGCGGTTTGAGCGCGGAATGGACGTGACCCATGCCCAGTCAGGCAAGAACTTCCGGCTTCAACGCCCGTACAAACTTTTTGCCAACGAGCGCGAAATCATTGACGAAGCCTTTCCAGGAGACGTGCTCGGGCTGCCCAACACCGGCAATTTCAGCATTGGCGACACGTTGTGTGAAAACGAATCCTTTAAATTCGAGCCTATTCCACGCTTTCATCCTGAATTCTTTGCCATCCTGCGCAATCTGGATATAAGCAAACAAAAGCAATTCAATAAAGGCCTGCGCCAGCTGGAAATGGAGGGCGCGGTTCAGGTTTTATATAATCTGGACGCGCTCAAACGCGAACCAATCCTGGCTGTTGTTGGCGAATTGCAGTTCGACGTGGTACAGGCCCGCCTGAAAAATGAATATAACGTTCCCACTTCCATTGAGCGCATGCCCACCGGCATTGCCCGCTGGGTGACTGGCCCAAAAGAAAGCCTGTCGAAAATAGCCGATCGCTCCAATGTTTACTTATGCCTGGACGTAAACCAGAATCATGTCGCCCTGTTTAATACACCTTTCCATCTCACATGGAACAGTGAGAAGTTCCCGGAGTTAAAGTTTGAAATGCTCAGTTAATCGCTTTGGAAGCGGACGCGTGTATTTTTTTCTTCGGTTTGTGAATTGTCAGGGAGACCAGGGCAAAAATCATGCTGACGCCCGTTGAAACTTTTACTTTTCAACACTGGTAAACATCATCCAATTACGCTATGATGTATATAATACATGTGCCTCACCTGCCTGAGGTATGCATCGATCGTTTTGGACTAACCCAAAATTTTGGGCATTACATATCCACAAGGAGAAGAAATGAATAAGAGATTGTTGTTTGTTACCAGCTTCATCTTAATCATGACCATGCTCCTGGCCGCCTGTGCGCCGGCAGCAGAAGCGCCGGCCGAAGAGGAGGCCGCCCCAACGACGATCACAATCTGGCATGGCTATATCGAAACTGAAGAAGAGCTCTTCAGCAAAGCGGTCAATGATTTCATGACCGCCAACTCGGATGTTAAGGTCGAATTGCTGGCAGTGCCTTTCGACCAGCTCCAGAACAAGTTCCAGACTGAAGCAGCCGCGGGAAGCGGCCCAACCATTGTAATGGGACCGCAAGACCGCATGGCCGGCTACGCCACCGCCGGCCTTTTGGCCGAGATGGATCCCGGCACGGGCTTCCTTTCTGCCCTGGTGCCTGCCGCGGTCGAAGGCGGTAAAGTGGGCGGCGTGTTGGTTGGCGTTCCCGTCAACAACAAAGTGGTCGCCCTGTTCTACAACAAATCCATGGTTGAGACCGAACCGGCTGATTTTGATGCCCTGCTGGCAGCCGCCGCGGATAGCGGTATGGCGATCACCGCGGACTGGTTCCACAACTACATGTGGGGGCCTGCCTTCGGTGCCACCTTCCTGGATGAGAACAACAAAATGGTGCTCGACAGCCCGGAGGGTGCCGAAGCCTACGCCTACTTTGATACGGTCTGCAAATCCGAAGGAGTGACCTGCGACGCCAACGATGGCGATATGGATACCCTCTTCCGCCAGGGAGAGGTCGCTTTCCGCATTCAGGGCCCGTGGGCCTCGGGTGATTTCATCACCGATCTGGGCGCGGACAATGTTGGCGTCATGGCGATCCCGGCTATCCCCGGAAAAGCCGCCCCACGCCCCTGGAACCAGTCGGAGATGGGCTCCATCAACGTCAACGCCGCCCCTGAAGAAGTTGCCGCTGCCGTGAAATTCTTTGAATTCTTCACCAGTGCCGACGTGCAGAAAGAATTCCTGAACTCCGCAAACTGGATTCCGGCCAATTCCTCCGTCGACACCGCGTCCAATCCGGTGGTGGGCGGTTTCCTCAAACAGGTTCCCGCCTCGGATCCTTTCCCGGTTGTGGCTGAACTCGGTGCCACCTGGGACCCGATGGGGAACGCCATCACGCAGATACTGGAAGGCGTCAAGACCCCCCAGGAAGCGCTGACTGAAGCGGCTACCCTGATCAATACCACCAACAATAAATAACCATAACAATCATCATGGTGGGCGGTAGTTTACCGCCCACCATCCAGCATATCCATAGCACCCATCTGTCACCGCTGCCATATGTATCCTGGCTGCCATGATCAATAAACTGACAAATCTTGCAAAAGGACGGTGGATATGGCAACAATTACCTCTTTAAAAGATTCCCCAAAACCAAACTGGATTGAAAGAACCAGAAAGCAGTATCCCAATATGGGACTGGCCTACCTGTATATTCTGCCGGCCCTGCTGATCATGATGTTTATCACCTTTTATCCCCTGCTGTTCCAGCTCTGGATGTCCTTCACCGACTTTAAACTGGCAAACCTGCGTTTAATGAATCCCGACTTTACCGGGATAAAGAACTATCTCGATGTCATTTTTCGCGGAT
>Ga0068713_1002438_pt1 | contig 18896 bp, 12 predicted proteins | sample MTBAKSrepl2MetaG_FD_62223 | JGI IMG/M metagenome (GOLD analysis project Ga0068713, IMG submission 62223) | Enrichment culture microbial communities om Arthur Kill intertidal strait, New Jersey, USA, that are MTBE-degrading - MTBE-AKS2 (Arthur... | ecosystem: Environmental > Aquatic > Marine >...
CGATGGACCTACAATCCCGCTGTCATGCCGGAAGTGAAGGATATCTATGATGAGATTGAGGGGATCTATACCTACAACCAGTCCCATCCTGATACCCCACAGGGTATCCTGCTCTCCTTTGACTACAGCCCCTCCACCAACGCCGAGCTGGACCCCATGACCATGAGTGTCCTGCGCCATGCTTTCATGAGGAGGATACCTGTTATCACCTGGGCCGCCTTTCCCGATTCCATAGACCTGGCCAAGAACATCACCACTTTTATTGCCAAGGAGTACGGCGCTGTCTACGGGAAGGATTTTGTCTTTATGGGGTATCCCTATCCCATGACGGCTGCTGTCATCGCTTTCGGAAGCGATGTGCGCAACTTTCTGGTCAAGGATTTTTACGGCAACCTGAGTACGGCACTGCCGCTGTTGAACAAGATCTATAATTACAAGAGCATAGGGCTCATCGTCACCGTCTCAGGGACTTCGTACCCGCGCTTCTGGGTGACCTATGCCAACACCCTTTACGGGAAAAAGATCGCTACCGGGACCACAGCCGTCTCTGCAGCGGAGTTTTACCCCTTCCTTCAGACTGACCAGATGATCGGGATGATGGGAGGGCTGCGCGGAGCCGCTGAATATGAAAAACTGGTTCAGGCCCTGGAGACGCAGGTCATCGGTGAGGATATCGGATCCTACCTCAGAAACCTCTACAACGATGCCCCTGAAGGAGTATGGGACACTAAGATCTATACTCCCGGATTCAGCGAAGAGGAACTGCAGTCGCATCTGTCTACGCGGATGTCAGCCCGGACGGGGATGGCTTCCCAGGCTTCAGCGCATTTCTATGTCATATTTCTCATTATTCTCGCGAACCTCGGCTTCTTTTTATCACGCCGGGCGGAAAACAAGAGGTAGGTGGTTATGATGTTATTCTGGTATACAATCGCTGTCTTGCTGAGCCTGGCTATCTTCTCATTCCTCTGGAAAGATAACCCTCTCTATAAATTTGCCGAGCATCTCTTCGTGGGTACCATGGTGGGATATCAGGTGGTCATGGTCTTTTCTCAGATCATTATGAGAAAGATCGTGGACCCGATCACAGTGGCCTTTGACAACAGTCAGATCCTCACCCTCATCTCTCTAGTCTTTGCCACTCTCATCGGACTGCTTTTCCTGGCCCGGTTTTCACGTAAAGCGGAGTGGGTGAGCCGTTATCCCATCTCCATCACCGTGGGGTTCTGGAGCGGATATGCCATCGTGGCCTCTTTCAAGACCAGTGTCCTCACTCAGATCAGAGGAACTGTGGTGGATGACCTGGGCCAGCCGCTTCTCAACGGCCATCTCATCGGTGATTTTTTCAAGAATCCATCCCTGAAGACCCTGGATCTGGCCACAGCAGGGCCGCTTCTCGTTTTCGGTGTCATCGTGGTCCTGGTCTATTTCTTCTTTTCGGTCAAACACGACCATCCCATAATCAAGTTTGCCAATAAACCCGCGCTCTTCTATCTCATGATCGGCTTCGGGGCCTCTTTCGGCTATACGTTCATGGGACGGATCAGCCTCTTCATCGGACGGATGAATTTCATCTTCAATGAGTGGTGGCCGCTCTTTAAACAGACCATAGGAGGGTAGAGATGAAGAAAATTACGATTATTCTGTTATTGATTCTGCTGAGCGCTCCCTTTATGGCCGCTCAGGAGACAAACGAAGAGACTCCCTTCTATGCCTGTGACCTGAGCCTCTATGATTCCCCCAACGACGAAGGAGTCAATGTGGAGCTGGAGTTTACACCTGGCAATACCGCTGCAGAGGTTCCGCAATACGCCATCGACCTCTATATCGACGGGGCCTTTTCCAATACCATCATGGTGAAAAACGCCGGAGCTCTTTTTCTTCATACCATTCCGGTCGACAAGAGCGGAACCCTTGTCCGGGCCGAAGTCTTCGCCTATGATGCCCAGGGACAGCGCCAGGGGCCCATTGTGGTCAAAGAGGCCACATCAGCAGCCCAATGGTACTTTTCCGACCGGTTAGGGGCCTTTATCTGGTCTCTGGCCTTTATCGGCCTCATTATGGTGCTTATCCGTAAAGCGAAGCGCGGACAGGAGATCTTTATCCGCCGCATTGCCGGCCTGGAAGCCATCGACGATGCCGTAGGGCGCGCCACTGAGATGGGGCGTCCGGTCTACTATATTCCCGGGACTTCAGTCATCGATGATATCGCCACACTGGCGTCTCTGAATATTCTGAGGCCCGTGGCTCAACAGGTGGCCACTTATGAGACGCCATTTTCGGTTCCCATCCAGGACCCGGTAGTCCTCACCGTGGCCCAGGATGTGGTCAAAGAAGCTTATATGGCCGCGGGACGGGCGGATCTTCACGACGAAGGAATGGTCTACCTGGCTTCTGTGGGACAGTTTGCTTACGCAGCTGCTGTGAACGGTGCCATGGTGCGTGAAAAACCCGCCACAGTCTTTTTGCTGGGAATGTTCTGGGCTGAGTCTCTCATGCTCGCAGAAACGGCTAATACCGTGGGAGCGATCCAGATCGCCGGAACGGACTCCACATCTCAGCTGCCCTTCTTTATTGCCGCCTGCGACTATACTCTCATCGGAGAAGAACTCTATGCGGCATCCGCTTATCTCAGCCGGGAACCTTTGCTTCTGGGGACTCTCAAAGCCCAGGATATTATCAAAGGAGCCGTGATCATCTCACTGGTCCTGGCCATCGTCCTCATGCTTTTCGGTTCTGACTTCATCATGCGGATCTTTCTTCAGTAGATCCTGTCCAGAGAGGGAGGCGGCTTCGGCCCCTCCCTCCATAATCGCTTGACAACACCCCAGGAAAATATATACTTCACTCGATATGAACAAAGACCGTCTTATCTCTTTACTGGATACCATTCTTTTCGCCGGGACCCTGGTGGCTGTGGTCTCATTCCTGGCTCATTACGGGTTTTTCCTTAATCCCGGGATGCTCCACGTCATCAGGCAGGGAGCTTTTATCCTCACCGGAGTCCTTGTCCTGGACAATATCCTTATGCTTCTCATCCAGGGCCGTCCCCGGGACGAGTTTCGCGAACACCGGTCTCTCTATATCGTCACGGCCCTGATCCTGGTCCATTTTGTCCTCATCAGGTTTGATATCTACGGAGGAGGCCCGGGGGGACATCTTTCGCGCTATTTTGTCGCAGCTCAGGTCTATATCGTCTTCATGTTCATCATCAAACTCACCAAGGTCAACCGTCTGGTCTTCCCGGGGATCAACTGGAGGCCTGAGCAGCTCTTTATCCTCTCTTTTCTGGGTGTCATCGTCATCGGTACTCTTTTCCTTTCTTTCCCACGGGCGACCACAGCTCCGGGGGCCATGCCTCTCATCGACGCCTTCTTCACATCGACTTCCGCTGTCTGTGTGACAGGACTCATCGTCGTGGACACCGCCACCTACTTTACCCATTTCGGTCAATTCGTCATCCTCACCCTTATTCAGATCGGCGGACTGGGGCTCATGACCTTCACCTCCTTTTTCACCATCTTTTTTTTCAAGACCATGAGTTTCCGGGAACGGTTTCTCATGAGCGATGTCTTAAGCACGGACTATATCGGGGGGGTCCACAAGATCATCGGAAAGATCCTTACCATCACCTTTACCATCGAGGCTGCCGGGGCTCTTCTCCTTTTCATTTCATGGCATGACAAATTTCAAAACACTGCTGAAGCGCTCTTCCATTCGGTCTTCCATGCCGTCTCATCGTTCTGCAATGCCGGGTTTTCCACTTTTTCCACCAGTCTCGCTGCTTTCAGAGGGGATGTCTCGGTGAACCTCATCGTGATGTTTCTCATTATCCTCGGAGGATTGGGTTTCCTTGTGCTCATGGATTTCTTTCAGCCTCTGGACAGGAGGAGACGCATGCTCATGGTGCAGACAAAACTGGTTCTGACCACCTCCGTTCTCCTTATCCTGGCGGGAGCCGTCCTCTTTTTCGTCATGGAAAGCAGCGGAGTCCTTCAGGGCCTCTCGATCAAAGAGAAACTCCTTGCTTCCTTCTTTCAGTCAGTCACTCCGCGGACAGCGGGATTCAATACGGTTAATATCGGCCTTCTTTCTGTTCCCATGCTCCTCATCTTCAGTTTGTTCATGTTTATCGGAGCTTCCCCGGGATCCACAGGAGGGGGGATCAAGACCACTACCTTCGGTATCCTGGCCGCTACTGTCTGGAGCTATCTAAAATCGCGGGACCAGGTCATCCTTTTTAAACGCAGGATCCCGTCCCGTCTGGTCTACAGGGCCATGTCCCTGGCGATCATCTCTTTTTCGTATCTCTTTATTGTCTATCTGTTTCTTATCGTCAGTGAAGATTTCTCTCTCATGGACACCCTTTTTGAAATGATCTCGGCTTTCGGAACGGTGGGACTTTCCACAGGGGTGACTCCGCACCTCTCTTCTGCGGGGAAAGTCGCGATCATGCTCACGATGTTCGTGGGTCGGCTGGGCCCCATGACCCTGGCTCTGGCCCTGAGCCGGAGTGAAAAGAGCATACTGACGTATCCTGAAGAGACCAGTATTATGGTCGGATAGGAGTGTTTATGGCGAAAGGTAAATATCTGATTATCGGGTTGGGCCGTTTCGGCACCGCTGTCCTGGATACTCTCCTGGAGGCTAATGCAGAAGTCCTGGTCTTTGATAATAATGAAGAGATGATCACCCAGGTCAAAGGGAAGATCGCCAATGCGGTGATCCTGGACGCCACCAATGAGGAAGCTTTAAGAAAATTTCCCCTGGAGGAGATCGACGCCGCCATTGTGACCATGGGAGAGGATTTTGAAAAGAATCTTCTCACCACAGTCATCCTCAAAGAGATGGGGGTAAAGAAAGTCGTTGCCCGGGCATCTACTGTCATCGAGGAGAAGATCCTGAAAAAAGTGGGTGCTGACATGATCGTCTTCCCGGAAGTGGAGATGGGAAAGAAACTGGCCAACACCCTGCTGAGAAAGAGTGTGGAGGAGGCTATCCCTCTCACAGACGGGAACTCCATCGTCCATTTCAAGGCGCCCTCCTATCTGGTGGGGAAGATGCTTAAGGAGACAGAACTTCGGGAGAAGTATTCTATCAATGTTGTGGCTGTCAAAAAGAGCCAGGAGGAGGAAGAGGTGACGGTGATCCCCGATTCCGATTATATCATCATGGATGACGATACACTCATCATTGTAGGGAACAATACGAACATTGACCGTTTTGCCAAGGAGCGTCTGTGAAGAAAATACTGCTGATCACCACCGGGGGGACCATCGCCATGCAGGTGGATAAAAAAAGGGGAGGAGCTGTCCCGTCTCTCCAGGCCGATGATTTCGTCCGGTACCTCCCTCCGGTGAAAAACCTCGCCGACGTGGATATCCACATGTTTTCCAATATTCCCAGCCCCTATATGAATGTCCCCCTCTGGTTTCAGCTCACCGAATTCATCGACGAGAAGCTCTCCAACGGATATGACGGTGTGGTTGTCACCCACGGGACCGACACACTGGAAGAGACTGCTTTCTTTGTTGAGTTGATGATTAAAAGTGACAAGCCCATCGTTTTTACAGCCGCCATGCGCAATCTGGATGAACTGAGCGGAGACGGGCCCCGTAATATCTGGGGGGCTTTAAAGACTGTTGTCTCAAAAAATTATTCTTCAGATATCGGAGTGACACTGGTTCTCAATGACGAGATCCATGCTGTCCGGGATGTGACAAAGACCTACACCTCCAATGTGGCCACATTCCGTTCTCCGCTCTTCGGCCCTCTGGGCCTCGTGGACAATGATCAGGTCACTTTTTATTATAAACCCTACAAACGTATGAAGATCCGATCCTCCCGTGTGGAGGAAAAAGTAGCCCTGATCAAGGCCTACGCGGGAATGAGCTCGGATCTTATTGATGCTGCGGTCACCATGGGTTACAAAGGCCTGGTGATCGAAGCTTTCGGAAGGGGGAACCTTCCCGACTGGATCGTTCCTTCCCTGGAAAGGGCGATTCAGAGCGGAGTGACTGTGGTGATCTCATCACGTTGTTATATGGGGCGGGTCTTCGGCGATTATGCCTATGACGGAGGCGGTAGGCATCTGGGCGAGATCGGATCTATTTTTGCCTATGACCTCCGGGGGATCAAAGCGCGGATCCTGCTCATGCTTGCTTTGGGGAAATATGGAGGGGACCGTGATGCGGTCCGCCGCCTTTTTGACTCTCTCTGACACCGGGAGACTGTGTGAAAAAGATAATACTATCTCTTTTTTTTGCCCTTTTCTGGGTTGCGGTATCAAATGCTTTTGAAACTGAGCGGGGAGTCGCCTCATGGTACGGCCCGGGGTTTCACGGTCGGACTACAGCCAACGGGGAAACCTATGATATGAATGAGATGACAGCTGCCCATAAGAGCCTGCCTTTTGATACCAGGGTGAGAGTCGTGGACCTGGATACGGGGAAGAGTGTTATCGTGCGCATCAATGACCGCGGCCCCTTCGTGGCGGGGCGGATCATCGATCTCTCCTATGCTGCTGCACAGGCGCTGGGGATGGAAAAGAGAGGGACGGCCCGTGTGGAGCTGCAGATCCTTTCAGAAAATGAGTCTCCGGATACGGGTATCAGCGGGTATTATATTCAGGCAGGCAGTTTCTCTCAGAAATCAAATGCCATACGGCAGATGAACACAGTATGGAAAAGAACGGGATTCAAGCCTCAGATCTTCGTTTCCGGGAGCAGCTATCGCCTTATTATGGGCCCGTGGAAAAAAAAGAAGGAGGCTGAACTTATTTTAGAGCGGATGAAGAGAAAAGGTCTGGACGGGATGATCACTCATGGCTCTCCTCACCGCTAAAAGCCTCTCAGTCTCTTTTCAGGGGGTATCCCTGTTTTCAGATGTCTCGTTGAGCATAGAAGAGGGGATGAAGTATGCCCTCGTGGGCAAAAACGGAGCGGGGAAGACCACATTGTTCCGTGTTTTGACCGGGAGCCTTGCTCCGGACAGCGGAGAAGTCTTCCTCTCCTCAATGGCGAAAACGGCATACTTTTCGCAGAATCCTGTTTTCGGCCGAGGACGGAGTGTCATTGACGAGTTATATGCCAATTTCTCTTATCTCCGGGATCTTCACACACGCATTGAAAAAGCCGCTGAAGCCATGGAAAGCTCTCCTGAAGCGCTCAACCGCTATCAGCTCTTATGGGACGAGTTTGAACGCAACGGGGGGCTTGAATACGAGACAGAGATCAAAAAAGTTCTCACGGGACTCAACCTCGCCTTCCTGGAAGAAGCCTCTGTAGATACTCTCTCAGGCGGTGAAAAGATGCGCCTTGCCCTGGCCAGGCTTCTTCTCTCTCAGCCTGATATCATGCTCCTTGATGAGCCCACAAACCATCTGGACCTGAGTTCAGTATTATGGCTCGCCGATTATCTGAGATCATTCAAGGGAAGTGTCGTCCTCGTCTCTCATGACCGCTACCTTCTGGATCGTGTGGCCACCAGAGTCCTGGACCTTGAAGGCGGGACTCTGACTCTCTATAAGGGGAACTATACTCAATTCAAAGAGCAGAAAAGGGATGATATGGCTTACCGCGAGAAGTTGTATCAGCGGCAGAAAAGGGAGGCTGAAGCACTGGAAGCCTATATCCGGAAATATAAGTCAGGCAACAGGGCAACTCAGGCCAAAAGCAGGGAGAACCGTCTCAAAAGACTTGCTGTCATCGACCGGCCAGGACGCTTTGAATATCGGATGGCCATGGACCTCAACGGTTTTCAGGAAAGCGGGCATGAGGTTCTGCGTGTAAAAGGACTCCAAGTAAGAGACCTTTATGAGATCCGGGAGCTTCATATTCGGAAAGGGGACAAGATCGGCATCATCGGCCCCAACGGGTCAGGAAAGACATCGTTTTTTAATGCCATCCGAGATATGCGGCCTGAGGTGCGATGGGGGCATAATGTGCGGATCGCTCTATTTGACCAGGCTCTTTCACTGTTTGACGACTCCCTGAGCCTTGTGGAATACCTGAACAGGTTTTACGACCTTGATGAGTTTGAAGCCCGGCAGGCCCTGGGGCACTTCCATTTCAGCGGAGAAGAGGCTTATAAGGTCATCGACACTCTCAGCGGGGGAGAGCGGTCACGCTTTAAACTTCTGACCGTTATGCTGGAATCGCCCAACCTCATCATGATGGATGAACCCACAAATCATCTTGACATGGATTTTATCGATGTTCTGGAAGAGGCACTGTCAGAATATCGCGGCACTCTGCTGACCATCTCTCATGACCTTTATTTTCTTCAACGTCTCTGTCATTCTTTTATCCGGATCTCCGGAGACAGCTTTGTGCGGGGAGGAAGTGAACTGCTGGACCTTGAATCGGGTCTCATGACCGAAGAAGGCGGGAAAAAAAAAGCAGCCGGGGGAGAGGACGGAGATTACGGTGTTTCAAAAAGAGAGCGAAACCAGGTCAAAAAACACCGGGAGATGATCTCCCGTTGTGAAGAGAGGATCCACACCTGTGAAGATGCACTTTTAACGCTGGAGGAAAAGATGCATGTCCGCGGAGACGATCTGGATTTTATCCGGGAGATGGAATCCCGCCGGGAGGAACTCAAACGGGAGGTGGATGCTCTTTATCAGGAATGGGAAGAACTTCATGCCCGTAAAGGAAAGGACCCATTCAATGATTGACATTTTTCGCATAACAGGTATATTTAATACATGGAATATAAAGTCCTTCTGCTTTTTGCCCTTTATATTGTCGTTTATCTGATCAATGCGCATTCCCTGAAAAAAGAAGAACTGGAAAAAGAGCCTGCTTCCCGGATCAAAACCAGATGGATCTATTCTCTGATCCTCCTTTTCGGATGGAATGTGATATTAGACGCGGTTCTTGTGCTTCAGGGGAAGACAGCACCCTGGGTCCTTTTTACTCTGGGAGCATTTTTCCTTTTGTTTTATACTTTTGTCGTTTATTGGCAATACAGGACCCGCCGTAAGTAAAAGGAGTGTTTATGGCCACTTATATTTGTCCTCAATGCGGTGCAGACATTGAGCTGGAAAATGGGCTGACATGTGAATATTGCGGATTTGAAGTCCCCGGTAAGTCATGCAGCCAGTGTGGCAGAGAAATACCGGAAGGAGATCCCGTCTGTCCGTTCTGCGGACATTCCGAAGCGGCTGGGCAGCCCCGGGAGGGGGAGCCCTCTCTTGCCGGCCTCGGAGTCCTGAAATTCGGTGATGTGATCTCCAATGTACCTCAAAGCACTGACATCAGGGGGTCGGCTTTTGAAGAGTCCGAAGACCATTTCGGGCATGAAGAGGAGATCGAAGAGATCATTGAGGAGCATGACGAGGAGATAACCGAGACTGAGCTCTCCGGGACCGGAGAAGCTCCGGAAGAGGAACCTGCGTCTTCTGCTGAAGGAGAACCCGGAATGGAGCAAGAAGACGACAGCGCTCTCCTCTCCATGGGACACGAGGAGGAGGTCCAGTACATCACTTACAGTGAGGTGGAAGAGCCTTCCAGGCCTTCCCCATCAGAAGCTGTCCCCAAAGCCTCAGAAGAGAAGATCTGCAAAGCCTGCGGGTTCAGCAACCCCACAATAGCAAAATTTTGTTTAAGCTGCGGCTCTTCACTTGAGGAAGAAGAGGCATCAGCCGATGAGACTGAGAAGGCTCTTGTCTGCCCGGAATGCGGTTTTGAAAATGTGACAGATGCCCGTTTCTGCATGGTCTGCGGCGCTAAAATGACACCGTCCGCCTCTGCAGAAGCGCCGGAATCTCCCACGGCCGGGACGATGGCTGCAGGGGAGGAACAAGAACCGGCCGGGTTCCGGCAAGAGGCTGCTTTTCCTGCAGCTCCATTCTATAAGGTCAAGATCACCTATGATAAAGATAATAAGTTCCAATATAAATTCGTCTTCAACAAGATCCTGGAGAGCAACAGCTCCATTGCGGAGAGTGAGCTCAACATGCTCATGTCTAACAATACATTCAGTATTCTCGTCGAAGCCGAGAAGTTCGGCAGCCTTCAGACTGAACTGGAAGACCTGGACTGTATTGTGGAAAAGATCGGAGAAGAGGTCCCGGGAACAGAAGAGTCATTCTTCAAAGAGGAGGAGCTTGAACAGCCTGAGGAAAAAGGCATTCAATCCTATTCTCTCGTCGTCAAAGGGATGGAAGGGCATGACCAGGCCTGGAGAGAGAAGTTTGTAAAGATGATGCTTCTGATGATGCCGGATATGACTGAGGAGAAAGCATGGGAGATCGCCTCCTCCGAGTCAAAAAGGATCCCTGTGGAGAGCGAAGAATCCGCAAGAGACCTTCAGAAGATCCTCTCCCGACTGGGATGCATCACACAGATCATTGAACATAAAGGACATGGTGAATCAGAGGCGGCTCCTTCGGAAAAAGAAAAGAGCAAAGCGGCCCCTGTCCACAGGGAAAAGCCACAGTCACGGCCAGTGGATGACGGGTTATCAGTAGAGGCGCCCAAATACCTTATCCTTTCAGGCGTGGATAAGAGAAACTGGGTCGTCCGGGAAAAACTTGCAGAATCCATTGTCGATATCTATCCGAACATGACTCCGGATATCGCCGCGGGAATCGTCTCGCAGCCTGTAGTAAAACTAAGGGTCCAGAACCAGGAAGATGCGCAGCGTCTGGGGAAACAGTTTGAAGAGATGGGCTGGAATATTCGGATCGAAGATGTTTCGACCTTCAGTGACACATCCCGGCGAACGGGGACAACAGTGAGCCGTGCCGATGTCCAGCGCCGGAAAGCAGCGCGTATGTCCTATCTGAAAAGAGAAAAGGGAAAGCGGAGAAACCTGATCACAACGATTATTATTACCATCATCATCGCCGCTGCGGTTCTCATCGTTTACGACAACGTCTTTAAGCCCCGCTACTATGTCACTGTACAGGCTGATGCGGCCCATCCCGAAGTGGCGTTTACTGCAAGCCTGGGAAGTTTTGTCTACTTAAGGACGGAACCGAATCTTGCATCGCGCCGTGACGACTACAAGGTCCCCCTTGACACTGTATTGAGACTTTACAGAAGGGAGACGGTCCAAGGTGATGACGGGATGGAATACTACGAGGTCTTTGTCCCGGGATTCCGTGCTCACAGGGGCTATCTGTTAGCGGAACTCGCCAGACGATCTGACGAAAACGGGAACCCTATCTCAATCCCATAACGATTTCCAGGGGGCGTCATGCCCCCTTATTTTTCTATGTCGGTACACTTCACTCCTCCGTCTCTTTTTAGTGATCATCTTTTTGTTTTTCTTTACCTGGTTCTGGCTGCAGTTTCCGTTCATCACATCTTTACATTGCACCAGGGATGGATGCTCCTTCTTGTTTCGGGTGAGTGCCTGGCTCTTTCTCTCCTTTCACGCTCTGTCAAAGGGAAAAATCTCTTTTCCGGGGCAGCGCTCTTCTTTCTTCTGCTTTTTACATTTACACTCCACACCGGGATGAGGCTGACATCGCCCTTTGTTTTATCTGCAGATTTTGTAAAGAAGATGGACCATTTCCGGAATATGGAACTCTATGGATTTGTGAAATCCCTGGTGACAGGGAACAGGAACACCTTATCAATTTCTCTGAAAGACCTTTTTTCACGCACGGGAAGTTATCATCTCATTGCTGTGAGCGGTCTTCATTTCGGGATGGCCGCCACACTCTTTCTCATTCCGCTTTCTTTACTGGGTAAAAGGAAAAAACTCCTCCTCCTCTTTATTTTCCTTACCCTCTATCTCTTTTTGACCCAGTTCTATGTCTCCGCATTCCGGGCGTATCTCATGATAGGTTACGGCCTGGCTGCAGCTGCGGGCGCTTTTCGGATCCAGCCCCTCAACGCATGGGCTTTCGCTACCACAGTCATTCTCTTTCTTCAGCCTTATCAGATCTCCTCTTTGAGTTTCTGGCTCAGTGTCCTGGCTACTTTCGGAATTCTGGTTTCGCTTCCCATCCTCAGGCTGATCAAATGGGTACCGGTCAAAGTATTAGCTGTTTCGGTCATGGCACAGCTGCCCATCATCCCGCTCATGGGTATCTACTTTCATCAAATCAATATCCTCTCACCTCTTCTCAATCTGTTTGCAGTCCTTTTCCTCTATCCGCTCATCATCATCGGATTTTTTCTTCTTTTGCCTCTGCCTCCTTTTTTATCCGCTTTTTTTGTTTTCTGTGAAGAGGGGATCTCCATGGCCTTTTTGAAATTTCTTTCGCTTTTCGATAATCCTTGGAACTGCCGTCCTCTTGACTTCAGCTGGAAAGGAGCTGTTCTTTACTGGGGGATCTATCTGTTGTGTCTGGTGGGAGTCTTCAGGGTTTTTCAAATAAGAGATCGTAGAAAGCAAAATAGAGGATCCGGATATTCCGTGAAATGGCGGCCTCGTCAATGAGCGGGGAGGTATCGGAAAGGGTATTTCTGATATTTCCGGTATCACCCATGATATAGAGCGACGGGATCCCCAGATTTGTGAAAAACTGGCCCTCTCCGTAGGTTCCTTTGGAAACAGTGAGGGGGAGATGAGGAAAGAGGAGGTCACGGGCTTCTTCAATACGGCGGTAAAGAGTGGGGTGATCAAGCCCTCCTTCGATGTGCAGAACCTCAGGGAACGCACCTGTGGCATCCAGGCTGATAACAGCTTCGGTGTTGTATGAATCAAAAAAGAGTGTCTCTGCAATCTCATTGGCTCCCACATATCCCTGTTCAGACCCCGACAGGAGGATGAAAGTGATATTGGCTTTTCTGTGTTGAACGGGAGTGGCTGCGATCAGTCGAGCCAGGTTCAAAAGTGTGACAGCACCAGAAGTATTATGGAGAGCATTCTCATAGTATAATTCTTTGCCCTGAGGCCCGAGGCCGTCCAGCTGGGCTGTAAAAACAAGGTGTTTCGCATCAGAGAACCGCGGATCAGCAGGGAGATAACCGATGATGTTCATGCTTCGCTTTTTATTCCATTCCATGGAGAGAGAAAGCGAAAACCGGCTCTGGAGTTCCATGGGATAGTGGATCTGCGATTGGTCGATGTCGTTCTTGACTGCGATGAGATCGATTCCGTCCTGTTGAAGGATCTTCATGAGGAAGCTTCGTCCGGCGATGAGCTGAGGAAAGTTTTTGAGATTGAGCCCGGGGGGGATGTAGGAGAAGTTCTCACAACCGGCAGCTGTCTCGGCTTCAGGATCCAGAAAGATGACCCCCAGAGCGCCGCGGTTTTTAGCTATATAAGAACGGTAGGCGGGAATCGAGTACCGCGGATAACGGGATTGAAGGCCGGGAGGGAGCCTGTGCAGAAGGAGGACTACTTTCCCGGTGACATCACAGTTCAGGTACTCATTGTCCGCCCCCACTCCTTCAGCGAGGCCGTATCCCACAAAGATAAGGGGAACCTGACTGAGAGAAGCTCCTTCGGACGTGAGCGCGACCACATAATCATACCCTGCTTTAAGAGGCGTGCGGCCCAGAGAAGCTTGGGGAGAAGGGCCAGGCGAGGGGGCTTCAAGAGAAAAGTACTGGTAGTAATGATCCAGAAAAGGGGCCGGCGAAAGGCCGGATTCCTGGAATTGAAAAGCGGCATATTCGGCTGCCCTGTCAAAGCCTTCACTTCCGGAAAGACGCCCTTCTGTGACAGGACTGGCAAGGCCTGTGAGATCCTGGCTGATCTTCTGTACAGACTCCAGCTCTTTCATGGGCTCTTTTTTATAGTCAAAGGGGCCGCTTTTGTGACAGGAAAAGAGGAGAAGGAGCAGCCAAAGTGATAAAAGCCTGTTCATGGCACCATTATAAGAGAAGATCCCTCCTTTGCAAGGAGAAAGAGAGACAATCATACTATTTGATTTTTCACTCTCCTTTATGTATAGTATAAAAGGTAAGGAGGAGAGATGCGAAGCTTCATGTACCATCAACCCACACGGCTCTTTTTCGGCAGGGGACAGATCAGGCATCTGGGAAAAGAGGCGGCTAAGTACGGCAGCAGAGTTCTGCTTGTCTACGGCGGCGGCAGTATAAAGAGGAATATGATTTTTGAAAGTGTGGCCCGGGAGCTGGAGAAGTACGGGCTGGAATATAAAGAACTCGGGGGGATCTCCCCCAACCCGCTTCTACAGAGGGTTGTCGAGGGAGTGAGGCTCGCACGGGAACAGAAGACGGATCTTGTCCTTGCCGTGGGCGGCGGCAGCGTTATCGATACGGCCAAGGCCATAGCCGCCGGGGTCTATGCCACTGGGGATCTATGGAACATGTTTTTAGGCCGGGAGCCTATCACCAGGGCTCTTCCTGTGGGAACCGTCTTGACCCTGGCTGCCACGGGATCTGAAGCGAACGAACACGCTGTGATCACCCATGAAGGAGCGAAAAAGAAGTGCGCCATCCACTCGGAAATGATCATTCCGAAATTTTCGGTGATGGACCCGGAATATACCTTTACAGTATCTCCCCGGCAGACAGCAGCGGGAGTGTCTGATATCATGGCCCATCTTTTTGAACAGTATTTTTCTCCTGACGCCGAGGCTGTCATCACTGATTATCTCACTGAAGCAGTGCTGCGGGTGTGTGTGGAAATGGGCCCCCGGGCTTTCCGTGACGGACGGGATATGGAGGCACGGGCCAATCTTATGTGGGCTTCGACCGTAGCATTGAACGGCCTTATGGGGTTGGGAAAAAAGACGGACTGGTCTGTCCATAAACTGAGTCATGAGTTGAGTGCGCGTTACGGAATGATACACGGGGAGACCTTTTCCATACTCTATCCGGCCTGGTTGAGGTATGTCGCTGATAATGACAAGGGGCACCGTATGGCCCGTCTTGAGAAACTTCTTTTTCAGGCTCCAGATGGTTCTCCTGAAGGGTTTGCAGAGAAGCTGGAAAACTTTTACCGCAGCCTCAAACTTCCTATACGTTTAAGCGAGAGAGAGGTGGGGCCGGAGCAGTTCGAACAGATGGCTTCGAGCATCATCGATCTTTACGGGACAATAGGGGCCTTCCGTATCCTGGATTATAATGATATTGTCCATATCTACAGGCTGTCCCTGTAAAAGGAGTCTATGAAGATCATTAATGACCGTTACGAGCTGAAGAAGAAGATCAGCGAGCAGTCCGGGACTTCTCTCTATCTGGCCCGCGATCTTTTTAAGAGCAAGACTGTCCTGCTGAAGATTTTCGATACTATGCGCGATGTTCTGGGGAAGTATTCCTCTTATCATCAGCTGATCCGCCTGAAACACCCTTCTCTTCTGGAGTATTACAATTATGAGAAAGTCTGGTTTTTTGACGGTAAGATCACCTATTCCAACTACTATATTCTGATCAGCGAATACGCCTCGGCGGAGACATTTCCTTCTCTTCTTCTCAAGGGAGAACTCAGGGAAGAGGATATCTTTGATGTGATGAACCAATTCTGGAAACTTCTCTTTTTTCTCTATAAGCAGCAGACCTTTGTCTTCGAGTTTCCCGATGACCAGATGGTCATCCTTCAGAAAAAACGCTTAAAAATAGACCTCTTTAACCTGGCAGCAGAGCCTTCATTTTCGCAGGATGCTTTTTCAGGGTTGTGCCGGCGCATGAGCCGCCTTCTTGGATCCTGTCCGAATAAGAGTCCCGCGCTAGAACACTATGCCGATTTTCTCGATTCTTTCAGTGGAGCTTCTCCTGGTGAACTCCTGGACAGGCTTGAAGAAGAAGGGTTCTTTCGGGAAAACCGGTATGCCTATTTTTATGAAAAAAAAGAGTGGACCACGTATGAGATGGGGCTGTCTCTCCATTCGGAGATCCTGCAGAATCTCTATTCATTTCAGTCGAAACGGAATTCCAAGATCGCATTTATCTTCTTTGGTGATTCCGGGTCCCTCAAAGAGACGGTGATCAGCGATTTTCTTGAATATTTGAAGTTCGAGAAGTATCTGAAGATCGAGATCATCATGCAGAATTTTTATGATTTTCTCAAATACCTCTTCGACTGTCTCAGCCATTATGAGCTCCGGGAGGATCTGAACAAGATCATCAGCCGCCAGTTTGCTCTCTACAATGAGACCCTGAACGGGCAGTATTTGCTCAATGTCCAGTCCTATCTTCTGGAACTTCTCTTCGATTTTTCTATAACCAAAAAAGTCGTTCTTCATATTCAAAACCTTGTGGGGATGGATGACAAGATCAACCGGTTCATCAACTTGATGCTGCATGTAAAACATCGGGGGAATATCGTCCTTCTTTTTGATGCAGGGATGGAAAAGAACAGGTTCCATGTCTTTTATAAAGATCCGCATTTTGAGATCGTGACCAAGGAGTATCTCGCTTTATCAACCACTGAGACCCGGAGAATGCTTCGCCACCTTTTTGACGGCGAACTGACTCTTGATCCCCTTGAGAACCTTCTGGAGACTCATCAGATCAAACAGGCGGAAAAAGTCATCACTTTTCTTCAGAAGATGGTTGAAAAAAACCTCCTCTCCATTGATGACCGCAACAAGATCATCTTTATCAATTCATCAGGAGTGGAAGAGGAGAAAGACTATCTTCTCGCTGATGACGCCCTGGAAAAGAGAATCCAGTATCTCCGGCAGGAAGAAAAAGAGATCCTCTGGTACTTAAGCCACAGCAGAAAAATATTGAAGCTGGATGACCTTGTCCAGCTTCTTCACTCTTCGCAGGAGGAGACGCTGAGTTTTCTGGGGTCTCTTCGCACACATGCCTATATTGATGAAATATGGGAAAAGAATACCGCTTATTACCGTATCGTCCGCGATGATATCAATGATTACTTTAAAAAGAGCAAGATTCCCGAATCACCGGTGTTCCGGGAGAACTTCATCACGTTTCTGGAAGAGAAACAGGCGGATCCCATCCGTGTGATGAATCTGATCCAGATCCATGTGGAACGAAACGAGACAAGAAAAGCGCTGGAGCATATGTCACGCCTGCTGAAGCTCTATAATCTGGGCCGGCATGACCTTGATGAGTTCAAAACCTATCTCTCCCGGCTGGAAAAACGGATCTCTGATTCAGAAAGACGGATCTATCTGCAGACCAGGCTTCATCTCATGCTTCACCTCAATGACGAAAAGGGGCTTCGTGATTTCATCTCCGACAAAAGACAGGTCGCCTCTTTGTGGTCTGACGAAGAACGGGATCTCTTCTCCCTTTATCTGGCTATGCGTGCCCTGGAGCCTTTTGTCGGGAGAGGAGCAGGGGCGACAGCTCTGCTGAAACGCCTGAAAAGAGACGTCCTGGCACAAGAGAAAGAGCCTGATGTCGCCTTTCTCCTCTTTTTCATCGACTATCTTCTTTCTCCGTCTGCTGAAAAAAGTGAGAGGGGCGCCGGGCTGAAAGAGCATATCCGCGAAGGAATGCCATGGTTTTTATATCAGCTGGGGATTTCTGTAGCCACAGATTTTTATACCCGGGGCGATTATGAGAGAGTCCGTGATCTTGCAGAGAGGATTCTGGAGGGGATCACTTCTGCAGCTGAGACTGAAGAGGGAGTGGAATCGGTGGCAATCCAGGCCAATTTTCTCCTCGGGAACGTCTCACTCAATACCGGAGATGCCACAGGGGCCCAGGCTCTTTATGAAAAAGCTCTTGAGAAAGCACGGGCCACCGGCAGTTACAGAGACCAGATCAAGGCTCACAACAATATCGCCAGTGCAAAATACTATATCGGGTACTCTTATGAAGCCATTATCCATGAGTTGAACAAATCGGTGAACCTGGGAAAAAAGGCGGGCGACGAAGCCAGCATCGTGGTCCCTCTTTCCAACATCGCCGAACTTTATGCGGATAATTTTTACTATAAGGAGGCTTATACCACCATCGCTGAAGCCATGCGGTATGTCAAAAAGGAAGACAAGCGGCGCTATCTGGTGGTTCTGGATCAGCTCATCGCCATTGTCACACAGATGGGAGATTTCAAAAAAGCGCGATACCTGAGTTCGCTTATGAAAAAGAGTGCCAAATCCATCAATTACTGGCAGTATCTCGTGCAGTATTATTCCAATAACGGTGATATCTACTACTCCTGGCGACGTTTTTCCCAGGCTCTTACTTATTATGAAAGGGTCGCAGAAGAGTGCGAGAAACATCATGTCTATAATTACGAGTTTTTTGATGCCATGCTCAAAAAGGTCAAGATCCTCTATGTCCATAAAGGGAAAAAGACAGAAGCGAGGAAACTTTTCGGAAAATTGATCCGGTTGAAAGAGCTTTCCCGGGCAGAGTTGGGGGATATCGATTTTGAGTATGCGGGGATTCCTTTTATCCAGAACGATGAAGAGAAGATAGAGATCCTTGAAGGGCTTCTCGCCCGGTACAAAAAAGAGAAAAATAACAGCCGTATCCTGAAGATCCTCCTGGAGCTTTCCGCTCTCTATGAAAAAAAGGAGTATAATTTCAGGCTTTACGAGGTCCTGACGGATATCCTCTTTTACGAGCAGCATATCAAAAGCAATTTTCCAAAGGGGTATATTACCTTCTACCAGAAGACCAGTCTGTGCAGGGATATCCTGGATTCCAAAAAAGCTGTGGCCCAGCGTCTGAAACTTCCCGTTTCGCGGGTGACCTTCTCTCTCATAAAAAAATTCTGGTTTGATGAGTATACGGGAAATACATTTCGATTTTTCAGAAAAGAGATGCTTACCCTCATCGAAGCATGGAAATATGATTTTTCCGGGATCGATGAGAATATCAGGACAGCCTTGCGGTTTATCATGGATTTTGCCCGTGCAGACAGGATCACCCTCTTTGTCAAAGATGGAGCCGACCGCTATAAACCTCTATTCGAAGAGGTGAAGAGGCCCTTATATGATGATGATGAATACAGATATGACCTCTTGACAACGGGGATCAGATCTCCCCGTCATATCAGGGTTAAAAATTATACCCATTTTTCCTCATCTATTGTCACAG
>Ga0068713_1002440_pt1 | contig 18883 bp, 15 predicted proteins | sample MTBAKSrepl2MetaG_FD_62223 | JGI IMG/M metagenome (GOLD analysis project Ga0068713, IMG submission 62223) | Enrichment culture microbial communities om Arthur Kill intertidal strait, New Jersey, USA, that are MTBE-degrading - MTBE-AKS2 (Arthur... | ecosystem: Environmental > Aquatic > Marine >...
CTATACCAATTCATTAGGGAATTTTATTATTGAAAATCTTCCATCAGGAAAACATAATTTAACGATCATGAGCACTGATGGAGAATATCAAACATTTCAACAGGAAGCTATTATTGGTGAAGGATTAACTACGCCAGCCATGATCGGCATGCAATCATCAAAATTTGTCAATATTTCCTTCATTGTAAAACCACCAGAAGACACTCCGGGTCAAGCCCCGATAAGAATTCTGGGTAATACTTATCAATTGGGCAATGTATTTGGAAATATTTACAACGGTACCAGTATTGCACCTGCCAGAGCGCCCAAATTAACTGCCCTTCCAGATGGTAACTATACAATTACAATGAGCTTGCCGAGTGGTTTCGATTTGCGATATAAGTACTCTCTTGGAGATGGATTCTGGAATGCTGAACTCAATTCCGAGAATAATTTCGTTGTGAGACAAATAATCGTCCCTGAAGAGGATACCATTATCAACGATTTCATTCAAACCTGGAAATCAAATGATACGCAAGGCGTCGAGTTTGTCGTAAATGTACCAGAAAATACTCCTGACACAGATAAAGTTTCCATTCAATTCAATAGTTTTGGCTGGTCTCCACCCATTCAAATGTGGCAAATCAGTGATTATCAATGGACTTACCGGCTTTTTGGTCCATATCACCTTCTGGGCAAAATTGATTATCGGGTTTGCAGAAACGATGCTTGTGGCATTGCTGATGATGGTTCCCCCCCGGTCAATGGTTACTCTTTTGACACTTCAAATCTACCTCAAGTCTTGAATGTAAATGTAACTCAATGGAAAGGCTGGAATCAAGATATTGAAGCCCCATCATTAATTGCACCTGAAATAATTAATCATGGATCTGATTTCATCGCGGGTTTCTCTTTTTCAGATAATTACAATGTTTACACACCTCTCTATGTTGAATCAGCTTATAAAAATATTCTAGGTGTAAACGCAAACACCATCGTAATCCCGGTAAAATGGACTTTACAATCATTGAGTCCTGTCATACTTTCACCTATAACTGGACAAAATCCTCTCTGGAAGGATCTGGTTCTAATGATTCAGAAGGCACAAAACCAGGATCTACAAGTTTGGTTATCTCCTGAAATCGAATTATCTCCCCTGGCGATCAAACAATTTTTACAAGAAGATCTTTCTTCAAATTGGCAACAGAATTTCTCCTCAGCATATGCAGAATTTATTATTTTTTCGGCCGATCTTGCAAATTACATGAATATTGAAGGTGTCATTTTTCCAATAGACATTCAACACTTGAATAAATTTGAAAATTATGCTTCCCTATCTGATATTATGATCAATGAAACAATTGCAAATATTGGAAATATAAAAAATCGTTTTTCAAATAAGCTATTCATTTCTTTGAATGGATCTGAAAGTACAAACGAAACTCTTCTCAGCTCGGTTGATGGTTTCTTGATTACTCCTAATTTGGATTTTGTCGAATCTTCCTATGTAAGAGAAGACAACCAAACCACATTCAAAGCATACCTGGACGAAGAAGTGTTTACAAATTTTTCCAAATTTGGGAAATCAATTATTATCGGACTTGATTTTCCCTCTACTAAAGGTGTAGAACGAGGATGCATAATTTCGGAAGAAGCGTGTTATGACTTCGATATTATCAATAATATTGATATAAATTCACCTGTTTCATCCTTTGAAGTAGATTTATTGACTCAGGTCGATCTTTACAATGCTGCATTTAATGCAATTAATCAGACAGATTGGGTAAGCGGAATTATTTCCCAGGAATATAATCCTCAGGTTGCAATTATGGACTCCAGTAGCTCTGTAAGAGGTAAGCCAGCAATTGGTGTATTTTGGTATTGGTTCCCCAGAATGTTGGGAATAAGTAATTAATTTTAGTTTGGAGTTGATATATATAATAGAATTAGCGCAGAAATTATCAAAAAAGGCGCATATGGTATAGGCGTAAAAAGTTCGTAACGTTTTCGAAACTTCAAAATAACCATATAAACTGCGCTGAATATTCCCCCCAATAGAATTGTAAAAAACAATAAAACAGCAATTCTTGGCCATCCAAGCAACAACCCAAGAATAGCTGTTAAATTTACATCACCATATCCCAAAGCTACCTCATCCAACATTTCGCCCCTTTTTTTCGCCATCCATTTTGAGAACAATATGCCAAATAGATATAACCCATACATTAATAGAAAGCCTATTACCCCACCTAGAATTGTTTTTTGCCAACCATTCAGATAAAGTCCTAAAATTGTAAACAGAATTGCGCCAAAGATACTGACTGAATGAAGGATAAGCCGATGCTCAAGGTCAATAATAAAAACAAGGTATAAAAAAGTAACAATTATTAGCGACGGGAAAAATCCTGAATATTCTGGTGGAAATAAAAATAATAGAACATATGTTATAATAAATAAAATTGGTAATAAAAATCTTCTATTACCTGGCTTTGTTTGACAATGAGGGCATGCTTTGAATGAAATATATCTTAATAGTCCTAATGGTTGGTGGCATTCAATACAAATAGGTAAAGAGGTTATTTTTCTAACAATTGGCAGTGTATCTGCTAAATGATTAATCATAATACTTACAACAACACTTAATGGAACCAACCAAATAAGATTTAATAAATTCATAGGTTATCCAATTTAATCAAAACTAAAAAAAAGACTTCCTACAAATTATATGTCAAAAGATTCCCAAATTAATAGTTTTTTCGATAAATGGGTTCACTCAGAAAATATTTCTGAAAATATAACTCATATACAAACAAAAAATATTTTTTATGGGGATTTTAGAGAAATACCAGCGTTTATCAATTCAGAATTAATAATTTCATTGCAAAAAATTGGGATAAATTCGCTCTATTCTCATCAACTACAGGCTATAAAATTAATAATTTCCGGGAAAAATGCTGTCTTAACAACTGGACCGTCCAGTGGAAAATCATTAGCATATACATTGCCTATCTTAACTGCACTTTATCAAAATGAGAAATCAAATGCTTTGTTATTATTTCCAACAAAAGCACTTGCTTACGATCAATTAATCCATTTTAAAGAGTACATAGACAATAGCCGAAATAATAATCTTTGGAAAAAAGATGTTAGTAAGAAAATAAGTGTATATGATGGCGATACACCAAAGGAATTTAGATCTTCTATTCGGAAAAATGCCCAGGTAATATTAACCAATCCAGATATGTTACATGTTGGAATTCTTCCCAATCATTTCCTTTGGGAAAATTTCTTTGAAAATCTAAAATTCATTGTTCTCGATGAAGCCCATATTTATCATGGCATTTTTGGTTCTCATGTAGCAAACGTCATCAGAAGATTAAAAAGAATACTCTCTTTGTATAATCAAAAACCTGTATATATCTGCACATCAGCAACAATTGGCAATCCGATTGAATTTCTGCGTAAATTGGTTGAAGAGGAATTCGAACTTGTGTCGGAGGATGGATCACCACAGGGTAGAAAACAAATTGTTTTTTATAATCCTCCCTTATTAAATGAGGAACTGGGTATTCGCAAGAACAGTAATCAAGAAGCACTTAAAATAGTTAATGAATTTCTTGAAAACGGAGTGCAATCCCTCGTATTTCAGGGAACCAGAAAAGAAGTAGAAAAAAGTTTAAAAAAACTAAAAGAACAAAACGAAAATACAAAAGAGTATTTTTCTGCAGCATATCGAAGTGGATATTTAGCCAACGACCGACGAAAACTGGAAGAAGATTTTCGCTCAGGGAAAATTAATGTATTATTTTCCACAAATGCATTGGAGTTGGGTGTTGACATTGGTGGTTTAAAGTGCGTAATTTTATCTGGCTATCCTGGTTCAATCAGTTCTACATTACAACAGATTGGTAGAGCAGGCAGAAAACAATCCGAAGCCCTCGCAATATTGATCGCAGGCATTGATCCAATTGATCAATATATCATCAAACGTCCGGAGTATCTTTTTATCAATAACCCTGAAAAAGCAATCATAAATCCTGATAATCTTAATATTCTGCTTGAACATTTAAAAATCTCATTGTATGAATTGAGTATTTTGGAAGGGGAAAAGTTTGGCAACTTGGACTGGGAGCAGACAAAGGTTTATCTTGAGCTTTTAATAGAAAATGGATTTGCTCGAAAAAGCAATAATAAATATTTAATATTCGATTCATCGAAGTTCTTGAATGGTATTTCATTGCGTAATTTGAGCGGCAACAATTTGAAATTGGTTGATATCACAAATGATAACCATCGCATCATTGGAGAAATAGATTATGCCAGTAGTTTATGGATGGTTCATCCAAATGCTATTTATTTGCATTTAGGAGTTCAATACGTCGTCAAAAACCTAAATTTTGCAACAAACGAAGTTTTATTAGAAGAATCAAATGTTGATTATTTTACTGAGCCAAAAATTGAAAAAACATATGAGATTATTGAGCAAATTCAATCAAAATCCATAAATAATTTGGATTTATTCTTTGGAAAAATAAAAGTGACGCAAACTGTTATTGGATACAAAGAAATACTCTGGGACAGTCACCAAAAAATCTCCGAGGATGTATTGGAATTACCTGAAATTATCCTGGATACTGAAGCTTTCTGGTTTTATATACCAGATTCAATCAAAAATGAATTGATAAACGAAAAATTTGTATTAAATTATAAAAATGACTATGGTCCCGAATGGAATAAATATAAAAATTTAATTCGCAAAAGAGATAATTATACCTGTCAACACTGCGGCATTCAGGAAAATAATACCGTACACCATATTCATCATAAAAAACCAATTAAATTATTTGAATCAATTGAAGAAGCAAATCATCCATCGAATCTGGTTACTTTATGCGCTAAATGTCACCGGCTGGCTGAAATTCAGGTTAAGGTGAGAAGTGGGATGGCTGGCTTGTCCTATTTATTAAAAACCTTATCACCTATTTTTATCTTATGTGGACCTGAGGATATTGATGTAATTTTAGATTCAAAAAATGAAATCACAGGATTTGAAAACTCAATACTAATATACGATAACATTTCATATGGGCTTGGTTTAAGTTGGGAACTATATAATAATTTTACAATGATACTGCCTGAGATGTTGATGCACGTGAAAGAGTGTGGTTGCCATTACGGCTGCCCTTCTTGTGTAGGACCAGTTTCCGATGAAGGATATGGTGGAAAAGAAGAAACAATTAGATTGCTTGAATTAATCATGGATTCTATCAATGGATACCGAATATAAGAAGAAATTAGAATCATTAGGGGTATATTTTGGATCTAAAGAATTGATTGAATTTAAATCCATAAATAGGAAAAAGACAAAAAACTTATCGGGCACCAGAAATGTCAATTCTTTAGGCGAGTACTTCTATGCTGAGCATCAATATCCTTCAAATTACATCCATGGTTCTATCCCATTTGATCAATTTTTTCCACCTTACTCAGTTTATTCAACTCCAGAGTCGGAAAGTTCCTTCGAATTAAAACAATGTATTTTTCTCGATACAGAAACGACTGGTTTATCAACATCTGGAGGTTCTTTTGCTTTTATGGTTGGAATTGGTTGGTTTGAAGAAAATCATTTCGCTTTACGACAATATTTCCTTATTTCTCCGGATCAAGAAGAAGCCATGTTACTTGATTTGGAAAATCAATTGGCAATGCACCAAAATATTGTTACCTACAACGGTATCAGTTTTGATATTCCAATTCTAAAATCAAGATTCAAATATCATCGTATCCCTACAACTTTTGTCAATAAAAAACAAATCGATTTATTAAAATACGCTAGGATGTTATTCCGTTATCAATTTGATAACCGATCTTTAAAAAATATCGAATCGAAGGTTTTAAATTTCACAAGGACTGAAGAAGAAATTCCAGGGTATATGGCTCCTGTAATTTATCAGGATTATCTAAAAACAGGAGAAATACAAGAAATTATTGGTGTGTTTTACCACAATGAGATGGATGTTATTTCACTGGCAGCTCTTCTCAAGATTATTAATGAAATCTCACACGAAGCTGATTCACACTTTTCCACTTATGAAACTTTGCATTATTCCTTGGCGCGTCAATTTGAAAGGAATAGAGAATATTCAAAAGCGATTGATTACTATTCAAAAGCTTTGAACCAACCTAAACTTCCTGATTCATTAAGGTGTACTTGCTATCTTTGCATGGCAAGTATTTACAAAAAAACAAACCAGATTGAGAAAGCCATGATTTTCTGGGAATATGCTTCCGAGTTGGGAAGCATAGAATCTTTAATTGAAATCGCTAAAATTTTTGAACATAAAATTAGAAATTACGAATTAGCACTAGACTATTGTAAAAAGGCTATATTATTCTTGGAAAATGATGTAAATTCAATGAAAAGAGCAGTGCTTGAAAACCAGATTGATTACCGCATAGAAAGACTGAAAGCCAAGGGAAGATTATGAAAGAATATAAATTACTTTATCGATGTTATGGTTTATTAGATGCTAAATCTATTCAATTATTATTGGAATCTTTCAATATTAAATCGAAAGCATATCAGGAAAGTGCCGGTGTTGCGCTAGGCTTAACAGTTGGTGGATTGGGATCCGCCAATATATATGTCAAAAATGAGGATTTCGAAAATGCAATGAAAGTTATCACAATGATGGAAAATGGCCAACTGGAAATGCCTGAAATAGATCACGAAGGTCAATCTTTTACTGATGATGAAATGGATCAAATAGATTTAAATGATATTGATGCTAATTAAATAATATTTTCTGCTTCCAATAACATTCTTTCATTGAGTCTGGATAATAAAAAAGTAGTAATTTTCCCTGGTCTACCATTTCCAACTTGTTTATCATCGATTTTTATAACTGGCAATAGCCCCCTGCTGGTGCTGGATATAAATGCTTCATCTATTTTTTCAATTTGATCGTAACTTATAGGGAAATAATTGATTTTAATTTTTGCTTTCCGTGCTTCTTCAAGTATGATGTCACGGGTTGCGCCACTCAAAACTTCACTATCTGCTGTAAATATTTGCATATTCTGAACCGCAAAAAAGTTACTTGACAAACCTTCCAGTAATTTTTTATCTGGACTCAGGATTATTGATTCTTCCAAATTATTCTCATTGCAAAATTTTTTAATTTTTTCAGATTTTTGGATGAATGAAGTTAGTTTTACTTTTGGGTTATTTCGAGTCAAATTGTTCGTGTTAACACATACACCATTTTTGTATGCTAATTTTCCAGGTGTAGAAAGTTCTTCAAGAATTATGTAACAATTTTCAGGTTCATTCAGGGGAATGTGAATTCTGATCCGAATTTCTTCTGCTGGGTAATCATTAATGATTTTCTGTAATGGCTTGCGGATTTTATTTATGTCAAAACGAAATGGGTTTTTGTAAAGAGAATAACTTTCAACTAAACGGTTTAAGTGAAACGAAAATTGAAAAATCTTATTTTTTTGAACAGTTCTGAGTGTGGAATAAACACCTTCCGGTAATGTTAAGATTAATTGCTCAACAGTTTTATCATAACTAAGGATTGGTAATTCTTTTAATAATTCTTTATCAAAATAATACAACCAGCATTTATACATAAAGTTTTCACCAATTCCCTAGCATAAACTATAAATTCTTCAAATCTTCTCTCGTATCAATATCCAATGCAAGATAATCGTTTTCTAAATTTATCCGCATTGGCAATAATTTGTCAAATAATTGTCTTCCACCTTTAACCCCCTGGATATTTAACAGCTCCTTAAAAGTATCTTTTGAGAATAAGATGGGGTGACGATTTTCACCTTGGTAATTATGAACAATAACATTAGGTTTTTGATATGCAAATAAGTTCAACACATTATTTATCATATCTGTTGTTATCTGAGGTTGATCAACGAGTAAAAAAATGATCGCGTCAACAGGGTTCTTAATAAAATAGCTTACACCAGACTTAACTGAAGATGCCTGACCATTTTCCCACTCATCATTTTTTAAAATAATGATTTCATATTGATCAATTACCGTTCTTATTTCTTCGAAATATGAGCCAAGAATTACAACACGATTTTGGAAATGAATTTTCAGAGAAGTTTCGATTATATTTTCGATAAATGTCTTATTCCTAAAAATCGCTAATTGTTTCGGGCCACCAAACCTGGTAGAGGATCCTGCTGCTAAAATGACACAACCAATTTTCCCCCAATGGGCATGGATATGAAGATCACCCTTTTGGATTTCACTCAGCAAAACCTGGTCATAAACACCTTTAAGGCGTAAAGCCAAATCATTGATTAATTTTGTATCTGTTAAGCAGTCTGCCTGATGTAAAAAAAGAATTTTTTCAGCTTGTTCAGGTATATTCTTGAGACTACCTTGAGGATGAGTTAATAATTTAAAGAGGTGATCCGTAGTGATTGTCTCTCCAAGAGAAATATTGAGAGCTCTGGCAATTTCTTGAGATCTATGAAAATTTTCTTCATTAAGTGGTTTACCTAACGCTGATAAACCAACCACAACACACACTTTATTGACAAATGATGGAATATTAGGTTCATGAACACCGGGGAATTTGCATGGTTTCCTTTTTGAACCATCCGCCTCAATGAGTATCGGTATATTATTTTTAAGGAGAACCTCAGATATTGTCTTCAGTTCATCTACTTGGAAACCAGCTATTTTTGTTTCTTCATTTTCAGCTAATCCACTAAAAATCAGGGTGACTTCATTTATTTGATCTACTTCAAATTTTTCAAATTCAGTTATTTTTAGGCTTTGATCGGCAAATTTAATTTCTGAAAAAGCCATTTTTGTTGTGGTGGTGATAACGCATTTTTTGGTAAATAATTCATGAGCGATCGCAAAAATCAAGCTGGTTTTACCTCCAGCCCCAACCCAGGCAACCTGATCTGTTTTAGAAAATAATTTTAAAGAGGAAATTCTCATTTGATCAGATTTTGATATGTCAAAATAGCTTCCAGGACACCACCAGCAATCGCCAAAGATTTTTCGGAAATGAAGTGAATTAAATTTTTATCAAGACGTGGATCCAAATCACCAATTTTTATTCCTTCTTTTACGTAGATACCATCATGCATTAGTCCACGTAAACAGCCATCAAAAGGTGCCAAAATTGGTTTATTGTCAATATTTCCTAGTAAATCGCCTTTTTTTACAAAAGTACCTAGAGCAATATTCGATTGAATGTAGCCGCTGGCTGGCGCACGGAGAACACGTTCATTACTTCTTTGAGATACAGTCCCCGGTATGCCAGTATCTGACATCGCTTCGCCTTCCCAGATAGCTCGGCCCAGATAATGACCTCGATTCGTTTCAATCACAACATGGCAGTTACTTCCAACTTTAAACCCTGGACCAAGACCAATTATCATTGGTTTTGAGTTTAAGTGATATTCAACGAATTTCTTTAACAATCTGGCATCAACTATGACATCTGGTGAATATTCAGGAAAGAAATATCTATCTGGAGAAATCAAAACAGGAATTTTACGCTCATTAATTAATGCAGAAATATCTTTAGAATCTTTTGCATATCTGGCAATAATGCCCTCAACAAAAGATTCTTTCTCATAAATTGCGTTTGCAAAAGAAACTGTTCGTCGTAAAACGAGTGGTTTTTCGATCTCGGTTATAACGACATTCCAACCTACCCTATGAAGACGAAAAGCTACACCACTCCCGAGGTCTCCTCCACCGCGAATTAATATATTCATATTGCTCCTCAATCATATATCAAATCAAAAAAATTTGATCTACGAATTATTCTTCGTCAATTTTTCCTAAACCTCGCAGCACATTTTCAGGTGTCATAGGGAAATGATCAAACCATACTCCGGTTGCAGCGTGTACTGCTGCACTAATCGCAGGTACGAGAGGTATGTATGGCATTTCGCCGACACCTCGAGCTCCCCATGGTCCGATAGGATCGGGATGTTCTATTATGATGGAATTAATTTCATCAGGAATATCCAGCACCGTTGGGATCAGGTAAGTCGATAATTGACTGGTTTTCACGTATCCATTTTCCTGAATAAAATTCTCCATTAATCCATATCCAGTAGCCTGCACGATTGCGCCTTCTATCTGTCCCACAACTAATTGCGGGTTAATGGCTTTCCCAACATCATCTGCGCAGATCACCTTACACAAATGCACTTCACCAGTTTCTGGATCAATTTCAGCTTCTACAGCCTCTGCTGCATATCCATACGAAAAATTAGGAATGCATTCACCGGTATCTTTATCATATGGTGTTGTTTTCGGAGGCTTATACTGATATCTCCCGATAGCTGGTCTCTCTTCATTATTCCATTTTTCTAAAGCTAATTTTCCAGCGCCATAAATTGAATTTCCAGCCATAAATGTCATGCGTGATGCGGAAACACTCCCAGAATTATCCGAAGTGCTTGTGTCGGAGGCAATTAATTCAACTTTTTCTACATCAACTCCTACAGCATCAGCAGCCATCTGGCAAAAAACAGTATGAGAACCCTGACCAACTTCAGCACCAGCGTGGTGTAAGATTACCTTTTCTATTTCGGAATCCCCTCTAAGCTCTATGGTTGCCCAACAATTTTCCGGAGCACCAAAAGAAAAACCAACATTTTTATAGCCACATGCAAATCCAAAACCTTTAATTTTATTACTTTTTGAAATGCACTTTAGGTCGGGGTTATTCCATTTACCATCCATTTTTTTCCAACCTGCTTCCAAAGCACATCGCTCAACTACTTCAGATAAACTGACACCAGCAGGCATTGGAGACTTAACTGGTAATCTTGAACCATCTTTTAATATGTTACGCATTCGAATTTCGACAGGATCAAGATCCAATTTCTCAGCCAATTTATTTATCTGCATCTCAGCAGAAAATGCTGCTTGTGGACCTCCAAATCCACGAAAAGCACCACCTGGAACATTATTTGTAAATACAGTATATGAATCTACTTTTACGTTCGGTACTTCATATGGACCAGTACACATTAAAGTTGCATTGCCCTGTACTTTGGTGGATGTGTATGCATAAGCACCAGCATCTGCGACAATTTTTACTTCAGCAGCAAGAATTTTTCCTTCTTTGTTTGCGCCCCATTTAGAAAAAATCTTGTAAGCATGTCTTTTATGATGACCGATGATTGATTCTTCACGCGACCAAACTGTTTTGACGGGTCGATGAATACCCTTCTCTGATAGCTTGAGTGTAGCCAACGCAAGTGTAATCTGGATTGACATATCTTCTCGCCCTCCAAACGCTCCACCAATCGCTGGATAGATTACTCGAATTTTTTCGAGTGGAACATTCAATGAATGGGCAATCTGCTCCTGATCTTCATGCACCCACTGACCACCCACAACCACAGTAATTCTATTGTTCTCATCTATGTAACTCACACCAGCTTCAGGTTGAAGATAAGCATGCTCCTGCATTGGAGTTTGATATACACCTTCTATGATTACGTCAGAATCTTTAAAACCCTGTTCAATATCTCCATCTCGAACTTTATAATGCAGCAATATATTGTCATCACGATCTTGATGTATTCGTATCGCATCATTTAGCAATGCTTCATCAGGATTATTAATCACTGGCAATTCATCATAGGTAACTTTAATTTTACTCATAGCACTTGAAGCAATATTTTCAGATTCTGCAATGACCAGTGCTATTTGATCTGATACACATCTTGTCCGGTCAGCATTGGGATTATTGGATCCTGGACCACAAAGAACTGGTTGGTCCGGCATGATCAGCCCATATTCATTATTTGGTACATCCTTAGCAGTTAATATAAGTACCACACCTGGCATTTTTTCAACTTCATTAATATCGATACTCTTAATTACCGCATGAGGTAACGCAGAAAATAAAGTTTTCATATAAAGCTGGTTATCAAAGTTTATATCGCCAGGATATAAAGCTTCGCCAGTCACTTTTGCTTCTGCGTCTACTCGAGTAATGTTTTTTCCGATTTCCATAAAACCTCATAACCTTTTATCGTTTGTATTTTTTTCCTCGATAAGCAACTCTGGGAACATCTAACGGACCATATCGAGAAGGGCCTGCAACTCTATATAAAAAGAATGTTATTAGCTGAAATAATAAAAAGATAAGAAAGGCCACCACAATTGTGAGAATAATTTTTATCAATAAATACGGATCACTTCCTGATATCAATAAATCTTTTGGAACTGGTATCCATTTAAACTCTTTGTTAAGATCGATAAGTAATATTGATGATGCATACCCCATGATTGGAGCAAAGATCAACAACGCAAATCCAATTCCACGCCATATAGGATGAATATATATTTTATCGTCAGTTACCGGCCGTTTTTCCTCATAAGAATCATATCTAGACATCTATCCCTCCCAAATAATAATTACGTTTTAGACGCTTTTTCGATTGCTGAAATTATTTTATAGTATCCAGTACATCTACATAAGTTACCTGAAATAGCATGTTTGATTTCTAATTGTGACGGTGTCGGTTTTTCTTCCAGTAACTTAACAGCAGACATGACAAATCCTGGCGTGCAATACCCACATTGAACTGCACCTTCCTGAATGAAGAAATCCTGAACAACATGTTTCACTCCCTCGGATTTTATTCCCTCAATAGTAGTTACCTGAGCATTGTGAGCTCTTGCTGATGGAACCAAACAAGACATTACCGCTTTCCCATCCATAAAAACAGTGCAAGCACCACACTCCCCCTCTGCACAACCTTCTTTCGTGCCGATTAATTTTGCATCATCACGGATTAAGTCCAATAATGTTTTATCCTGGCAATTATCAAATTCGAAATATTTACCATTTATGTGGGTCTTAATTTTTTCATCTTCGCTAGAATGGCATGAAGGAGTGGCTAATACTGTAAAACTGCTGTGATTATCTAAAAGGACAGGATCCTTTGGTAAAAGATTATCTCTCTTACCTTCCGCGATCGATACTAATGCCCGTTTTGTAATCACTTTCACCATTGTTTTCCTGTAAGAAGCCGATCCTCTCACATCAGAAATTGGTTTTGTTGATTTTTGGGCAAGTAATGCAGTTTCATTAATTACATCTTCAGATAATTTCTTTCCATAAAGAAATTGTTCAGCTTCTTTTGCATGAATAATTGTTGGGGCAACTGCCCCTAAGGTAATCTTAGCATCTTGAACAATTTCATTATCCATATCACAGATTACAGCAACATTTACTAGTGAAATAGCTTGCGCGCGTCGCAAAGCAAATTTAATAAATTGGCCTTTTTGGGAGTCATCCAAAGCTGGAAAATAAATATCAATAACCATCTCATGTGCTTGTAATACTGACTTTCTTACACCCAAATAAAAATCTTCAAGCGATACAACTCTTTGACCATAAATGGATTTTAAGACTAATTTTGCCTTTAGTGCCATTAATGGCGTGATTGTATCATTCGCTGGTGACGCAGTTATCAAATTACCTGCTATTGTTCCTCGATTACGAATTTGGGGAGAACCAACTTCCCATGCGGCCTGAGCCAAAGGTAAGGCTCTTTCTTGAATTATTTTTGATGCTGCTACATCGTTGTGTGTTACCAAAGGACCTAAATGAATATTTTGATCCTCGTCTAAAGTGATTTGATTTAATCCTTCAATTCTGGTTATATCGATTAATACATCTGTGGTTTTTCTAAGACCTTTTTTAAATTCAATTATTAAATCTGTTGCCCCAGCAACAATTCTTGCTTGATCCTGATATTGATTAAGAATTTCTAGCGCTTCTTCAATTGAGGTTACGTTGTAGTATTTATTCCACATCAATTCTTTTCCTCCGAAAATATCTCAAATTCTCTCCTGAAGCATTATTTTTTACCTTTAATATTTCCGCCATGATTGAAAGAGCGATTTCTTCCGGTGTTTCACTTTTTAGGTCCAATCCTATGGGAGAGAAAATTTTTTCAATTTCTGTATCCACTATACCATTATTTAACAACAATTCAGTTGTTTTTAACCAGCGTTTTTTGGAACCAATTACACCAATATATCGAGGAGCAAATTTTATTATTTCTGGTAAATACCTTATATCGATCTCAAGATTACGTGTTGTCATCACAACAAATAAATTGGATGCTTTTAAATCAGAGTAAAATTCAAAAAACTTTTCTAGATTTCCAAAACGATAGTTTACTTCTGGCAGGTTATTTTCGGAAATTAATTCTTCTCGGTCATCAATAACAATTACATCAAATCCAAGCCAATTGGCTAAAAATGACAATTGTTTTCCAACATGACCAGCGCCAATAATGAGGATTTTTTGTTTTTTACCAATGACTTCCAAATAAACATCCAATTCACCACCACAAATACCAGGATCCCCTTGTTCCGGGTTAACCAACTTGTAATGTAGAGTTTTGGTTTTTCCGCTATTGATTAGATGGATCGCTTCCGTAATGCAGAGGGATTCAATTTCACCACCGCCAACGGTACCCACAATTCGACCATCTGGGTATACAATCATCTTTGATCCAGCATGACGTGGAGTGGAACCTTGCGTTTTGGTAACAATACATAGAACAGCTGTCATACCCTTTGATTCGATTTCGTTAATTTCTGAAAAAATATTCATGATATATTGTCAGTTTACAACTTCAATTAGAAAGAAAATTACCTTATCCTGATCATTAAAAAGAGTTTATTGATTATGTTTATTTCATATTTTAAGTTTAAAAATAACTTTATGGTGATATTAAATCTTACCAACCATAAAGCCAATAACTATCAATTTAATTTGTTGCAAATGTTTTCAATAATGTTTCAACGTTTCCACCCACAGGATATAAAATTGGGCAAGTGCAGCCATTTTTGATATATTCTGCTACTTTGGTTTTTGCTTCATCCGGAGTACCAGATGCTGTAATTTTGAGAATAAGTTCCTCAGGTACCAAATGTTTTGCTTTTTGAATTTGTTCATGTGTGGCTGGCCATCCTAGAATTGATTGAATTTCTGCTACAACATCAGAAGAAACACCAGAAGCTTTTGCAATGTGTGGTTGTTGCGCAAGATACTGGGTAAGTAATTCTCTGGTTGTATCAATTGCTTTATCATGATCCTCATCCACTGAGCAAACAACTAATTGAGGTCTATCTATATCATCAAATCTTCTTCCAGCTTTTTTAGCACCTTTATCTAATAATTCAAGTGCTTTTAGATTATATTCTGGAGGAACACAATAATTGAGAACACAGCCATCGGCGATTTCACCTGTCATCTCCATCATTTTATCCCCGGTGGCTCCAATCATAATGGGCACATTTCTAGGTTCTCTTCTTCCATGAACAACATCTAATTCAATTCCGGACACCTGAATAAATTCACCCTCAAATGTGACCCTTTCCATATTGAGTAATCTCTTGAAAACTTCGACAGTTTCGCGCATGGCTAAGAGTGGTTTTGAACGATCAATTCCCACATTTTTGGCAAGCGGATCCCACCAGGCACCAATTCCACAAATAATTCGATCTGGAGCAAGGTCATCCAACGTAAGGAATGTGGCTGCTAATAAACCAATATTTCTGGTCCAGTTATTAATTACTCCTGAACCAACTTTCAATTTATTTGTGACAGCTGCATATGCAGCCATTGGTACGATAGCATCACGAACAAGTCGACTTTCTGCTTGCCATACGGCTTCAAATCCATAATCTTCTGCCATCTTCACATAATCTAATCCATCTCTTAAATCGTGTGAGTCCTGTAAATACAATGCAACACGCTCAAACATCATTCCTCCTTATTAAATTCTTAAATATTGGTTTGTATCTTCGTAATGGATTAACTTTTTGTACAATTCTAAATCTTCTGGAGAATCAATATCTAGTTCAGCACTGTCAAATTTTTTCACTTCAATCTGCGCGTTTTGGGCTTGAGCTTGACGAACGTGTCGTTCAAATGACCCTGGACCATAACTAAATTCAATCAGATCCGGTGGTGACATAAATAAGAGATTTGTCCCGCTCATTTTTCTATCCGGTGATATCAGCATAAAAGAGTAATCACCTGGATATTCCATTACATCTTGAATATCTTCTTTTGTAATAAATGGTAAATCTGCTGGTAAAATCAGCACAGATTGTGCTGCATAAGCTTTAACAACTTGAATCGCTTTTTTTAGGGCTAAATTTAAACCACCATCTCCATCTTCCTGAAGTGTCTTAGCATTGTAAGATCTGGCTAAAGATAATACAGATGAATCTTTGCTGACAACGAGAACTTGATGAGGTTTTTTAATTTCTTTCAGTACTTTCAATGTATTTTCATACATTCTTAAATTAAGGATAGCCCTATCTTCTTCAGACAAAAATTTTGTTAATTTTGATTTGGAACGTCTTAAGGGTTTTACTGGAACAATCACCCATAAGCTCATCGTTTGACTCCAATCCCAGATATTATTTTGAACCCTCAATGAAATGTCAGACAACTTATTATACAATATTAAGAAAATAACTATCTAAATAAATCATCATTTTTACCTCGAAGCAATTCATTTGTATAACTTTCATTTAACGGATATGGAAATCCCCTAATAACGACAACCGGACGTCCTTCATCCGCCTGTCCCATTAAGATTGAAGCAGTTGCTGCTAATTCATCAGCCGTGCCAATCTCAGTAACCCGCAGTTGGTATCCGAATCTGTCTTTATAACCTCTCCGATCAATAATTGCTGGTACGCCACTTATACCAATCGTTACACCAACGATACCCTTCCGCCAGGGTCGTCCATGGGAATCTATGATGATAACTCCAACATTTTTTCCAGTTTCATTCTTGATGAACTCACGAATATTGGAAGCTGATTTATCTGGGTCAAGAGGTAGTAAAAGAACCCAATTTTCAGGATGTTCGTCTAATCCTTTCACATTCGAATGATCAATTCCGGCATTTGCACAAATAAATCCTAAATTATGTTGCACAATCATCAAACCATTTCTTGTCCGAATAACCTTCTTTGATTCCCTCAATATAAGCTCAACTAATCTTGCATCTTTTCCAGTTGATTTCCCATAGTTAATAGCCAGTTGCCCTGGTTCTACATCCGTTAAGTTTACAAGTCGATTTTCAGATTTTGATACAATCTTTTGGGCAACTACTACAATATCACCTTCTTCCCAGATCCAATTATTTTCAATCGCTGACATTAAAATTGTTTTAGGTAGAAAAGAAGAAATTTCTACCTCTGGAAAATTCTCGAATGCAGAAACCAATAAATTCATTTATGAAATTCCAGTTATTTTAATCCCAGCATCATTAATTCCAAATTTTTTATTGATGCCAATTAATATGGATGTTAAACCCTCAACTACAACAGAATTCTCGATGGGACCAGCGTCGATACCGACAAGTCCAGCATCTTGAACCAGGTTAATAACAACTTCACGAGAAGCTTTGCTATCACCAGCTACTAAAACATCACAGGCGACTTCTCCATCTTCCACCAGGTGTTCGTAAGATATGTTTTGGAATGCAGCCACAACACTTGTATTTTCTCCAAGTATTTCTTTTGCTTCAAGTGTTGCGCTTCCAGCAGGAGGCATCTGAACCTTCGTAACTTTAGGCGGTACGAGTGGCACAGTTACATCAATGACTATTTTTCCCTGACTTGCTTCTTTAATATATTCACACATTGCTTTGTGCGCACTGAAAGGAACCGTTAATACAAGTAATTCGGCTTCTTTTGCTGCCACTAAATTCTCTTTTCCTGCTATTTTTATTTCGTTACCCAGCATTTCTTGAAGTTTCGCTGCTGCATCCAGTGCTTTACTTTCTAGTCTGGATCCGATCGTAATTTCATGACCAGCTTTAGCCCATCGATAACCAATACCCATTCCTTCTTTACCAGTACCGCCTAATATAGCAATTTTCATTTAATCCATCCTTTTATAATATTAAAATTGATTTTTATATCGATCCCAGACCCCTCTATGGAATTGATAGGCATCACTATAAATTTTTTTCTCATCAATGTTAATCAGTTCTTTATTTTTCATGAGTATTTTGCCTGCCACCATGGTCATTGTAACCATGCTATGATGCATACCAAACAAAATGTGCCAGGGTAAATTTCCAGTATTAATCTCCGTAAACGGGAGGTAATCAACAAAAATTATATCAGCTTGAGCTCCAGGAACAATGGATCCAATTGGTAAACTAAATTGTTGAGAAGCTAAAGCTGAATTTTGATAAACTGCCATTTCAATAACATCATAACCCCCCATTTTTCTTGGATCAAGATTTACTAATTTATGAACAAGGTAAGCAATTTTCCATTCGTCCCACATTGTATTGGAAAATCCATCATTTCCAAGACAAACTTTTACACCAGCCCGCGTCATTGATTCAATATTTCCAATCCCAACAGCATTATTCATGTTTGATCGTGGTTGATGTGTAACCCATGCTTTTGTTTCTGCCAGGATATTAATTTCTTTTGCGTCAACATGGACTGCATGGGCAACAATTGACCTCTCGTTCAAAATTTTATTTTTTAATAAACGGTCTACTACACGCAATCCTGATTTTTTAATGCTATCGTATTCGTCTACTGGGTGTTCAGCAACATGAATATGAAAACCGCTTCCTGAAGGCGCTATACTTTGACTTAATTCAAGCGTTTTATCAGATAATGTCAGACTGGCGTGCAAACCAAAAATAGCCGCTAATCTACCATTTAAATTATTTCCATTATTAATTCTTGTGATGAATCTTATATTTTCATTTATTCCTTCGCGTGCTTTCTGATCTCCATCTCGATCAGTGACTTCATAACATAGTGATGCTCTTATCCCGGATTGATCAACAACATCAGCAATCACATCGAGGG
>Ga0068713_1002451_pt1 | contig 18834 bp, 14 predicted proteins | sample MTBAKSrepl2MetaG_FD_62223 | JGI IMG/M metagenome (GOLD analysis project Ga0068713, IMG submission 62223) | Enrichment culture microbial communities om Arthur Kill intertidal strait, New Jersey, USA, that are MTBE-degrading - MTBE-AKS2 (Arthur... | ecosystem: Environmental > Aquatic > Marine >...
AATTTCAGCCGGTAGAGTATACTGACAGCGCATCAAAAGCGTAAACTCGCTATCATATTTTCATACCCAAATACCGCCAGTCATTCACCACGGTGACGTACTACCAATACGCGCGGAAGGGGTGGCGACTTGGAGGATAATATCCATGTCATCGGTGGGGAATGAGGGTGGTGCGTACGCCAGCGCCAAAAGACACCGGGAGAGGTATGCTCTCATATCCAGGTATCCGATAGCGCAATGTGTTATGGTGCGCTCAAAAGCGAGCGCACCCTACCCACTTTCGATCCGCGATTGAGAAATGAGCATAAATTATTAATGTTTGAATATATAATTATGTGGGGACAGGTTTTATCAAGCAAATATCTCGCTTATCACCCCGTTGGGCTGGCTGAATATCGCGTGTTTTTGTTTTTCAATCTAGGATGAGTCAGAATTGGAGAAGAATCAATGAATATTGACGTCACTTTGGATCTTCCAAAAGATATTGCACTAGGATTATTAGCTGGAAAATATGAACGTATAGGCGGGGTTGTGCGTGAGGTGAGTTCGAAAAAGATTGTTACTTGGTTAAAAGAGGGATTTGAAACAAGTAATCAGATCTTACCAAATATTTTGGCATCTTCCACATTAAGCACTACAGCCAGTACTGCACTTTCTTTAGCGCCCCCTGTAATCGGTGTTCTAAATTTGGCAGTTTCAACAATGGGCTTCCTTATAATAAAGAAACGTTTAGGTGTTATTGAACACCAACTTGAACAAGCCCAGGGAGTTCTCCAAACTGTTGATTATAAAATTGATTTGTCTTTTTATGCAAACTTTCGGGCTGCCCTTGATTTAGCTTGTAACGCTTTTACGATGACAAACTCTGAAACTCGAAAAATGAGTGCTATGCAAGCCATCAACCGTTTTTTGGAGGCAGAACACCACTATACCACCCTTGCGGATATAGAAATTGGCAATGGTAGCCTGGTGGCAGATGAATATCTTTCGACATTGTGCTTGGCTTATGTAACTGAAGTTCGTTGTTACCTGGAATTAGAAGAACTTGATACCGCCCGACGACGTATGCAAGAAGGCGCGGCTGTGCTTCGGCCACGTTTTGAAAAGCACATCAATACATTGTTGACCTCAAATCCAGCCGCTTATTTACACCCAAGTTTAAAGGAACAAGTTGGGTTGAAACATCTGACGAAAGTATATCAATGGCTAGAACCAGGTTTAGAAGAGAGCGATGTCTTTGAAATGCAACGGGAAAATTTATTCAATTTAGCTCAGAAACCGGAAGAGTGGATTAACTCACTCCCGCAGGCCATTTGTATTCCGAAAGGTATCACCCATTCGAAAGCGTTTAATGTTTTAGCCAAACATTCTAGAAAGTTTGTAGAGGCATTACCTGTGGTGTCAAATAAACTAGGATCGAAAACCGGTTCTCAAGAAGCGGAAAGGCAATCTCCTGAATCAGAGATTTTTGGTCATTTACCAGCAGTGATGGGGTTAATGGAGTCAATGGTTGAAGATGATAATCGTTTGGCGATGTATGAATCAGAAGTGGAGATGATACATCAGTTAGGAATGAGTTTTAAAGAATGGCGACAATTAGCGCCATCATCTACTGCTCAAGGAAATGGGTCGGATCTAATTTATATTACTGTGTCTTAAAGTCAAAAAGTAGGGTGCGCTGGCAACGCACCAAAAGCGTAAACTTGCTATCATATTTTCATACCCAAATACCGCCGGTAATTCATCACGGAGGGATAGATTTTCACCGCGGTGGCTTCAGCGGGCAGCGCGAGGATGACACTATCGGGTAAAATACATACATCCCGCGATCAATTTCAGATTGCGGATGGGTTAGCGATGGATTTTAACCGCGCGGAGCAGGAGTACCGGCGCCTCAAGGCGCTTTTCGATCAGGGTGACCTCACCGCTGAGGCCTTTGAGTCCGCTTGCGATCACGATCTGGAGGTTCGCGACCGGTTTGGGCGGATCTGGCAGATTGGCGTGAACAGCGGCAGCTGGTACTGTTTTGAAAATGGCTCCTGGGTGCAAAAGGCGCCTGAAAAAACGGTTGTGCCAACCACCAACCAGGAAACAGAAATGCCCGAAGCGCTCCAGCCACCCAAAAAACCGGTTACCATATTTGACCTCGATGACGCCCATTTATCACAGGCCGGTAGTTCCGATGATTCGCTGGCTGAGCCGGTCACTGAAGCCAAAGGGAAACCCGGTGGCCGCCCATCTCCGGCGGAAATTCGAGGTTCTGTTTCCTGGGTCATGCTGGTGGGGATCACCCTTGTCTTGGTGGCGGGTCTTGCCGGGCTTGGAACCCTCCTGGCGCGGGAACAGGCTTTTGGATGGAATCCGCAGACGCCGGTCCGGTTTGGCAGTCCCACACCAACCCGCCCCCCCACCCGGACTCCATCAGCCCCCACCGCGACAGTCGGGCCGACGCGCACTGTTGCGCCGTCAGACACTCCCTTGCCCGTCCCCAGCCAAACCTTCACCGCGCAGCCTCGTTACGCGCCGCAGGTCTGGAGCCAGGCACAGGCCATTTACTTCACCGCGCCATCTGCTGTAAGTGAAGATTGGCTGGCAGCGCTGGAATCCGCCGCGGCAGTGACTACCTTCGAGGACTATAACCGGTTGGGTGGGATGAAAATACAATACCCTGAGGAACTTGTCGTTTTCCCCTCCAGTCCTGATCTTGTGGAACAGGGCGATCATTCCGCCGTTCAGCAGGAAATTGTCTTCGCGTTTTCCCAACCACAGTCCAACCCATCTCTGATTCTGATGTGCCGCACGTGGGATGGGGAGAATGGTTACGGCTTACGGGTCACCCCTTCTGGCTGGAAGCTCTTCAAAGCCGTCGAAGGGGTGGAAACCAGCCTGGCGGAAGCTGCCGCCAGCCTGCCGCTGCGGCAGGGTAACTGGGCTACAATACGCCTGGGCTGCCTGGAAGACCGGCTCACGGTGTGGGATGAAACCGGGCTGATTGCCACGGTGGAAGACAACAGCCTCTCTGGTGGGCGGGTCGCGGTGCGGTTTGGACAGGGAGCACCAGGCACAACCGGGGAAGTCGCTGTCTATTTTTATCGTTTGTTGCGGTTGGAAGAATAATGCCGGAGACAGTTGCTTTTGTCTCTAATTTGACCCACTTATCATGACATCATGTCACCCATGCCCCTGAATTCCCCCACCCCTTCCTGTGCTGGCTCCAAAAAATTTGCCGCATTCAGCAAACTGGAGCGCGGCGTTTACGCGGCCCTTGAGACCTACTCCAATGTCCACCGCGGTTCCGGGCAGTTCTCTCAGGTTTCTACGGCGCTTTTTGAACGCGCCCGCGAAATTATCCTGGAGCGCGCCGGGGTAAGTTCTGACCGGCATACTGTGATTTTCTGCACGCCTGCCAGGGCAAAAGCGCTGTCCGAGGTGCTTAAACCGGCCTGTTATCGCGTTTTCTCCAGCCAGGAGATTGGTTTGCCGCTGGGGATGCGGGCGCTGGTTGTGCAGCGTGCCGCCCTGCCAAAAGGTATTCCTTTGGAGACGGGCGGGGGGACGATCCGGCTGGTTTCACCGGATAGTGTTGTCTGGGCTGGCGCGCCGGACCGGTTTGAGGCCGGGACACCGGCTGTTCTGAACGCGATTGCCTTTGCCTGTGCGCTGCAACTGGACCAGCGGAGTGTGGATTCCAACCTTTTCAAGATTTCCGACTCCGGTATCTCTCCATCCATCTCTCCATCTCAAATCCTCGACCCGGAAGATTACGCCCCGCAATCCAGCGGCATCCGGCTGCTGGAACAGCTTCGTGAGGACTGCGTTGGCAGGCGCTGTGTGGTGCCGGCCGATTCGGGAGAGCGGCCCTACATCAATCTGGATAATGCCGCCAGCACCCCTTCCTTTTCGGCGGTGTGGCAGGCAGTCCGCCAGACCTGGCGCCTGCCTGAAAAGGACTGGCCCGAGTTGGTTCAAAAAGTGAAACATCTCTGCGCGGAATTTTTTGAAGCGCCTTATCCGCTTTACGAAACCGTGTTCACTTCAAATACGACCGAAGCCATCAACCTGGCGGCCCGGGTTCTGCGAACCGTTTTCGCGCGGGATGCATCCACCCGTCCGGTGGTCCTCAACACGCTGCTGGAGCACCATTCCAATGAACTGCCCTGGCGCGCCCTGCCCGGAGCCGACCACATCCGGTTGGCGGTGGATGATGAGGGTTTCCTGGATCTGGACGAACTGGAGCAAACCCTGCGGGACTACAACCAGAATGCCGCGCATGGACCGCGCCGCGTCCGTCTGGTGGCGATTTGTGGGGCGTCCAATGTGTTGGGCTCGGTCAACAACCTGCCGCAGATCAGCAAGATCGCCCACCGTTACGGCGCGCTCCTCCTGGTGGATGCCGCGCAACTGGCCGCCCACCGCGCCATCTACAGCGCGCGGTGGGGAATTGACCTGCTGGCACTTTCTGCGCACAAAATGTACGCGCCGTTTGGCAGCGGAGCGCTGATCCTCCGGCGGGAGCTGCTTGAGAATTTTCCCGCGGAACAGCTTGAAAATATGCAGGCTTCCGGTGAGGAGAACGTCACCGGGATCGCGGCCTTTGGTAAAGCCATCCAGCTCCTACAGCGCGTGGGGATGGAGACCATTCGGACTGTAGAAGACCATCTTACGGCGCGCGCGCTGCGGGAACTGGCCGCGCTTCCCGGGGTCGAAGTTTACGGCGTTACCGATCCTGCCAGTCCAAATTTCGCGCGGCGCGGCGGGGTCATCAGCTTTCGTTTGGAAGAAGTGCCCTATAATGTGACCGCCAGGCTGCTGGCCGAATACGGCGGAATCGGTGTGCGGACGGGGTGTTTCTGCGCCCATCTGATTTCCAAACGGGTTATGCGCATCCACCCCGCGCGTGAAGCGCTGGCCAATTTCGGCGCGGTCTGCTTGCCCGGCTTTACCATGCAAGTCGTCCCGGGCCTGGTCCGGGTCAGCTTTGGCATTGAAAACAGCTTTGAAGATATCGATTGTCTGGTTGCTGTCCTCCAACGCATTTTATCTGAACCGCGCTCCCTGTTAGCCAGGCTGGCGGCTTCCACCTGCAACGGGTTGCCGGGTTCACCCGAGTCTGAAACCAGCCGCCGCATCTGGCGCTTTGTTGAGGCCGCGGCGCGGAATGTTTTTCAGGAATAAGGCTTATCGGTCGGGCTATATAGCGGTTTAATCAATCCACCTCCAGGGTGTATACTGAAAGGGGACCCGTGTTCAGTTTTTAGTAAAAGAGGAAGAGATGATCCATTTTGACATCCGCCGCATGGTTATTTTGATTTTGGTGTTGGTTCTGGCAGGTTGCAGCCTCTCACCGGTATCGCCCCAGAGCGCGCAGGTTGAGGAAAAAGGGGAAGCCGCCACAGCGCCGGGTGAAACAATCCCTGCGGAATCGGAGCCTGAGCCCTCCCAATCGCCCACTGAAGAGCCGCAGCCTGTTTCCAGTCCACAGCCCGCGCGGATCACCGCTCAAAACGCCGCGGGGCTCAGCGTGGCCCATCAGACTGCGCTTGAAGATAATCCATTTCAGATACAATGGTCCGCCGATAGCGCCATCCTCGGCGTGCAGAAACAGGATGGACTCTCGTTGTTAAATTCAGCGGATCTGAGTGTGGAGTCTTCGGTGGTGATCGATGAGCCGGTATTCCTGCTGGACTATTCCGCCGAAGGGCGCCGGATGGCGACCACCGTGGACCAGATAACCCTCGAGGTGCGGGATATCGCCACCGGAGAAGTGTTCCGGACAATACCCCGCGAATCCCCATTTCTGGACGCGGTTTTCTCACCAGATGGGAAAACGCTCGCTCTTTCTTCCAGTCTGGAGATCGGGGTGGATATCTGGGATATTGAGCAGGGCAGCCTGCGCCAGACCCTGAAAGGCTTTGAAACCGCCGCGCCGGTTTACAGTGTCAAATTCTCTACGGATGGACAGCACCTGATCTGGTGGGCGCGGGCCAGTGTGCAGGTCATGCCAATCGCCACCGGACAGCTCGGCCCGATGCTGTCTCACGAAGATTTTGTGGGCGGGCTGGCGCTTTCGCCCGATGGACAGACTCTCGCCGCCGCCACCGCGGGTACGCTGGATGGGGAATTTATGCCTTACATCCGGCTGTGGAATGCCAGCAGCGGCCAGGCGATGGGAGAGCTGAAGACCGGCCAGCAGATCCCTTACAGTATTTCTTTTTCTGCGGATGGTAATCTGCTGGCCGCCAGCACGGACGCGTATATTCTGATCTGGAATGTGCCCGACCGGCAGCAGGTGGCGGCCTTGACCAATCCGGATGGCCTTGTCAACGCGGTTGCTTTCTCGCCCGACGGCCGGACACTGGCTTCTTCTTCCGAAGGCGGGCAACTGGCCCTCTGGCAGGTTTTTGAATGACCCGGAGCGGGGCATTGGGCGATGATTTCGACAGCCAGAATTTTGTAATGGCGCTGTAAGTTGACCCATTCCTTCCAACCATTCTATAATGGTTGGGTTAGGATCCCGTTCAACTGGTTCATGCTGAACCCTGCCTGATGAGCAGCACACTGCCCGCTCAGTGATTTTTGAAAATTGGAAAACCCTGGATATCCGCCAATAGCTGGATGCGGTATGTTCTTTGCTTTGAATTTGAAAAATAAGCTGGCGTTTCACGGGTTACTGTTGCGGCATGTTTGCCTGTTCTGTCAAATTGATCTGAAAACACATGGCACTATGGAACCATTTAAGATAAGATAAATCTATGCGTAAAGCTGATTATCCATTCCTGGCAGATTGGTTTGTTGTTTCCCTGCGGTGGCTCGGAATTCTGGGAATTCTTGCCACGCTCGCGAAGAGCAACGCGCTGCGGTTGGAGCTGGCGTTAATTTTAGGTGCGGCGGTGCTCTGGAATATTTTCAATACCTTGATGGCAATATTCAACCAGCGTTTGACCGCTCACCGCCTCATCAATGTGGTGGTGGATATTGGCGTCAGTACTGCGCTGTTTGTGTATTCTGGCGGGTTGGTCGGCCCAATTGCTTGGGCTGGCGTTCTGGGGCTTTTATCTGCCGCTATTTATTATGAATGGTATGGCAGCCTGATTGTGGCGCTGCTTTTTCCCTTGCTGGAAGGCGGTTGGGCGTATCATTTTGCTCCCCAGACCCTTTCTGCCCTCAGCCTGGGGATCCTGTTGGGATTGCATTTGATGATTGGCGCCGTGCTTGGAGCAGCCAGCCAGTTGTTGATGAAAAAGCTTCGCACCATTTATAACAGCAGGCAGCGCGTGCGTCAGGAACTTGAACAAAAGTTACAGAAAAAAGAGCGTGACCGGATGCAGGCTTTTTACCGGATGGTAGAAGAAGTCAGCGCCACGTTGAATTATGAAGTTGTGGTTGACGCCGTGCTGGACCTCAGCGTCAATGTTCTGGGGGGGATGGATTCCCCCGCCGGGCAAATGGTAAGCGCGGTGTTACTGTTCGATGGGCGTAAATTAAAGGTGGTATCAGCCCGGCGGTTTCCTCCCCGGGATGTCAAGATCACCATTCCGGCGGAAGCGGGTGTCGTCAGCAAAGCGATTGAAACCGGCGAACCGCAGCAGTTCCTGAAACCGTCAGAAGACCCGGAATTAGGGCAGATGATCACTCTGCAGGATTGTGAAAGCGCGCTGGTTTTACCCATGATTCGCGGCCTGAACGCTTACGGTATTATTTTGTATGCTCACCCTGAGCCGGATTTCTTCACCGAAGAAAATTGCACCCTGCTGGAAATGGTCAGCCATCAGGCAGTGGTTTCCATTCAAAATGCGCGTCTCTTTCAGGAAGTCCAGGAAGAAAAAGAACGCATTGTGGCATCCCAGGAAGAAGCCCGTAAGAAATTGGCCCGCGACTTGCATGATGGCCCCACCCAATCTGTTTCTGCGATTGCCATGCATATCAGTGTGGTTCGGAAAATGATGGAATTGGACACCGGCGATCCGCAGGCGGAACTGGTAAAAATTGAAGACCTGGCCCGCCGCACTACCAAAGAGATCCGCCACATGCTGTTCACCCTGCGCCCGCTGGCGCTGGAATCGGAAGGATTGGTTTCCGCCTTGAAGACGATGAGCAGCCGGATGGAGCAGACTTACCAGCAGAATGTTCAGATTGATGTGGATGAGACTGTGGTGGAACGGCTGGAGATTGGTAAACAAACCATGATCTTTTTCCTGGCTGAAGAAGCGGTGAACAATGCCCGCAAGCACGCCCAGGCCAGCCAGATTGTGGTGCGGCTGAAATATGCTTCAGAAGAGCCGGATATCGCGGCACTGGAAATCATGGACAATGGCGTCGGTTTTGATATCGAATCGGTCACCAGCGATTACCAGCAGCGCGGCAGCCTGGGGATGATCAACCTGCAGGAACGCACTGACCTCATTAATGGGCTGTTAAAACTGGATTCACTCCCCGGAAAGGGCACCCGCGTGCGCGTTCTGGTTCCCCTGACTGACGCGGCTGGCGAACGGCTGCATCGCGGTCAGGTTCATTCATAAACTATTGCGTCGGACACAACATTAATGCCACAATCAAATGGAATCTATTATGCCGAATCCAGGGGTGGAGGAAGGCTATTCCCTCCTGTGGTTCTGATTCATGGCGCTGGCAGCAACCACCTGGTATGGCCCGCTGAGATAAGGCGGTTAAAGGGGTACCAGGTTTTAGCGCTGGATTTGCCCGGACACGGGAAATCTCAGGGGGTGGCGCTGCACGCTGTTGAGGATTACACACGCGCGGTGGAAGAATTTCTCTCCGGGCTCAATATTTACAGCGCAATTCTGGTCGGCCATTCCCTGGGGGGAGCGGTCGCGCTCGACCTGTGCCTTTCCCATCCGGACCGGGTGGTGGGCCTTGGGCTGATCTCCAGCGGTGCCCGGCTTTCGATGTCAGTCGAGATTCTGGAGTCCTTATCCAACCCGACCACCTTCGCGTTGGCTTACAGCCTGCTGGAGAAACGTCTTTTTGGTTCTGAGGTAGATGAAGCAGTGGCTGAAAAAACGCTTGCCATGCTGCGCTCAGTCCGTCCCGGAGTGCTGTATGGAGATTGGTCTGCCTGCGAACGGTTTGACCGCTGTGAGGAAGTTTCCCGGATAACCTGCCCGGCGTGGGTGGCGGTAGGGACAGAAGACCATCTGACGCCGGTCTATTACTCCCGCTATCTGGTGGGCCAGCTGGCCTCCGCCGAACTGGATCTTTATCACAGGGCAGGGCATATGCTGCTGCTCGAAAAACCACAAGCGCTTGCCCGCGGCCTGGCGCGTTTTTTATCCCGGATTGAGGTTTTATAATTTCCCGCTGAAAAGACAAGTGCCGCTCTGGGTGGCGGCTCAATGGTTGTGGAATTGCAAGGGTTTTACTGAAAACAGATACCCAATATTGTCACGCAGCAGCTGTGGACGGTCTCACTTCTGCGAAAAGATTCTCTGAGGAAATTGTTTCAATATTTGGCTTATTTTGTTGGGTTTCGCTTTGATCTACAAAATTCAACGATCTTTCGAGAGAACCATTTAATCCACCTGCTTATCAACGCGGATCGTCAAACCCTCGTACGCCATCACTGTCTCCGGAAAAAGCGCTTTGGCCTCGGCCGCGATTTGGTCCAGCTCCTCATCATCATATTCTGGCGCGTGGTGGAACAATACCAATTTTTTGACCTGAGCGAAATGCGCTACCTTGCAGGCCATGCTGGCGCTGGAGTGACCGTAGCCCTGGGTGTTTGGCCGGCCTGGCTCCTGGCCCAGATAGTGCGCGTCCGTGTACTGCGCGTCGTGGATCAGCACATCCGCTCCGCGCGCGAAGGAGATCAGCCGCTGGTCTCCTTCCGGGTAATTTTCCATATCTGAGGCGTACACCACCGAAGCACCCTGCCAGGAGATGCGGTAAACCAGTACATCACCGGGATGCCGGGTTGATTGGAGGAACGTGATCCGCGTTACATCCGGATTGGCCAGCGGTTCTGGATCGCCAGCGTGTTGGATTCTCAGGCCGCCAACTTTTTTCCCCAGCAGTATTTGATCTTTTTCGTTCAGTGTTTGAATATGAAGCACTGCGTTCAAATGGCCCAGCCGGACAGGGAAACATGGAGGCCGCATGATATCCTCCAGAACCGCTTGCGGGCTCATGCTGTCCAATTCGGGACCCATCACCCAGAGCTTGCTGCCGGTTATATAGGCCGGACTGAAAAAAGGAAAACCCTGGGTATGGTCGTGATGGTAATGACTTAAAAGCAGCAGTGCTTCAACCGGCTTGCTCTCTTGATTGGCGCGTTTGACGAGTTGTTTCCCCAAGGGGATGATGCCCGTCCCGGCGTCCAGGATGATGGTGTGATCATTTACGCTTACTTCAACACAGGAAGTATTGCCCCCATGACACCGTTTGGAAGATCCAGGCATGGGGTGACTCCCGCACACTCCCCAGAACCGGATTTCAAAGCTGTCCGTCTTTATCATCAATGCCCCTCCCACATTTCTACCCTGTATATCAATTATTGAGCAGAAAAGGCCAGGGCGCAAGCTGGTTTGGGGTTGTATTTCACGCAGGGGGCGCATTCAGATCGATTCAGGGCGCGAACAGCACATACTCCTGCAGGAACCGTTCAGTTTGCCGCAGGTAATCCGCGATAGTCTCACTTCGCCGGAAACCGTGTCCTTCTCCCGCGTATAAATGGTAAATATGCGGTATCCCATGCCGCCGCAGCGCGCTGACAATTTCTTCGGATTGTTCGGGGGGCACTACCCGGTCATCTGCGCCCTGGAAGATCGCCAGGGGGTCGCGGATATGTTCCGCGTGAAAAACCGGAGACCAGGCATGGTAGCGCGCGGCGGCTTCTGGAAGCGGCCCCACCAGCCTGTCGTTATAATGGGCTTCGAACTTATGGGTGTCCATTGAGATGCTGAACAGATTGCTGACCCCATACAGGCAGATTCCCGCTTTATACAGACCGGGATGGTGAATCAAAGTGTTCAACACCGCGTAGCCTCCGGAACTACCGCCGTGGATCACCAGTTTTTGAGGATCAGCCAGCTTTTGTTCCACCAGGGCCTGCGCGGCTCCCACCGCGTCTTCCACATCCACTTCACCCCACCGGCCCCGCTGCGCGAGTTGGTAGGCGCGCCCATAACCTGTGCTGCCCCTGAAGTTAAGTTCAAAATATCCATAGCCTCGGGTGGTAAAGTAAGCCCGCTCGTACGAGAAATCCTGGTACTGCTGTGAGGTCGGGCCACCATGAATGTTAACGATGACCGGGGGCAGTCCCTGCCCTGTGAAGTCCGGGTGGTGCGGCGGATAATAAAAACCACAAACATTCATTCCATCCGCGGCCTGCCACTGAACCAACCGGGGCACAGCCAGCATTTCCGGCGGGATGCTTTCCGCGTCGCCGCGGACAACAGTGCGCAGCTGTTCGCCATCCCAGCGCACGATCCGGTTCGGGATCAGTGGCGAAGAAGCCTTAAAGGCGATTTCTTCTCGGGTGGGGCATACAGAAAGTTGAGCCAGGTAAGTGTAAGGTTCTGTTGAGATTTGGGTTGATTGTCCGGTTTCCAGCGTAACTTTCCACAGGCTTAGCTTTCCGCCCTGGTTGCGGAGATAGTAAATCCACTGGCTGGTGTGGTTCCAACCCTGAGAGCGGGTGCCCTGCACCCAGGCAGGCTGTGAAAGCGTGAAACCATTCCCTCGCACCAGGGTTCGCTCCTGCCCGGATTGCAGGTCGCGGACGATCAGGCTTTCCCATTCTCCATCGCTGAGGATATAACTCAGCCAGTGCCCATTGGGAGAAAACATGGGCTGGGAAACCGGTGTTTCCTCTCCGCCCGCGATGTGCTTTGCTTCAATTACCCGGGGAATCTCGCCTTGCAATTGCCCCAGCACCAGGCGGGTACCATCCCACGGCATATTGGGGTGGTTCCACTCGATCCATGCCAGCAGGTTGCCGGAAGGGTGCCACGCGGGCTGCATATAGAAATCCGCGCCGCGCGCCAGCTGGCGCGGCCAATCCACCCCTTCCGCGTCCACCAGACCAATCAGGTCAGTCTCTCCATCACTGAAGACGTATGCCAACCACCGTCCATCCGGAGAGACTGCCGGAGCAGCCGCCGCGCCAAAGGGCGGGGTGACCGGTTTGGAAATGCCGTAGCCCAATGACCGGCGGTACAACCGTCCATTGCTTTCGGCAAAGAAGATCGAATCCGATGAAGTGGTGAGTTCTCCACCGCCATACCCCACACCGCCGCGCACACTGTTCTCCGGGGTCAGTTCCCTGGGGGCGTCGTTGAGTGGGTGTAACACCACCGCGCCCCGCCCATCTCGTCGTTCGACACACAGCAAGTTTTCACCCTTCTGGTCCCACATCACTTCATCCAGCCGCGCGCTGCGGCTGACCATCAGCGGTGAAATTGGGCTGGGCCACAGCCCGAACGGCTTGCTGGATTTTGGTCTGGTATCTGGCATAGAACACCTCTGTTTCTTATAGATAAGGCGCTATCTGCTCGCGGATCCTGTCCGGTTTTTGCAGCCCTGTAAAGCGCGCTTTTTCTTCTCCACCGACAAAAAGGATGGTAGTGGGCACACTGATGACCTGGAATCTCATCGTCAGGTTAACGCATTCATCCACATTCAGCCTGGCAACCCGCATCCGGCCGTCCCATTCTTGTTCCAGCCGGGAAAGGATCGGTTCCAGGCTTTTGCACGGCCTGCACCAGGGCGCCCCAAACTCAAGGAGCAGTGGGATTTCCGATTTTAAAACATTTTTCTCAAAACTCGATTCATCAATGGCGATAAACTCATTCATCTGACCTCTTTTGCGGAAACACTGATAATGATGATGCTTCAAAAGTATAGCGCAGTCCGGTCGGGTTGCGCAAGCGTCCGTTGCACTTTACCACTCGTCCTGCCCGGCCGTTCATTCTGCTGGATAAGCGCTGGCATGGGTAACGCGAACCGTGAAAACGCTAATCTTTTGTTTATACAAATAGGATTGACAATCTGGTAAAAACAATTAAAATACTTAACGTTGTTAACTATTAATCAAGTTAAGCGTTTGGCTTAAAAGAGGATGATGGAAGAGAATACGATGCAAAACACGGAGCAGTTAATGGCCTGTCAGAAGGCGATCTGGGATACCCTGCCTTATGTGATTCACAAAACAAAAACATCTGCAAACCACGAAACCATTTTTGGAAAGAGTTTCACTCCGGCGATGTTTCACATCCTGCGCAACATCCATCTTGGGAAGGATACGATCAGCGATCTGGCATCCTGCACGCAGGTCAGCCTGCCCGCTGTCAGCCGCCAGGTAGACCGGCTGGCAAATCTGGGTCTGGTCACCCGCAAGCGCGACCCGCACAACCGCCGCCGGATCATTCTGGAAATTTCGGAAGTGGGCAAAGAAAAACTTGAGCTTTTGATGGAGGGGAAAAGCAAGTATGTTTTTCAGCATTTATCCAGGTTGACAGAGAAAGAACTGGACACCGTTATCCATGGTCTGAAACTGCTCCGGTCTGCGTTTTCTGATGCGGACCGGGAAGAAAATTCCTGATGAAAGATGGCAGATCTGGAAAATTAATCTAAAGGTAAACACGATGAAATCTTTGAGCTATTTGACGAAATATTTGAAACCTTACTGGAAACAAGCAGTGCTGGCCCTGGCCACGCTGACCCTCGTGGTAGTGATGGACCTGATGATCCCCCGGCTGACACAAACCATTATTGATAAAGGAATTGGGGAGAAAAACATGCAAGTGGTGGTGCAGACTGCCCTGCTGATGATTGGAGTGTCCTTTATCAGTACCTTTCTGGCGATTATGAATAATATTTATTCAATCCGGGTTTCTCAGAGCTTCGGGCACGATCTTCGCGGTGATATCTTTAAGACCATCCAAAAATTCTCGTTTGGGAATCTGGATCGTCTCCAGACCGGCGAGCTATTGACCTCACTCACCAGTGATGTCAATATGGTTCAGCAGCTGGCAATGATTTTGCTGCGCATCGGCACCCGCGCTCCCCTGTTGATGATCGGCAGCGGTATCCTGCTGGTGATTACCTCGCCGCGCCTGGCGTTGATCATTCTGCCGTTGCTGCTGCTCACCGTGGGTTTGATCGCATATTTCATCCGGGTAATTCCGCCTCTTTTCCTGGAAGTTCAGCGCCGTCTGGACCGGCTCAACACGGTGCTCCAGGAAAATTTATCCGGCGTGAGGGTGGTAAAAGCCTTTGTGCGCCTCCAACATGAGAACCAGCGCTTCGAAAAAGTCAACACGGATTATATGAACCAGCAAATTGAGGTCACTCAAAAACTGGCGGTGGTATTCCCCACCATGTCGCTGTTCCTCAATCTCGGGACGGTTGCGATTGTGTGGTTTGGCGGGCTGGAAGTGATCACGGGCCAGCACACCACCGGAGAGATCGTCGCTTTCAGCAACTATTTGATGAGCACCATGTTCCCGGTGTTGATGCTTGCCATGATCATCGGGATGGCAGCCGCGGCTGAGGCCTCTGCCGGCCGGATTAAAAATGTCCTTACCAACCAGCCCGAAATCCAGGACAGGCCGGATGCCGCAGTGCTGTCTGATTTCAGCGGAAAGATCGCGTTTGAGAATGTCACTTTTAGCTACAACGGCAATGGCGACCCGGCCCTCAAGAACATCTCGTTTGTGGCCGAGCCCGGCCAGACCGTTGCCATCCTGGGCGCGACCGGGTCAGGGAAATCCAGCCTGGTCAACCTCATCCCCCGTTTTTACGATGTCACAGAAGGGCGGATCACCGTTGATGGGGTCGACATCCGGGAAATCACCCAGGATTCACTGCTAGAACAGATCGGCGTCGCGCTGCAGGAATCCGTGCTGTTCAGCGGCACGATCCGTGACAATATCCGCTATGGCCGGCCCGAAGCTTCTGATGAAGAGGTCGTGGCAGCTGCTAAGGCCGCTCAGGCTCATGATTTCATCATGGAGATGCCAGATGGCTATGATTCTCCGGTGGAACAGCGCGGAGCGAACCTCTCCGGCGGGCAGAAACAGCGCATTGCTATCGCGCGGGCCCTGTTGGTGCGGCCGCGAATCCTGGTCCTGGATGACAGCACCAGCGCGGTGGATGTGGAAACCGAGGTGCAAATTCAGGACGCGCTTGAAAAACTGATGGAAGACCGCACCAGCTTTGTGGTCGCGCAGCGCATCAGCACGGTGCTCAACGCGGATAAGATCCTGGTTCTGGAAGACGGGCAGATCGCGGCGGAAGGCCGGCACGCTGATCTTCTTGAGACCAGTTCAATTTATCGTGAAATTTATGATTCTCAGCTTGGAAGCGGCAATGGGGTTGCCGCCCTGGCAGGAGGTGAACAACATGTCTGATAACAATGCCAAAAAAACCTCCGCGGCTCCGGTTCGCGGTTTTCGCGGCCACGGCCAGGGAAAAATAGAAAAAGCAAAAGACGTTCGCGGTGCTTTAATCCGTCTGATCCGCTATCTCCGGCCATATCTGGGAGGATTGTCTGTCGTCTTCATTCTGACGGTGGTTTACACCGGCCTCAGCCTGGCCGGGCCTTACCTGCTGGGCGTGGCCATTGACCGGTACATGTCCACAAAAGACCTGGTGGGGCTGCGAAATACAGCTCTGATAATGCTGGGAGTTTACCTGCTTCATTGGGCGTTCCATTTCGGGGCAAACTATCTGGTAGCCGGAGTCTCTCAGAAGGCGCTGCGCACCCTGCGCCGTGATCTCTTTGAACATCTCCAGACCCTTTCCCTGCGCTTCTTCGACCGCCATTCACATGGCGACCTGATGAGCCGTCTGACCAATGATATTGACGCGGTGAACCGGGTGGTCTCTCAGAATGTGACCCAATTGATTGCCAGTTTTCTAACCCTGACGGGCATTCTGGTGGTGATGTTTGTGTTGAATGTCTGGCTGGCGCTGGGAACCCTGCTGGTTATTCCGCTGATGCTTTTGCTGACCTTCAGCGTCGCGCGTTACACCCGCACGGGTTTTCGCACTTATCAGACTGAACTGGGGCAGTTGAACGGCCTGATGGAAGAGACCATAAGCGGCCAGCGGGTGGTAACCGCCTTCCGGCGCAGCGGCAGTGTGCTGGACACGTTTAGCCTTACCAATGCCGCTGTCCGAAAGACCGGGATCAAAGCCCAGACCTATGTGATGCTGCTGCCGCCGCTGATTGGTGTGCTGGCTAACCTGATGATCGCTGTGGTGGCTGGTTTGGGAGGCTGGTTAGCCCTGCGGGACATGGTAAGTGTGGGCGTCATTGCCACTTTTATTGGGTATACCCGGCAGTTTGTGCAGCCCTTGCGCCAGCTCGCGGACCTGTTTAACAATATCCAGTCGGCGCTGGCCGGTGCTGAGCGTGTTTTCGAGATCATCGACACAAAACCCGAACTGGCTGACGATCCGGACGCGGAACAGCTCGACCGGATTCAAGGGCATGTCCAGTTCGAACATGTCAACTTCAGCTATGATGAAGATATTCCGGTGATCAAAGATATGAGTATGGAAGTCTTGCCCGGGCAGACCGTTGCCCTGGTGGGGCCGACCGGCGCGGGAAAAACCACCATCATCAATCTGCTGACCCGGTTCTATGATATCCAATCCGGTACGATCCGCATTGATGGGAAGAATGTCTGCAAGGTTCAAAAGGACAGCTTACGGCGCCAGTTGGGAATTGTCCTCCAGGATTCGTTCCTTTTCTCCGACACTGTGATGGAGAATATCCGCTACGGCCGGTTGGATGCCACCGACGAAGAGGTGATTGCGGCTGCCAGACTGGCCAACGCGGACCAGTTCATTCACCGTCTGCCAAAAGGTTATCACACCGAGCTTTCAGAGCGCGGCAGCAACCTCAGCCAGGGCCAGCGCCAGTTGCTTTCGATCGCGCGTGCCATTCTGGCCGACCCGGCAATCCTGATCCTGGATGAGGCCACCAGCTCAGTGGATACTCGCACCGAGGTGAATATTCAGAGCGCGCTGCTGCGCCTGATGCAAGGCCGCACCAGCTTTGTTATTGCGCATCGTTTGAGCACCATCCGCAATGCCGACCAGATTCTTGTAATTAATGACGGGCAAATCGTCGAACGTGGGACACATCAGAAGCTGCTGGCGATGGATGGTTTTTACAATAATATGTATTTCAGCCAGTTCAAGGGGCAGGAAACAGCCGTTCCACAAAGTTAACCGGTAATCAACAAATCAGAGGCGTCCATCTTGGAATGGGCGCCTCTGACTTTTATATACCGGATTGTTTATCCGGCGCGTCGGGCTGTGATGATCAGGTTGCCGCTGGTTTCCGTGTTAAATGAGGCTCCCGTCATATCGCCGTAACATACCATGTCCTTAAACCCGGCATCCTGGAGCGCCTGGAGCAAACCTTCCTCATACAAAGGCCGCAGAAAGGTGCTCGAGATTTCCTGCTGCCAGCCCTCTCCGGGGCCGCGCTGCAGGGTGATTACATTGAATTGGATCAGACCATCGGGAAGGTAGTCATAAAAGCGCAGGAAAATCCATTCGCTGTCCCCTTCGCGGTGAGATTGGGGCTCCATCCAGCGCTCGCGGCGGGCCATAACAGCGTCAAAGTTGCGGTTCTGGATCAGCAGCAGCCCATCCGGGCGCAGGCAGGCAGCAAAATCCCGCAGGGCGTCTTTCAAATCCGCTTCAGTCAGCAAATGCGGCAGTGAGTTCCCCAGGCAGAGCAGCCCATCAAAGGGAAACAGTACCGAATCCTGATAAGCTTCCCGCAGTTCGCCAAACCCGGCCGCTTTGAAGGGCGCTTCCACCCCTGCCCGGCTTGCGTTTTGCTGCGCTTGCGCTATCATTTCAACAACCAGGTCCGCTCCAGCAGCCGCGTAGCCGCGCTCCGCCAGCGCGATGGCGTGCTGTCCGGTGCCGCAGGCTGTGTCCAGGATGCGCGGCTTCCGCCGCAGTCCTTCTGCCAGCCTAAGCAGATTCTGCTCGAGAAATGGCATCTCGTAAGCCAGCCGCGACTGCCAGTTGACAAACCGGTCATAATTCTGGCTGAATGTTTCGTACATGATTCCCTTCTCTTTCTCAAAGCGCTTCACAAAGCAGAGATTAAAAAACCGCTCCTATCCTGGAGCGGTTGAAGAATCCGGTAAAGTTATTTTTTCTTTAATTCCTTTGGCTTCCAGACATTTTCCAGTTTTCCCTCGGTCTTTTCATTCAAATCAGACCATTTCTTAATCGGGAGTTTGATTTCCGCGACTGTGGCTGTGGGCAGGCTTATCACTGAATCACTGAGTACCTGAGCCAGTGCCTCCAACCCGGGGTTATGCCCAACCACCAGGATGCAGTGCGCGTTTTCGGATTGCTCATGAATGGCTTCCAGGTAGGCCTGCGGCTCTGCCAGATACAGGTTGTCCAGCTCGATCACAATTTCATCCGAGAGTTCCAGCTCTTCCAGCATCGCCCGGACAGTGTGGCGCGACCGTTTGGCGGATGAACACAGGATGAGGTCTGGATGCAGATTCTCCTTTTTCAAAAGCCGCGCCATCATTGGTGCGTCTTTTTTACCGCGTTTAGTGAGTGGGCGGTCGACATCCTTTGTGTTGTCTTCTTTCCAGCTGGATTTCGCGTGCCGCATGAGCAATAATGTCTTTGCCATAGTTTATTCTCCAAACACGTTTTTCGTCTGAGAGGGTTAGAAAATTTCCAAACTATGAAAAAAGTATAACATGTTTTGACTAAAAAAAATCAATTTCCTGTCGAATTTTGGTCAGTAAAAACAGGCTGCCCGGCTCATTGGGGCAGTCTGTTTTTCTCTTTAATTGGGTAAGGATCAGGTGCTCTATTGCT
>Ga0068713_1002461_pt1 | contig 18780 bp, 15 predicted proteins | sample MTBAKSrepl2MetaG_FD_62223 | JGI IMG/M metagenome (GOLD analysis project Ga0068713, IMG submission 62223) | Enrichment culture microbial communities om Arthur Kill intertidal strait, New Jersey, USA, that are MTBE-degrading - MTBE-AKS2 (Arthur... | ecosystem: Environmental > Aquatic > Marine >...
AGTTGTTTTCATAGCTTTCTATCAGAGCAGGCTTGCGAGCTCGTTCGTATCTACCGCTGATGTGGAGTGAGCGTCCAGATAAGACTGCAGGATCACTGTGGCGGCCAGCGAATCCAGATGACCGCTGCGTTTTTTCCGCCTGGAGCCCATCGCGATCCGCGCAGAGCGCGCTGCCATAGTGCTGCCAGTTTCATCCCACAATTCTACAGTCAGATCGGTTTGCGAACGGATTGCTTCTGCCAGGCGGATCGATTTCCGTGCCGCAGGGCCTATCTCACCTTCCGAGTCTAATGGCTGTCCGACCACAATGCGGGCAGCATCCCATTCGACCGCTGCCTCAACAATCTTCCTGGCATCTTCATTGCGTGCCACATGCGTGATCACCGTCAGGGGATTGGCAATGGTGCCGGTCGGGTCACTGACCGCCAGACCAATGTTCTTTTCGCCAGGATCAACCCCTAAAATCCGTCCCTTCATTTTTCCATCACCTTAATTCGCATAAAGAAATAGGGAAGTCTCGGCCACCAATCTGGATGTATCACAATCTTTGGGGCTTCTTCTAAATCAAGACGCTCTTCTAATTGCTGGATGGCTGTTTCAGGCTGTTGGCCTGCAAACTGGTTTTGAATCGAGATAACGGGAGCTTCTTCCCTGATTTTTCGCGTCACGTGAACCTGCCAGCGAGATTGCCCGGAATCATCCAGAATGATTTTTTCCTTTTGATCAAGGTTTAAACTGCCTGGGATCGCCATGAAGTTTTGTGGGAGATTAGCATTGAGCGATAATTCGGCAAATGATTCCACATCGCTTTGTTTATAATAATACCCTTTAAATTCCGCCTGCATTTTCAGACTCAATCTGTCCGCGGGCTGGTTAAGTCCCGGCTCATACGTCTCTTCCAGAATATTCTCAAGCGTGATCTGTTGTTCCAATATCTGTTCACCCGGTTTCAACATGGCAGAAATTTCGGAAATCGCGGTTTCCCGCAGCCGGTTCAATAACGCTGAATGCAGTGCGGCTGCGTCTGATTCCTTCGGAGATGGTTCAGTCTGGTCCATACCTCCAGTAGTTGCCTCCTGGTTCTCAACCAGAAGCTGTAAACCCAATTCACCTTCAATGGCAACAATCGAGCCAGCATCAACATTGCCAGATGTACCGGCCAAAACAGCTTGAATACTGGTTTCTGCTGTTTCTCCAATTCCTGCCGTCAGCAATGTTGCTCTGGTAGTCATGAAGCGAGCAGACTCCTCTCCTAAAGTCAGTATCATGGTGCCAACAGGAACCACGATCTCTTCCTCTGTCAAATTCGTGAAGGTAACTGAGCCCTCAGCAAAACTCTTGGGCAGCGACAGAGTTCCGGTGCTTCGGATTTCATCTCGTCCTTCCACAGTAACCAAAACAGGATGGGCCGGTATCCCTCCAGAAATATTCGCTGAAGCAATTTCTGGGCTGGCCCACAACTCAATATCCAGTTCCTGGGTGCTGGTCGGCAATTCCAAAGTGATTTCTGCGGAAGGCAAAAGAAAAACAAGCAGTGTCGCGACCGCTCCTATGCCCAGCACAAAAAATATCCATCGAATTGGAAGATCATACCATCTGCCTTTGGAAATCTCGACAGGGCGCGCTTCTTTTTGCAATTGCTGGAAACTTTTTCCAGATGATATTCGTCCTGTCTGTGTGAGTGAAGGACGCCGCGAAGGACGACGCCACGATTCATTCCGCGCATTCTCTATTGATTCATACACCGGAATCCCCAACGTTTCCGCGTTTTGAGCCACCACAGCATCCCAGGTCACCACAGCAAGCTGCGCGCCCTGCATCCGGCAATATCTGTCCAAAATCACCAGGTCTGGCTTCCGCCGCATAATCCTCCCACTACGTGGCCAAACCAGCAGCACCCGGGACACCTTTGCCCAGCAGATCCTGTCTTTTGTGGAATGCACATCATCAAATCGTTCGAGTTGGATTACATGGGTTTTCATAATACGGTATGCTCTGAATTATACAATGAAACCAATTACAACCCAAATTTGGGAGAACGAAACTGTAAATTTCATGTACAACCTCTTCCAACCAACCAATTCTGCAAAATGGTAAGGATGTTGGACTATAATTAATCAGCGAATCATCAGCCCAGTTAGGAAGGAAAACAAGACATGAACAGGAAAACGACCAAAAAATATCCAATTCTTATTGCGCTCGTCCTGATTTTAATACTTGCATCCTGTAATTTACCCCAAAAACAGGCTGTTCCATCTGAAGAAGATGTGGCCACCGCCGTAGCGCAGACTCTTACCGCCGAACCTGTCTTGCCGCTCGCGACCGACCAGCCGCTATCGCCCTCCCCCACTCCGGCGCCAGATGAACCCACCATTACCCCAACGGAACAGGTCCCCCCAACCGAGACACCTACCCCAACAATTACGCCCACCAATATCCCGGATGACCCGGCATCTGCTCTCGGCGCGCCTGCCTGGGAACGGGATATGGTGAACGGTACCGCCTTTGGCATTGGGCCTGAGGGCTATGAGGATGAAAACACCCGTATCTATATGGGAAGCGGCGTGATGGTCTTAGAAAGCGCCAGTACGCTTGGGTATCGCGGCTGGCGGCTAACCTCCCCTACGCCACAAAACATGTATCTGCAAGCGACCTTCAACACCCCATCCTGTTCAGGCAAAGACTTATATGGGCTGGTTTTCCGGGCAAAAGATTATAGCTCCGGACAGGGATACTATTTTGGAATAACCTGCAGCGGACAGTACAACTTTTCCCGATGGGATGAGAACGGAACAACAACCCTCATCGACTCAAAACCCGGTGAGGAGATCCTTTCGGGCGCAGGAAAAACCAACCGCATCGGCGTTCTGGCAGATGGGAACAACCTGAAATTGTATGCCAATGGAAAACTGCTGGAAGAGGTCCAGGATTCTGGCCTGCCAAACGGCGGGCATATTGGCGTCTTCCTGGCGGGCAGTTCGGGAAACCTCAAAGCTGAACTGGACCATATGGCCTACTGGAATTTGCGATAACGCAATCAGTGAACCACCGGATCAAGATAGACAAAGAGAATAATATGACCTTACCCGATTTTCAAAGAAAAGCACGCCAACAAGCGATCGAGATCGCGCAGCACGTGATCAAACAAAAACCCATTTACATCGATACCGAAACCACCGGGCTGGATAGCTCTGCGGAAATTGTTGAAATTTCCGTGGTTGACCACGATGGGTCAGTTCTGCTGGAGACAATCATCCGGCCAAAAAATCCGATCCCTTCAGACGCGCAGGCTATCCACCATATTACCAATGAAATGGTAAAAGATGCCCGCCCCTGGTATGTCATCTGGCCGACGCTGCGCCCCATTCTGTTTGGCCGCATGCTCGCATTTTATAACGCCGACTTTGACATGCGGATGATGAAACAATCCTACGAGCAATATGGCACGCCGTGGAAAGAAAACTTCCAGAGCTTCGATATTCTGAAACTCTACGCCCAATTTGCGACTGTATGGGATCCGCGCCGGCGTTCCTTTAAATATCATTCCCTGGAAGCCGCTGGCCGCGCATGTAATATTCCACTTCAAAACACTCACAGGGCTACTGCTGATACTTTGCTGACCCGCGCCCTACTCCATTACATCGCCAACTATAAGCTGGAATAAACTTTCAGGGTTTATTCCAGCTTTTCCATAATTTCCTTAAGACTCTTGTAATAAAAGATTTAATCTATTCTTAAGTGCTTTGGATAAACTAATTATACATTTTTTATACATTTTATCTGTTTTATTGTTTGTTCAGCCAACAGGAGTCTGAAACATGAAAAAGATACTTTCTTCAGAAATCACACCCGAAAATTTGTATCTGTCACGCAGAAAATTCATTAAACAGGCCGCTCTGGTGGTAGCGGGTGCGGGCGTTCTGGCGGCATGCAATGGTAAGCTGGGATTGAATCCTGTTTCCACCGCGGCACAGACCCCCACTGGTGCCGCCACGCCCCCATCCGCTGGCGCGCAGACAGATGAATACGGACGCGCTTTGACAGAATATGATGCCGTTACCAATTTCAACAATTACTACGAATTCACAACTGACAAAGCCGGTGTCGCCAGGCTGTCCGAAAATTTCAAAGCCCGACCCTGGACTATAGAAGTAGGCGGCCTGGTTAACAATCCTAAAAGATACGATGTGGATGATCTGCTAAACCAATTTGGGGAAGAAGAGCGTATCTATCGCCTGCGCTGTGTTGAAGCCTGGTCGATGGTTATCCCCTGGTTGGGCTTTCCTCTGCACAAGCTCCTCAAAGAAGTTGAACCGAAAGCTTCCGCGAAATATGTCCGTTTTGAAACCCTTTACGATCCGGAGCAAATGCCCGGCCAGAAAAGTCCCTGGTATGTTTGGCCTTATGTGGAGGGGTTGCACGTGGATGAAGCCATGCATGATCTGACCATTATATCTACTGGCCTGTATGGAAAACACCTGCTGCCTCAAAATGGCGCGCCGCTCCGCCTGGTTGTTCCCTGGAAATATGGCTTCAAAAGCATCAAATCCATCGTAAAAATTGATCTGGTGGAAGAAATGCCAACTTCGTTGTGGATGGCAGCCGCTCCCCAGGAGTATGGTTTCTACGCCAATGTGAACCCACAGGTCGATCACCCGCGCTGGTCTCAAGCCAGCGAGCGAATTATCGGCGATTCCGGGAGGAAACCCACTCTGATGTTTAATGGATATGAAGAAGAAGTTGCTCCGCTTTATAGCGGCCTGGATCTGGAAAAATGGTACTGAAAAAGTGGTTTAGCTTTACTCGCTTTCAATTGTTGGTTCATGGCGCCTCTCTGCTGCCATTTCTGATTCTGGTGGCGAATTACTTGACCGGTAACCTGACCTATGACCCCATTCAGGCCGCCATGCAGCGCACCGGCCGCTACGCGATGGTCCTGTTATTGATCTCGCTCACCTGCACCCCTTTAAACACCATCCTCGGCTTCCGTCCGGCGTTAAAGGTTCGCCGCGCGCTTGGTCTGTACGCGTTTTTCTACGCCAGCCTGCACTTCTTTATCTTTTCAGTTCTTGATTTTCAATTGAATCTAAGCCTGATCCTGCGGGAAACTGTCTATAAAAGATACATCATTGTAGGCACATTGGCGCTGGTCATTCTGGTGGCCCTGGCCCTCACTTCAACCCAACGGTCTATGAAACGCCTGGGAAAGCTTTGGAAGACGCTCCACCAGTTGGTGTACGCTGCCGCGATTCTGGTCATTCTGCACTTTATGTGGGTCGTCAAATCGGATATCCGCGAACCCCTGTTCTATGGCGCTGTGCTGGCTCTTCTCCTTTTGGTACGAATTCCTGCCATCCGCAAGAAATTGAGCGCTCGCCCACCGCGTTGGATCGCGCCGGTCAACCGCGCGCTCGCGAAATAAATTCCCTTGCCCACCTCTCTGGCGTAATAGAGAGGTTTTTATTTAATGAGTTCCAGGAATATAAGCTACAATAAAAGCAGACCACAAAGGAGGTTCCCGCAATTGGATTCCATCCAGTTTTCAAAACAACAGGAAGAAATTTTCCGTCAGGATTTGAATTCACGCATCTTCCTGGAAGGTCCAGCCGGATGTGGGAAAACAACCGTTGCGGTCAACCGGTTGTTAGATTTCATTCATAGTGGCATCCCAGCCGACCAGTTCCTGATCCTCGCCCCACAACGCACCCTGGCGTTTCCCTACTTTCAGGCGCTTCTCACGCCTGATCTTCCCCCAGGAAGCAGTCCAACCATCGCGACCATCGGCGGCCTGGCGCAAAGGATGGTCGATATCTTCTGGCCTGCGGTGGCCCGGTTGGCAGGTTTCGGGAAACCTGACCAGCCTCCTGTTTTCCTGACCCTCGAAACGGCCCAATATTATATGGCGCGGCTGGTCACGCCACTCCTGGAAAAGGGTTATTTTGATTCCGTGGATATTGACCGGAACCGCTTGTTCAGCCAGATCCTGGACAACCTCAACAAATCCGCTGCCGTGGGTTTTCCACACACCCAGTTCAGTGACCGTCTGCAAAAAGCCTGGGTTGGGAAACCCACCCAGCTTCGGGTTTACGAAGAAGCCCAGGAGTGCGCCAACCGCTTTCGCGATTATTGCCTGGAGAACAACCTGCTGGATTTCTCTCTTCAACTGGAGATCTTTTCCACCTACCTTTGGGAAAGTGATCTTTGCCGCCAATACCTCTACAAAACCTATCGTCACCTGATTTATGAAAATATTGAAGAAGACATCCCGGTTGCCCATGATATCCTTCAGGAATGGCTCCCACAATTTGATTCAAGCCTGATCATCTATGATACAGATGGCGGGTATCGCTCTTTCCTGGGTGCGGATCCCATTTCTGCGCATTCTCTGAGCGAGGGCTGCGATCAGCATTTTGTTCTCAATCAATCTTTCATCACTTCACCGGTTTTGGACGACCTCCAAAACGCCCTCGCGGACTGCCTTCAGAGAAATGAAACTTACCTTTCACTGGATATTCCAACCGTCATGCAGTTTGCCAACCACCAGTTTTACCCTCAGATGGTCAACGATATTTGCGAGCGAATCGCGCATCTCGTCCAAGAAGACCATATCCCTCCGGGAGAAATCGTTGTACTGGCGCCATTTTTGACAGATTCTTTGCGTTTCTCTCTGATGAATCAACTGGATCAGCTTGGTATTCCTTATCGTTCCCACCGCCCTTCTCGCAGTCTGCGTGAAGAACCCGCCACGCAGTGTCTGCTCACCCTGGCCAAACTTGCCCGCCCGGAATGGGGGCTGTTCTGCTCTCGCCACGAGCTGCGCAACGCGCTTATCCAATCCATCGCCGACCTTGATCTGATCCGCGCTGATATCCTGGCGCAGATCGTATATCGGGAAACCCGCCCCCAGGATGGATTGTCTTCTTTCGATAATATTGAACCCAAAGCACAAAGCCGGATCACCTACACCCTTGGCGCCCGCTACGAGGAGCTCCGCGAGTGGCTGACCCGCGCACAGCAAGATTCAGTGAATATCCCACTGGATATCTTAATCAGCAAACTCTTTGGCGAGATCCTTTCACAACCTGGGTTTGGCTTCCACAACAAATTTGACGCCGCCGCTGTCGCGGCGCGAATAATAGAATCCATTCAAAAATTCAGGTGGGTTACCGGGTCTTCCCTGGATCAGGAAAATATTCCTGTCGGCAAAGAATATATCCAGATGGTTGACCAGGGGGTAGTGGCCGCCCAATATCTCCAAAGCGCGAGCAGCCAACCGGAAGATGCAGTCCTCCTGGCTCCTGCGTACACTTTTTTGATGGCGAACTTCCCCGTGACCTATCAATTCTGGTTAGATATCGGCAGCACAAGCTGGTGGGAACGTCTCGACCAACCGCTCACCCATCCTTATGTCCTCAGCCGGCAATGGCCTTCCAATACACCCTGGACAGATGTCAACGAATATGAATCCAGCCAGTTGACTTTGGAGCGGCTCATCCGCGGCCTGATCCGGCGCTGCCGTGGAAGCATCTACCTCTACACCACCGAAACCAATGAGCAGGGTAACCAGCAGCGCGGCCCCCTCCTGCAAGCCGCTCAGATCTTGCTCCGGCGAATACACGCCGCCCGGGGAGCCCAGCATGTTTAACCCCAGACCCAAACAGGCCGATGTGCTTCGCTTCCGCAAAGGGAGAATGGGGGTCTCTGCCGTACCGGGCAGCGGTAAAACCCAAACGCTCTCTTATCTTGCCGCCAATCTGATCGCTGAGAGTCGCATTGGTGAAGATCAGGAAGTCCTGATCGTTACGCTGGTAAACTCCGCGGTGGATAATTTCTCTTCCAGAGTGCGTGGTTTTGTAGAAGATTTCGGTCTGCTGCCTGGTCTGGGATATCGGGTACGCACCCTTCACGGCCTGGCGCACGATATTGTCCGGGAACGGCCAGACCTGGCTGGCCTGTCTGAACGCTTTCAGATCGTGGATGAGCGCGAAGCTGGCCGGATCCTGCAGGATTCCGTTAACAACTGGCTGCGGGTGCATCCAGAGCTTTTCACCCAATATGGTGATCCCGAGCACGACCCTTCCCGAAACCCCCGTCTCCAAAAAAGCTGGCTGGAGCAAATTATTCAGATCGCGAACAGTTTCATCAGCCAGGCCAAGGACCTCCGTGCCTCACCCGCTGAAATTTACCAGCGTTTGCAAGCACTGGAATCCTCTCAACCCCTGCTGGAGATGGGTTGTGATATTTACGCCAGTTATCAACAATCCCTCCATTACCGCACCGCGATTGATTTCAATGATCTCATCCGGCTGGCTTATCAGGCGCTCTCCTCAGATACTAAATTCCTGGAACGCCTGCAGGAACGGTGGCCCTACATCCTTGAGGATGAAGCGCAGGACAGCAGCCGGGTTCAGGAAGATATTCTCCGTTTACTGACCGGCAAACACGGGAACTGGGTCCGTGTCGGCGACCCCAACCAGGCCATCTACGAGACTTTTACCACTGCCAACCCCCAATTTTTATTGGATTTCCTTAACGAAAAAGGGGTCTCTGCCCGGGAACTGCCAAATTCTGGCCGTTCCACCCACAGCATTATCACGTTGGCCAACCATCTCATCGAATGGACTCGCGAACGGCACCCAAATCCCGCGCTGCGCCAGGCGCTGGCGCTGCCCCTGATCCGCCCGACACCGCCGGGCGATCCCCAGCCGAATCCACCCGACAAACCCCACGAAATTCACCTCTACCTGAACAAGCTGACCCCGGATAAAGAGCTCGATCTGGTCGCGAAATCCGTCAGGAACTGGCTGGAAACCAATCCCGATAAAACCGCAGCTATTTTGGTACCGCGCAATGAGCGCGGCGCGAAAATTGTGGATGAACTCAAAAAATATGGTGTCCGCTACGTGGAATTGCTTCGCAGCAGCCTCTCTACCCGGCAGACTGCCAATCTTCTCTCTCTGGCGCTGCGCTGTCTGGCTGAGCCGGCCTCTTCCAACAGGTTGTCAAACCTGTACCGCCAGATGACACACAACGATGAAGACGATGAGATTCAGAGGAAATTCCATCAGAACATCTCCAGACTGATCCGCCGCTGTTCCCATCTCGAAGAATATCTCTGGCCGCTGCTCGAACAGGATTGGCTCGCAGACCTTTCCGAACTTGAATCACAGGAGACAATTAACGCGCTGGTAGATTTTCGCGAGCTGATCCGCCGCTGGCACAACGCCTCCCAATTACCTGTGGATCAGCTTGTGCTCACGATCGCCCAGGATCTGTTCGGGCTGCCCGCAGACCTGGCCCTGTCGCATAAATTAGCCCTCGTGCTGGAAGGTGTGTCAAACGCCCATCCTGACTGGCATCTGCCTCAATTTGTTCAGGAACTGGAAACCATCGCCCAAAACCAGCGCAAATTCACAGGCTTTAGTGAAGAAGACACCGGGTTCGACCCGGACCAGCATCGTGGCGAAGTGGTTATTGCTACGGTACACAAAGCCAAAGGATTGGAATGGGACCGGGTGTACCTGCTTTCTGTCAACAACTACGACTATCCCTCTGCCGAACAATATGACCAGTACATTGGTGAAAAGTATTTCGTCCGCGACCATTTGAACCTCCAGGCAGAAGCGATTTCACGCCTCAAAGCCTTGTTGGGGATCAATCCCGAAATGCTCGGTTTACCCGAAGGCGCGGCCACGTTGGAAGATCGAATCAAATATGCTGAAGAACGTATCCGCTTGCTTTATGTTGGCATCACCCGCGCCCGGGAAGAACTGGTGATTACCTGGAACACCGGACAGCGTGGAGAGAGCAAACCCGCCCTGCCTTTTACAGCTTTGCAAGCATTCTGGAAGGGAGAAAACCATGCCCAGAATTCCTGATCATTTTCAGTTCAGCCAGAGCAGCCTGCAGGACTATCTGGACTGCCCGCGTCGTTTTGAGCTGCGTTATCTCCTCAAACAGGAATGGCCGGCGCTCAAATCTGAACCGGTGCTCGAGCTGGAGGCCCACATGGAACAGGGAAAGCAATTTCACCGCATGGTGCAGCAGCATCTGATCGGCATTCCGCAAGAACAGCTCTCGGCGCTTGCAAAAGGCCCGGAATTGCAAGGTTGGTGGGATAACTACCTCTCTTCCAACCCACTGGCCGGTCTCCCGGAGAAACGTTACTTTGAATACCGGCTCACTGCCCCTTTTGGTGGGTTCCGGATCGTGGCACAGTACGATCTGCTGGCCATCTCCTGCGGTGAACGTGCCGTGATCATGGATTGGAAAACTTCTCAAAAACGACCGCGTACCGAATTTCTCAAAAATCGGATGCAAACCAGGTTGTATCCCTTCCTTCTGGCACTTGGTGGGCAGGAGCTTAACCAGGGTAATCCACTGTTGCCTGAGCAGATTGAGATGATCTACTGGTTCGCGGGGCACCCAAACGAACCGGAGCAATTACACTACACGAAGTCGCAATTCGAATCGGACCGGGATTTTCTCTTTCAGATCCTCCGGGAAATTGCCAATAAAACGGCTGAAGAATTCCCCAAAACCCTCGATGTGGAACAACATTGCAAATACTGCCGCTACCGCTCCCTTTGTGACACTGGCAAAAACGCTGGAGACTGGCGGCAAGACCCATCCGGCGAGCTGGAAGATATTGAAACTCTGGCAGAACTGGATATCGATCAGATCGCGGAGATAGAAATCTAAACTGCCATGGATTACGAGATTATCGCAACGTTAGGCCCTTGCAGCCAAACCAGGCCGATCTGGCAGGCTATGATAGCAAATGGAGTCACAGCCTTTCGACTGAACACATCTCATCTCTCTCTGCCGCAGCTGTTCCAGTGGCTCGAAAAACTTGAACCGTTCATTGCTTCTGTGGGTTCAACCATCCCTGTTGTGTTGGATCTCCAGGGCAGCAAGTGGCGTCTGGGCGAATTTACTGCATTTGAACTCCATAAGGATCAAACGGTTCAATTGATTCACGCCGGTTCCACCCAACACCAGCACTCCCTGCCCGTTCCGCATCCAGACTTTTTTGAGGCTGCCCGGCTTTCGAGTGGGGAAATCATTCTGAACGACGCCAAAATCCATCTGATGATTGAAAGTGTCTCTGAAAAAACCATCACTGCCAGAGTCGCGCAGGGCGGAAAGATTACATCTCATAAAGGGATCACGTTCAGCTTTTCGGAATACCGCAAAGAATCAATCAGCGATAAGGATCAAGACATCCTCAAACAGACTCGCCATCTGAGTTTCGTGCGCTACGCCGTCTCTTATATTAAAGACGCTCAGGAAATGTCCACATATCGATCACTTTTCGGGCGCGATCCGTATCTGATCGCCAAACTGGAGCGAAAACCGGCCATTGCGGATACCTTTCAGATTGCGGACAGCGCGGATGAATTATGGCTGTGCAGAGGGGACCTCGGCGCTGAATTAGGTTTGAAAACGATGGGGGAAGCCGTATTTCAATTTTCCCAATTGGTCACCAGTTTACCCATTCCGGTAATCATGGCCGGCCAGGTTCTGGAACATATGACCACCCAACCCGCCCCAACCCGTTCAGAGTTGTGTTATCTGTACGACGTACTGATGCGCGGTTACCGCGGTATTGTCCTCTCGGATGAAACCGCGATGGGCAAATATCCGGTTGAGAGCTGCAAAATTGCTGCGCTTTATAAACAATGATCTGCCCGGCTCACGGTTATGCAAAACGAATCACAATTATTTCAAGGAAGATTAATGATCATGCGCCATATTGAACGTCTCTGGAAAGACCCCGATCTTGTGAATGTTCCTCCGCAGTTTCAAGAAACAATTGGAGGACATCCCCTTCTGGCAGAAACCCTGATCCATCGCGGCATCTCTACCTTACCAGAGGCACTCGCTTTTCTTGATCCCGATCTCTACACCCCAACACCGGCCACAGCGCTTCCCGATCTTCAAAAAGCTGTAGATCGATTGGAGCGCGCGCTCCGAACCGGTGAGCGAATTGGGGTCTGGGGAGATTTTGACGTCGATGGCCAGACCGCCACTGCCGTTCTGGTGGCGGGTTTGCGACGACTTGGCGCGGATGTGGTGTATCACATCCCCGTGCGACATGAAGAATCACACGGCATCAATATTCCTAATCTGCAAAAAATGATCGACAGCGGTGTTGAACTGCTGATCACCTGCGATACCGGCGTCACTGCCCATGAAGCCGTGAATTACGCCAAAACAAAGCATATCCCAGTCATCATCACCGATCATCACACCCTGCCCTCCGAGTTGCCTGACGCTCTGGCCGTAATCGATTCCCAGCGCCTGCCCGCCGGCCATCCTCTCAATCCTTTGTGTGGTGTGGGCTGCGCCTATAAAGTTATTGAGCAGCTTTTTATTCAGTATGGCATTCCTGAAGAAACCAGCCAGTTTCTGGATCTGGTCGCGCTGGGTACAGTTGCCGACCTGGCCCCGCTGACCGGCGACAATCGCTATCTTGTCCAGCGTGGGCTGAGGATGCTCCGCGCAGACCCGCGGCTATCCATCCGGGCCATGCTGGAAACCGCCGGTACAGACCACCACAACCTGTCTGAAGAGCATATCAGCTTTGTGCTCGCGCCCAGGATGAACGCCCTCGGCCGGCTGGGTGACGCCAACCCGATGGTTGATTTCCTGTTGACAGAAAGCGAACAGGAAGCGCAGGTTTTGGCCAGCCGCCTGGATGGCTTGAACAATGAACGCAAAGAAAAATCCAACCAGGTCTTTGCTGCCGCACTCTCACAAATCGACCGTGACCCAACCCTGCTGGAAATACCTGCTCTCGTTCTGGCGAACCCCACCTGGCCGGGAGGAATCGTTGGGTTAGTCGCCAGCCGGTTGGTGGAACGCTACCTCCGCCCGGTGATACTGCTCACAGCTCCGGAAGGTGGTACCGCGCGCGGATCTGCCCGCTCCATTGAAGGGATCAATATCACTGCCGCGATCGCCGAAAATGCCAGGTTTTTGTTGGGTTATGGCGGCCACCCGATGGCTGCCGGTCTGTCTCTTCCAACTGAAGATATCCCGCGTTTTCGAAAAGCGCTTGGACGTACCATTGAAAGAATGATAGCCGAAAATCCACCCCAAATGGAATTAAAGATCAACGCCGACCTGATGCTCGAGGAAATCTCATTGGATCTGGTGAAAGATATGGAACGTCTGGCGCCATTCGGACCCGGCAACCCGGCCCTGATCTTTGCCAGCTGGAATCTTGAGCTGGCGGGCACCAGCCGCATCGGGAAGAACAGCGAGCATTTAAAGCTGATTGTCCGCGATCCTGCTGATGTGGAAAAAACGGTTTTATGGTGGAGTGGGACAGATCAAATTCTGCCAGAGGGGCGCTTTGACCTGGCTTATACCCTCCGTGCCAGCAGCTATGAGGGTAGAGAAGACGTCAGCATAGTATGGGTTGAAGCGCGAGAGATCGAAATTCCTGAGGAACAAAAACCAGCAGCTGGCTCTGGCTTCGTTCTGCATGACTTCCGCGATACCCCCAACCCACAAAAAGAACTGAAACACATCTTCCAGCACCATCACCCCCTGATCTGGGCCGAAGGCGACCAGAATCTCAAAATGGATGTTGCAAACCGTTTACAACTCCACCCTTCCCCCGCTCTGGTGTTATGGAATACTCCCCCTGGCTTTCAGGAACTGGAAGAAATTTTGAAAACCGTTTTACCTGAAGATATTTTTGTTTTCAGTGTGCAGGCAGAACCAGCAGACCTGACCGGGTTCATCAAGAAAGTAGCCAGATTTCTTTCTACAGCCATTGATTCCAGCGATGGCTGTGTCCAACTCAAAGAAATTGCGGCCTCAACCGGGCAGCGTGAAATAACCGCCCGGAAAGCGGTTGAACTGCTGGCAGCGCTCGGAAAGATCGAAATGGCACAACTGGAAGAAGGTCTGCTTGAAATCAGGAGAACCACCCTTCCACCGGATACCACCCGGCAGAGAACGGTGCAGCTTATGTTGAATGATCTCTTTAGAGAAACGCTTGTATTCCAGAAACAGTTCAATAAAAGCCCGTTGGATTCATTTTTTAGCTCGTATAAAAAAGAGAAATAGGAGGAGAGTCATGAAAAAACTTCTCAAATGGGGTCTGCTCAGCACCGCCCGCATCAATCGGGCCTTGATTCCCCCACTCCGCGCTTCAGAACTGAACAGCCTTGTTGCTGTTGCCTCGCGTGATGCCGGACGCGCTGAAGCATACGCGAAACAACATTCTATTCCCCGATTTTATGGCTCCTATGAAGCGCTGCTGGCGGACCCGGAGATTGATGTCATCTACAACCCGCTGCCAAACCACCTCCACGCTGAATGGAGCATCCGCGCCGCGCAGGCAGGCAAACACGTTCTCTGCGAAAAACCGCTCGCTCTGACGGTAAATGAGGTGGATCGGATGACCGAAGCGGCTCAACAATCCGGCACCATCCTTGCGGAAGCTTTTATGTATCGCCACCATCCACAGACCCTCGCCGTACAAAAAGCGGTTCAGGATGGCAAAATAGGCGATATCCAGCTCATCCGCGGTTCATTCAGTTTCACCCTGCAGCGTCCAGAAGATTTCCGTTGGACGCCAGAATACGGCGGCGGCGCGCTTTGGGATGTGGGTTGTTACCCGGTCAGCTTTACCCGCATGCTGGTGGAAAGCCCTCCTGAGGAAGTGTTTGGATGGCAGGTTACCACACCTGATCGCGTGGATGAGACCTTTATAGGGCAGCTTCGCTTCTCGGGAGGTGTTCTTGCCCAGTTCGATTGTAGTTTCAACCTGCCCCGCCAAACGGTGATGGAAATTCGCGGTACAAAAGGCATATTGATCGTTCCTGCCCCCTTCAAACCGGATCCTAAACAAAAGCCATACATTCTCAAGGATAATCGTAAGCTGCAAATCGAATTCAAAAACCCTGATCTCTACCTTGGGGAAGTCGAAGACCTGGCGGATGCCATCTTGTTTGGTAAACCTCCCCGCGTAAGCCTCTTAGAAAGCCGGGAAAACATCGCAACACTGAAAGCTTTGCTGCTTTCCGCCCAGGAAAATCGTGTTGTTGGCCCCTGATTTACAAACATTGCCTGATTTAATACTTGACGCATCATTCTGTATATGATAAAAATATATTCGATATGATAATCTTGTCTTTACATAAGCGCAGCAAGTCTAAGGCCAACCTCCTGCGGGAAGGTTCGGTTCTGAGCGCTTAGACTTAAACAATGAGCGAATCCAGGCCTCCCTTTCCAGGGAGGCCTTTTTATTTGCTCAATTGATTTCCTTTCTTATATTTCATTCATACTGCAAATAAATATTGTCTCCTGTTGGAAAAAGGCCTGCCTGAATTACTCAGGAAAGGAGTCTTTGGCACATCTATCGATAAACAGAACCTTTTGCCCTGGTCATTGATCGTAAACACTTTTGCAAACGAGATTAAAAATTGATTGATTTGAAAAGAGGAGATTAGAAATGAAAAACCGCACTTTGATTTTTGTATTGTTAACCGCAATTGCCCTTGTCTTATCCGCCTGCAGTGGAAACACTGTTGTGGAAGCTGAAGCGGCTCCCGCAGCCCCTGAAGGTTGTCTGGGAACCGCTGAAAACGCTCTGGTTGATCTGGAATGCCGGGAGGTTACCATTGCGGTTGAAAATGCCTATTTGCCCTTCAACTACATCTCCAGCGAAACCGGAGAACCCGGTGGTTGGGATTATGACGCCTGGAATGACATCTGCACCCGCCTGCATTGCACCCCAGTCTTCCAGGAAGCTGCCTGGGAAACCCTGATCCAGGGTGTTTCAGAAGGCCAGTATGATGTTGGTGCCGATGGTGTCACCATCACCGATGAGCGCGCGGAAATTGTAGATTTCTCCGATGGGTACATCAGCATCCAGCAGCGCCTGCTGGTTCTTAAAGGCGAATCCCGTTTCAGCAATATTGAAGAATTTGTGGAACAGTCCGAACTCATTCTTGGAACCCAGGCCAACACCACAAATTACGAAACCGCTGTCCAATATCTCTCTGAAGACCGCATAAAAGCTTTTGAACAATTTCCCTTTGCGGTACAGGCTCTGATCAGCGGCGATGTTGACGCGGTCATCATTGACCAGGTCGCGGGAATGGGATACATGGGTGAAAATGCTGAGAACCTCGATTTTGTCGGCCCATCCATCTCCAGTGATGAACTCGGTTTCCTGTATCCCAAAGGCAGTGACCTTGTGGGCCCTGTAAATCAGGCTATTGCCGCGATGATGGAAGATGGAACCCTGTACGACATCAATGTCAGATATTTTGGGCCCGATTTCGATGTCACCGACGATGACATTCAATAATTCAGGCATCTGACACTATAAGCAGCAAATTGATTCGCCCAGTACGAAAAGGTTGACCTTTTCGTACTGGGCATACGCTGGAGAGTAATTATGGAATTACCTTTGACAAAAGAAATACCAACCACACAAGACTCAATTCAAAAAGCTCGAGCTAACTGGCAGGAATTTCCCTGGTGGTTTGTCGGTCTGATCCTCGTTGCGATTGCCACCGGTTATGTCATCATCACCCAGGATAATTTCCGCGAGGCTTTTGGATTCATCAAAGCAGGTGTCAGTGTCACCCTCACCACCACCATCTTCGGATTTATGTTTGCTCTGGTTTTAGGGCTGCTGACAGGTCTCAGCAGGATATCCAGAAGTGTAATCCTGCGCAATGTAGCCACATTTTATGTCGAATTTATCCGCGGTATTCCCATGCTGGTACTGATCTTTTTTATCGCCCTGGTTGCGGTGCCAGCCTTTGTTACTGTGATGAATCAGATAGGTGAGTGGTTTAACACTGCTGGTTTAACCTTGCTGGCAACTCCTTTCCTGAATATCGATATCCGCTCAGTGCCCATGAACATCCGCGCCATCATCGCGCTTTCAGTGACCTACGGCGCGTTTCTGGCCGAGATTTTCCGGGCCGGGATCCAATCGATTAACCGCGGCCAAATGGAAGCGGCCCGCTCTCAGGGGATGAGTCATTGGCAGGCTATGCGCTATGTGATTTTGCCCCAGGCTATCCGCAATGTTCTACCCGCGTTGGGGAATGACTTTGTTTCCATGTTGAAAGATTCCTCCCTGGTTTCCGTTTTAGCAGTCCGGGATATCACGCAGGTTGCCAGACTGTATGCCGGCCACTCCTTCCGGTACGCCGAAACTTATATCACATTAGCCATCATCTATCTCACCCTGACCGTAACCCTCTCATTATTTGTTAAATCTCTGGAAAGGCGGTACCAGAACAATGTACAGTCATGACAATATTATCGCAGTAAAAAATCTGCACAAAGAATTTGGCGTGGTCAAAGCCCTCAACGGTGTTTCCCTGAACATTGAACGCGGCAAAGTGGTGGTAATCATTGGTCCCAGCGGTTCAGGAAAATCGACGCTGTTGCGGTGCATCAATCACCTGGAAGTGGAAACCAGTGGAGAAGTCTGGATAAATAGCCAGCGTTTGAACGGCAGCCCAAAAGAATTAAATCGTATTCGCGCTGATATCGGTATGGTGTTCCAACACTTTAACCTCTATCCACACCTCACGGTACTGGAAAATATCACCCTCGCGCAGCGCATTGTGCGCAAAACACCACCTGCTCAGGCTAAAAGTATTGCCATGGAACAACTTACCCGGGTCGGGATTGCGGACAAAGCCAACAGCTACCCCTCCCAACTATCTGGCGGCCAGCAGCAACGTGTGGCCATTGCCCGTGCCCTGGCGATGAAACCACAGATCATGTTGTTTGATGAGCCCACCAGCGCCCTCGACCCCGAAATGATCAAAGAGGTTCTGGACGTGATGCTGATGCTGGCCAAAGAAGGGATTACGATGGTAATTGTGACCCATGAAATGGGGTTCGCCAGAGCCGCTGCCGATGAAATCATCTTTATGGATGAAGGTCTTATCGTGGAGCATACCACCCCGCAAATGTTGTTCAACAATCCCAAACACCCCCGCACAAAAGTATTCCTGTCTCAAATACTGCATAAATGAATCATCGTTTTGCAGTATTTGAGATAGTTCAAAAATCAAGAAATTAATAACGTTGAGAGGCTTGACAAACCACTCGTTTGGTTTGTATAATAATTGAAACTTTTATATGGGACGCCGTCCCAATAAGTGAGACATTATTCAAATGCCAGCAGACACCACACAAACTTTGCAACGAGCCGTTGCTATTCTGGACAGCTTCAGTCCAAATAAGCCGGATTTAGGTGTTCGGGAAGCTGCCCGCATTGTGGGACTCTCCAGCAGCACCACAGGCAGGCTGCTGGCATCCCTGAAAGAATTAGGGGTTCTGGATCAGAACCCCGAAACCCGCGCCTATTCTCTGGGCGGCAAAGTTCTGGCCTGGGCCAATGTTTACACCAACACCCTGGATGTACGTAATCTGGCCATGTCCGCTCTGGTACAGCTTCACCAGGAGACGCAGGAGACCATCAGCCTCTATGTAATGGAAGGGGATGAAAGAGTTTGTGTGGAACGATTGGAAAGCCCGCAGAACGTGCGGATCGTTGCCCGCATCGGGCGCCGGTTGCCGCTTTATGCCGGGTCAGCCGGAAAGGTTTTTCTGGCATTTCTTTCTGAAGAACGCAGGAATGAAATTCTTAACCACACCGATTTTACACCCTTCACTTCTCAAACCATCGTAAATCGCGCGCAGTTGATGGAAGATCTGGAAAAAATAAAAAATCAGGGCTTTGCCGTAAGCAGAGGAGAATGGACCTCTGACGCATCTGGAGTA
>Ga0068713_1002474_pt1 | contig 18676 bp, 12 predicted proteins | sample MTBAKSrepl2MetaG_FD_62223 | JGI IMG/M metagenome (GOLD analysis project Ga0068713, IMG submission 62223) | Enrichment culture microbial communities om Arthur Kill intertidal strait, New Jersey, USA, that are MTBE-degrading - MTBE-AKS2 (Arthur... | ecosystem: Environmental > Aquatic > Marine >...
CGCGAGAACTGGCAACGTGCTATCAGCGATAAATCCAGTTTTGTTCATTCAATGAGTGAAGAGACAAGAAATCAATTTAATGCTGCTATAGGGACTGGCCAGTTGCCCCTTTTAAATACAGTTCGAGGACAAGCGCAGCTAATGGTTATTGGTTCAAATGGGGAAAAAGTAAGCTTCAATGTATCCGAAGATGTTGCCCGGAGTTTTGAAAATACAGCAGCACAAGTCCGTTCAGAATCACTCCAACAAACGCTACAGGATTCAAAAAGCTTGGATTATATGACCAAGCTGGCAAAACAGATAGGGGCCACAGAAGCCTACTCCTATCTCAACGATGCCAGGGAGATGAGGACATCAACCGAGTCCTATGGTGCAGACCTTACAACTGCCCTTGTCAAAAATTACGCAAATGAACGATATGGGAGCGAATCACCTGAAAATATTCGTCGCACCATCAGTGATTTCAATCATTACCTAACCCAACAGGGGAGCCAGGGCGTAAACAATATGCAAGATATTATCAACGGCTTTGTCAGCGGTAAGGGCTACGGCTGGGGAGATACCACCAATGAGGTCCACGATGCCATAAACTCAACCAGGGGGCGCGCGCAAAGCCAAGGTTTTAAGCAGGATATTGGAATGTCTGCGATGGAAGCAGGGGCAAAAACGTTTGGTGTAAATGAAGACAGTTTTTCCAACCCGACTTCAGATGTACTGCTGGACAATCCAAATGCTAATGCGGTAACCAATCCGGCTGATGATATCCACAGAAGAAACCGCCTGGAAGAATCAGGTAATGGTGGTATTCATACCACAGCCGGAGGAATAGCCAAGGACATGGCTGGATTAAATAAAAATGATCCTATTAGCCCGACAAGTGAATTATACCGGAATGAAAGTTTTTATTATGAAGGCAATCTGGTGCAGCCGCAACAGAGGCAGGATGGTGGAATTGTGCTGCCATCCGGCACTGTTATTCATGGCGGTACAGGACCTGAACCGCCAAAGGATGATAAGGAATTTTTTAAGGGGAGTGTTTTTGAGAAAAAATAACCACTTAGTTTATATGGTATAGACAGCGAATAATTTAGCGAGATTTTTTAAATACTCCTAAATCATCACTGCACAAACCACACGCACCTGGAGTTCCGTCGACTCCAACAAATGGATCATCCTTATCTCGTATATCTTGTTTGGATACTTCGTCCTCTTTTTTGAATTTGAAAAGAATTACAATCAGACCATAGAGAACTGCGCAAACAATTATAATGACGGTGCCGGTAGTCATTCTCCCACCTCAATTTAATTTAAAGTTAAATCTCCTGTAAACTGAAAAAAGAGTCATATTAACTTTTACCATTTGTTACAAATATGTCAAACCTGTTCAGGAAAACATGAACATCATAACAAAATGAAATTTCTGAGAAATTTATCTTAAAAGTAAATCATAATTTTGCCTATAAATTAAGATTCAAGAGACAGTGGGTCCCAACAAATCAAGTTTTCATTTTTGGGGGAGCGGAACTGTGGGAGGCAATAATCTACTGGAGGACTTCCCAATGCTCGCCCTTGGCAGGGCCTACACGCCGGACGATCCCGCTGTCTTGGAGCTTCTGAATATTCCGTTCCACTGACCTTTCGGTAACTCCTGTTTTTTTCGCGAGTTCAGGAATGGTGATGAAAGCGTTCTCCTTCATCAATTCAACTATTTTCCCCGACGTTTTCCCCGACGTTTTCCCCGACGTTTTCCCCGACGTTTTCCCCGACGTTTTCCCCGACGTTTTCCCCGACGTTTTCCCCGACACTTTCGGCGCAACATCTACCAGTTTCATCTTATCCACCGGTTTCCGGTGCACCGTGGCGGTAAACAGGCATCCTTCCCGGTCGTCGATAAAATCGATCTCGGGCCACTCATCCAATGCGCGCTTTATTCCTGAGCCGAGCCCGTGATAGGGCAGCAGCCCTTTGGCAACATAAGAAACGAGAATGGGATTGCGGATATTGGAATTGCCGGCCAGTATCTTCTCCACCGTCAAATTGTTCGGCAGATGACCGGTGAAAGCAAGGGTAATTCACACATACTAATCAGTTGGCCTATTATCCACATAATATTTTATGATCTGCCTCTTCTGTCTCAGGTATTTGAAAGGGGCACACTCAGAAGTTTTTCAACAAATTCATGGTTCATTTTATTTTGCTTTATTGCCACTTTAAACTGAGGTCTTACACTGCCATATTCCTTGCCAACAAATTCAGTGCGTATTTCTTTCAGTGAAGTAAATATCTTTTTTGCATAACCAAGGACCTTATCCGGTGATATATAATTTACGCCTTCTACATGGGGCATTGCTGATTTATGGCACTTACTACTAGGTGAGACAATTATTGCCTTAATTTCGCTTTTTGAAAGATCATGCCTCTCTTTTCTAAGCCAATCAGGATGACCTTTAGCTTGCTGTATATTCTTTTTTGAAAGAAACCCATTATCCTTCTTGCCGGACTTAGCTTCAAATGTAAAACTACATAAATTTTGAAAAATCCAAATTACATCTGGATCACCATCTTCTGTCGGTCGCAAAACTTCTGCACCAATGCATTCACCGAGCCGTTGTAGACCAATATGGAACTGAGTTGAGTCGGAAAATTTCATCAGCCCCTGCGTCATTTCTTTCAAGTGCTTTTCAAAACTAGGACCTTGCCAACCCCATTTTTCAATACGGTTCCATATAGATTCGGCCTGAATATCTAAATTGTCAATTTTCTCTACCCCTGAAGCGACCGTACTCTTACGCTTTAGAATTAACTTATCCAAGAAACCTGAATTGACCCCCGTCACCCTTGCTCGCCTTAGAGCTTCAATTTCTGAATCTTGATCATTAAGGTGACTTGCGGCAAATGAGGTTAGATACCACCACCATGCACGATAACCAGATAAATCTGGATGATTAGCGTGATCTGCCACATCACTAGCAAAATCTTTAGCTTTTGAAAAATCTTCCGCCCAAAGAGCTTTTGCAAACTTAACTTCACTTTTTCCGCTGTCTTCATATTCATTCAAAGACCCTTTAATCTTGGGCAATTTCAGCTCTTCAAGTGATTCATTTGCTTCTTTCCTGTATTCAGAATCAGAAAGTAACCCAAGAATCATTTCTTTTAAGCCTGAAATATTACCGCGAGCGACCTCACCTTGCTCTATTCCCCAATGAAGTTCTTTTTGAATTTCTTCAGGCAGCCCTTTAACAAGTTCAGATGTTGTTGCACTGTTGATCAGACTTTGTCCCAACATGATAATAATCGCAAAATCAGTTGCATCTCGTGTGCAACGTCCCATACCTTGAATTAATCGTGTTCTTTCCAAACGCCTTAAAAGAGGTCCAAGACGCCAATGACTACGCAAATGGTTTTCCATTGCACCAACAGCAGCGGGAGTTTCAACCATTAATAATAATCTGCAATCATCACCTGGCAGGTCTAAACCATCATACCTTCCCGCAAGACAAAGCAAGGCATTTTTTGCTTTTGTGAAGGGATCAAGAGTATCTTCAATATTTTTGGCTGTTAATTTTGCGGGTTGGGGAGAGATTTTAGAAGAGATATTATCAAAGTAATTATCTGCAATTTTAAATGAAGGAGCAATCAATAGACCACGTTTGATTGTCATCTCTTCCCAAACATCAGCGGTCAATTTTATTGCCTCTTCTTCCTCCATGCAGAGACCGGGCAAAAAAATGTATCGTTTCCCCCACTGGGCATGCTGAGCCTGAATTGTTTTTATGCCAGTAACACCATAACTCCTTTCTAAATCACCTACTCCCTCTAATGTGGCAGACATATAAATTCTTTGTCCAGTTTGGCAAAAGGGAGGATGTGTATGTGTCGGCGGAACCAAAGGTCGAATCACAATTTCGTTAATTGAAACAAAAAACAGACAGGCATGAAGTTTATTACGGATAAGTCTCCATGGAAAATAAATCTCTCCATCACCTCTCTGGATATTGTCAAGCAAAGAGGTCAAATCCTGCAACACTTCAGGGTGGTAATGCACATCCACTAATTCCACAGCTCCGATCTCCGATTCATCAGTAACTAAACGATATTGGGAATCTGTTAGAGCTGTGCGTAATGTTGTTAAAGCATGCCCATAAAGATCAAAATGCTTCCTCGTATTGATTTTAACTGTCCACATATCAATTGCATATCGTGCACCCCCGTGGGAATCATCAAAAATCAAAACATCTGATGGTTGAATCACCGGATTAATATTAAATAAATTAGAATACGTAGTGATACCGACAGCTTTTCCTGAACGGTAGCGTCCTTCTTCAGCCGGTTCTCGGGTTTCTTTGCTACCTGTGAGATCAGCACACTTAATACCGAGCCTTTCAGCCTCTATCAAAACCTGCCGTGCCAACTGATTTGTCAAGGAAAGAAACGCAACCTTATCTTGCGATCGTCTTCTTCTCCATTCAGCTATTAAGAGTCCAACAGTTGTTTTACCAGTGCCAGTAGGAAGCTCAAAAGCTATATCGACATTTTTCGATTCAAGATTCTCATATGCTCTCAATGCATCAACCTGAGGCCCTCGGAGATAGCCATGGCTTTGCACCCTATTAGGTAATTTTGAAAATAACTCCTCTGCAGAAGCATATGTTTGAACAATTTTCGGTTTTCTAAATGAAGGTCTTTTTTTTGCCATGCTTTTCCGGCCTCATGAAAACTAATTAAAAATTTTCGATAAGTTTTTCTAAAATTAAAATTGCTTTGTCTTCGAGTTCATCTGCCAGATCTTTGAGCGAATAAACCTCACGAACAAGAGATTCTAAAGTATGTCTTCTCTAATATATAAAGTTTTTACTTTTTACCAGTTTCGGTCAAACTATAAATAGTTGACTTCTGAGACTGTGGGTGACAGACAGGAGTTAATTTCTTTGCTGTATCGTGTGTCCCCGGAATTAGATCAAACCTGACCTTCAGCTCTCACCTCCTGCCCCCTTCCGAATTCAACACAGTAGCCCAATTGTCTATGACAACTGCTCGCACAGCTTCTGGCTCTTCTCCCCAAAAATCTGCTAAGCTTTTAATTGTCCAAGGTATGTCTCGTGGGCGTGCGCGTCGACCTTGGATCAAGGTAAATGGGCCATCAGATTCGGTCAATACCCTTGATCGTTCCATCCGCGACACAAGTTTTCTACCATTCTTCGATGAAAGCATCTTGGAATTGACGGAAAAGTAACAGCCTTGTCGCTGGGCTGTTTCAAGGTGCTTCACGGCGCCTGAATACCAGTGGAGAATCGTAGTGCCACGAGCTAGGTCGCCGATCATCGACACGGTGTCCGCCTCAGCTCCCCGGGAATGGATGGTCATGACGGTGTCGCCCCTCTGATTGCACGCCGCGATGATTCGCCCAAAAACTTCTCGCTGAATCAAGTGTGTTGCCGGGTCCGTTACGCGGTAATCGAGCCCAACCTCCCCAACAAACCTAGTAACCTTAAGATGCCTTATGAGCTCGGTTACTTGTTGGGCATATTTCCCCACGAGTTCGGGATGTAGCCCAACCGCAACCCACACGTTTCGTTTGCCCTCAAAAAGATCACGGCATGGCCTAAAGACAAACGGTGCATTTGTCACCACAAGTACACCAACCTGATCGGCCTCTGCTTTATCAATTTCATTCAGGGGGGCATCGTACAAATCAACATGGCAGTGCGCATCAACAAAAAGCATGCTTCATCTGCCCCTGTTGAGGAATGTGGCTAGCTCAGACATCCCCCTCTCGTACACGTCTGCAAACTCCGAAATCTCTTTGGGAGGTAACGGCCCCGCCTCCAACACGCGAAAAAACTTCGGCACTTTAGTCAAGTCATCTCTTGTCAGAGCCATTTTGACTGCGCGGAGATCGCTTGCTCGCTTACCAGTCGGCTCACTACGACGGACATCGATCGTATATGGTGCATCGGCGTCTTCAAGATCCGCCAAAGTTACAGCTGCCCGTCGTATTAGACAAGGAAAACAGTAGCCACAATGAGTACCAGGAGTGGCGCCGTCCCATCGCGCCACTTCGGGATGTGAGCACGACATCGTAAGTGCGAGTATAGTCTCCAGAGCCACACTGTCACCAATGTTCACAAGCATCTCTCCCTTAGTCATGTGTCGGTACGGCATCAAAATATCGTTTGAGATACGAAGATCGCTGAGCACCTGCCTCACACCAGCAATAAAATGCGGATGTGTGGTACGGGTACTTGAACTACCCACACGTGTTTTTGTCAGCGGAACATTCAACGAAATTAAGCCATTTTCCGGTACCACAACCGGCACTTCATCTCCTAGTGCACACGCGACAGCTACTCCGAGGCCGAGGAAGAGGATGGATCGGCTTCGCATACTGTTCTCGCCGTCATTACCCAGTTGCGGACCGACTACATAGAATTGGTTCTCAAAACATTGATTCTCAAATCGAGATTGAAGTGCTCCGAAGGTGTCGTTCTGAAATTTCGGCGTCATTCCTCCGCCGTGATGGCTCACGAACGCCACGACATCCCCATCACTGAGTAAGTCGATTGCTCCAACCAATGAATCCAATCCTCCAGAGAGAAGGCACACGATCTCCGGCAGTTCCGGTTCAGTTGGAGTTATCGCCCTTGGTGTCTCTCCAGATCGTACTCGGACTGATATTGCCCAGTCATCACCTGTGAGGAACTTCAACGCCTCTGCAAGCGAGTTACTAGCTTTTCGCCATCGAGATTGTTCGAAGACAGGCAAATGAAGTGTAAATTCTCGTGCCCAACGATCCTCTGCAGTACGACGGGGAATGCATAAATCCGCAAGATAGGCTCCCATCGACGCATAGAGTAAATCTTGAACGGATCCAGAAAGCGTCGCCTCGTATCTTTTTTCGATTGAGGCGACTACAGATTCACGTACCATCTCGTTTCTGGCACCACCAGAGAAGTGCAGCACGAGGCATCGTTCTACTGACTCGTCTACAGACGGGAGAAACGCATCCTCCTCTCCGATACGACAAATTATGTTCCATTTCATGCGCCAACCTCCAGAAGTGCATACGCGTCTCGATATACCTTATCGATTATCTGTCGACCTTCGCGTCCACCCCAATTGATCTCAATAACCTTCTTGCTATCGAGTTCAAGACCAACACACGACTCGACGTACTCCTTAACTTCCCGCTCCAGACGAACCGCAGCAGCCTCGCTAACCGCTCCTTTTTCGATGCTCAAACCCAATTCATCAAGCCAACGATTGTAGATGTATCCAGAGACACTTCGAGTAACGGCTTCCTCCACAGTTTCTTGATCCATTTGCTCGAGGGCACTGAGTTCACCATTTTCGCCGATCACGGTCTCGTAAAGGAATTCAAGTACCTCGACCGTCGCACGTCGTGCCGCTGCCTCCTCCTTAGACGCCCCGGAAGGAGCGAGAGCATCAACAAGGCGCGTCAAAACGTAATCGGTTGACTGACCAACGACATCAAGAAGTCCGACGGAACCCAACGCTTGCTGAACCCCTGACTTAACAGCAGAGGAGAGAAATCCGCCAATATAGCTTGATGCCGCTCGACCAGATGTGGAAGATAATGCAGCTTTTCTCGCCCCGCCCTTTGCCCGAACGTATCCAGAACCGGCAGGACGCAACCCCGCGCTGCCTCCACCTGATCGTGCGAAACGAGTCATACCTGATTTGGCTGATTGCCAGTATTTTGGTGTTGTGGGGGCAGAAACAGGAGTGAGTGGCGTTTGCTGCGCGTTGTTACTCTGGCTATCCTCGCTGGCAGAGTCGCTTGCGTCCACATCTGCAGCGTCACCAGCTGGGACGCTGATATCCCCGTTACCGGTTGCCCAAGACGGCAACAGTCCAGGGCCGTCACCAGGACCTGAATGTGAGCTTGATGTACCCATTACTGGGGGCCCTTGTCGATCCGACGGAGTTCCGTCTTTGCCGTTTTGGCAAGTAGCAAGTTTGTGCTATTCGACCACTTTTCAATTATCCTACGTGCCGCGGTGATCAACTCCGTATCACGGACTGCGGCATGCAACCGAGGTGGCATCCAAACAGGGAGTTGATCATGCGGCCTCATTGCGAGAAACGTCACCATGTCTGTCGCCAAGTCTTTTCGGACATTGCATACCTTCAGCATTAGTGAAAGCGCCTGGGAGCCCTCTTCTGCTCGTGCTCGATCACAGAGTTCGGCCAAAACTGATGATGCCTCTGATAACGATAAACCAGACAAACTTTCGAGTCCTATCTTCTGCATTGCATCACTTTGGCTAAGCAGCTTGCGATAAATCTCTCGAGCAGCTGAGCCCATTCTCTGTGCTTGCTGTCCATGGCCGGTCAGCACATCACGGGAGAAGTAGAAGTATGGGCCGAGATCAGTGTCGTTTAGTGCTGGTTCGACCATCAACCATTCCCTTGCGACGGCATCTTTTAACCACACCTCCATACGAGGATCGGACTTACTGTCAGTATCTTCAGCCGAATCCTCGTCCGATTCTGTTGATTCCGACGATCCCTCTTTCTGTACCTGCCATGCTAGAATAGGTTCTGGACATCCATGCCCTTCTGCTTGCATGTCGCCAAGCTGCCTAAAAAGCTCTGGCTTTAAATATTCCAAGATCATTAGCTTTGCCAAGAGCCTGCGACTTAGAAAAACACCTCGAGACTCTGCCATGCTCAGTCTCATCATGAGCATGTTCAGGAACCGCTTACACTGCCGTGGATTGCCACTAAGTCCTTTCCCGAGCAGAGGCCCGATCTGAGCAGAAATGGTTAGTCCTTCGCCCAGCACGGAAGGGATGTCGAGCTTGAGTTCATGCATTGTATCATGGCCAAACATGACGCCGGATACCGAGCGTTCCGAGGTACAAAACCACTCCATCGACTTTTCGATTACCGAGGAATCTCCCTCAGCATGCAGAAAAAGAAGAGCAATGTAAGACTGTACTTCGGATGGACTAAGGGAGGGGATACGCACGGGATACTGAATAAGCTTTTCAAGATAGTCACGCCCAACGTCAACGCGCTCACCTGGAAGTTCCGGGAACCGTTCCCGAACCGCGTATTGCACGAGTCTCTCATCGGCCCCAATCACAAAAGCAACTTCTCCGACGGATAGAAATAGCTTAATCGCCTCAAGCGTCTGAATAATCGTAGGCGGCAGGCATCGATCAAGATCATCAATAAACACTACAAGTCTCTTGATCTTTGACTCTTCAAGGAGTTCTCTGAAATCCTCGCGGAAGCCCATAACGTTGCGATTGAACGTCTGCTCCTGCCCCTCTTGAAGGTGTTTGTCGAGCTCTCCTTCATCGATCTTATCCAGCGCTTCGCCTGCCAGTTTAGCAAGTCCCCCTAGATCCGTAAATGCAGCAATTGCAGCACCCGGTGGACCACCGAGTGCGAATGCCCCACCCACCTTCAGAGTGGTACCGGCGATTCGAAGCCAGTTGATCCGTCGAAAGAGACGAATCCCAAGTTTTTTCATCTTGGTCGAGGTGCATCGCTTCTCGATTAACTCGTTGACCAAGCGCTCCATTAGCGATGACTTTGCTTGATCGTATCCCTCGAATAGCCATCCATTGAACCACAAGGCGAGCGTCCCATCATCCTCTTCCAGTCTTTTCGCTGTCATCTTTAGGACACTAGTTTTGCCACTGCCCCAATCGCCGAAGACACCAATCGTTGCGGGCAGCAAATGCTCTGATGTTACTAAGCGCTCAACCGCATGGACGAGGTGAGTAAATCCCAGAAGATCGACCTCAGTCTCCGCGTCAGACCATAGACGGCACGTGTTAGTTTCTTTTTGACTGTTAACCATGTTGACATGCTCCCCTTATGCACTTACTCGCGCCGTCTAACAATGAACTTAGGAAAATGCCCTTTATGCTGATAATAGGGTTATTGGCGGAGTATTTTTCACCATCCATTATCAAAGTATTAAAAAATCAATATTTAACGAAAATCAGTGTGCCAATAATCCCTAAGCCGCTATCGGCCAGCCGGCATAGAGCGCCTCGGCCTGGGTCATGATGAACTGCATAAACGGTTCCAGATCATCCGCCTTGATCTTACGATTTCGGAGCACCCGCTTCACCGCCGCCCGGATGGAAGCTTTGATGTCATCACGGTGCGGCTCGGTCCAGTCGACCTTGAGATTGCGTTTTATGGTCTGGACCACATCGTGCACCAAACTGGAAAGAAACTCGTTGCCGTAGATTTCCTCGAAGTTGGCGGCAATGGCGTCGTAGAAGGCCAGCTCTTCTTCCTCCAGGCCCATGGCTGTGGCTCGTTGTTTATCCGCCTCCCATTCCTTGCGCATCTCGATCATCGCCTTGATGACCGCAGCGGCATCAATCAGCCGGTTATGGTATTTGCGCAGGGTCTCTTCCAGCAGTTCCTTAAAGCTCTTGGCCTTGGCAAGGTTCTTTTCTCGCTTGAGAACTATCTCATCGCGGATGAGCTTTTCTAGGAGTTTCAGCCGCAGGTTCTGTTGAGGTTTGTCCTTAAATGTCTGCAAGAAAGCGTCGTCCAGAATAGACAAATCAGGCTTGTCGATGCCGGCAGCCTTGAAGATATCCACCACCCCTACGGACTCGACGCTGTCATCCACCAGATCGCGGACCGCATTCTCCAGGTCCCTTTCGCCTTGAGGGCCGGGCATGGTCTTCTTGATTTGCTTACGTACCCGTTGGTAGAAAATGATCTCATCGACATAGGGGCGGCAGTCGTCCAGATGTTTGACAAGCAGATAAGCGTGGGTCAGACGATGCTCGGCCAGCAGAAAGGCGTCTCGCCGTTCCTCGTCGTCAATGAGCTTTCCGAACACCAGGGCATAGCGGTCTTCCAGCTCCATGCCGGTCAGTTGCCGCCAGTCCCCGTAATCAATGCCCTCGGGCAGCAATCGCCGCGCTTCATCAAGACATGCGAAAAACACCGGTTTAGCTTCCTCGGTCAGCGAAGGCGCGGGCTCGCCCCGGCCGCCGCCCTGGGTATATGTAGAGGTAGCCTCGCGCAATTCGTCGCCGATGCCGATGTAATCGACGATCAGCCCGTGGGGCTTGTCCCGGAAGACCCGGTTCACCCGCGATATGGCCTGGATCATGGTGTGTCCCTGCATGGGCTTGTCGATGTAAAGGGTGTGCAGGCAGGGGATGTCGGTGCCGGTGAGCCACATGTCACAGACAATGACCAGTTTCAAGGGGTCTTCCGGGTCGATCATCCGCTGTTTGATGGTGTCGCGCTGCATCTTGGTGGTCAGGTGGCCGGCCTGGCTCCACTCGATCGGGTCTTTGCCCAGGTTGCCGGTCATGACGATCTTGATTTCCGGGCACCCCTGCAAGGCTGTGAGTGCATCATAGAGACGGACGCAGTTCTCCCGGGTCATGCAGACGATGATGCCCTTGCCAATCAGGGTGGCGATCCGCTCCTGGAAATGGGCCAGGAGGTCAGTGGCCAGTTCAGTCAAGCGATCCTTGGCCCCGGCCGCCCTGGCCAAAGCCGCCCATTTGCCCTTGCGGCGCTCCACTTCATCCAGCTCGGCCGCGCTGGTGATCTCTTGCAGGGCCGCGTCTACATCTTGGCGGCCCAGGTGCAGCTTGATCTGGCGCGGCTCGTAAAAGATGGGGACCGTGGCCTTGTCGTCTTGGGACTGTTTGATGTCATAAGTGTGGATCACATCGCCGAACACCTCCACCGTGTCTGCGCTGGAGAAACTGACTGGCGTACCGGTAAAGCCAATGCGCCGGGCTTTGGGCAGGGCATCGGCCAGGTAACGGGCAAAGCCCTGCAGAAAACCATACTGGCTGCGGTGGGCCTCGTCGGCAATGATGATGATATTGGTGCGCTCGGAAAGAATCGGGTGCTCGATCTCGGCCGGGCCGTTGCCGTTGGTCTTCAAGCGGAATTTCTCAATGGTGCTGAAGACCACCTCGCCGCCCTCGGTGCGCAGCATGTCACGCAGGGCATCAACATTTTTGGCGTGCTTTACCTCGCCCACCAGACTCCGCGCCGCCACGAACTGGTCGTGCAATTGGTCGTCCAGGTCGGTGCGGTCCACCTGCACCACGAAGGTCGGGTTTGCCAGTTCGGGACGCTGCCGTAAAATGCCCACCAGGAAGGCCATGGAAAGCGACTTGCCCGAGCCGGTGGTGTGCCAGATGACGCCGATGCGTTTCTCGCTGCCTCTGGTCACCGTTGCAACCGTCTTCTCGGCCGCGATGCGCACCGCGAAGAACTGGTGGTACTTGGCGCCCTTCTTGGTGATCTTGTCGTTTGCCACCTCAAAGAGAATGAAGCTCCGGATGTAGTCCAGCAGCCGCTCCTTATCGAACAACCCCTCGACCAGGGTCTTCATGCTGCCGGTGGTATTGGCCTCCACCTTGAAGCCGTTGATGGATTTCCAAGGCGCGAACCATTCCCGGTTCGCGGTCCACATCCCGTGCAGGGTGGTGATGCCGTCCGACACTACGGTCAGCGCGTTGAATTCGAAAAGCTGGGGGATGTCGTTTCTGTAATGGCCGATCTGGTTGAGGGCGTCGTCCACCGTGGGCTGGATGGCATAAGGGTTCTTCAGTTCAAAGACGATCAGGGGCAGACCGTTGATAAAGATCACGATATCCGGCCGCCGGTCGTTCCTGCCCCGGATGGGCAACTGGTTCACCACCCGGAAATCGTTGCCCCCTGGATTCCGCCAGTCGATGGCGTAAATATGCCGAAACTCGACCGTGCCGTCGTCGCGCTCCACCTTGATTTCTATGCCCTTGGTGAGGTCTTCATGAAAGCGTTTGTTGCGGCGTAGGGTGTCCACCCCTTCGGGCCGGGCCAGGCGGGCCACCGCCTCGTTGATGCTGGCCTCTGGCAAGTCGCGATAGCGGCCGGCCAGGTGATTCTTGAGCACATCCCGCAGCACCACCTCCTCGTGGTCACGCTCGATCTCCTCGCCGTGTGTGTGCTCGTACTTCTGTTGGATCAGGCGCTCGATGGTGGTGAGTTCAAACTCGGTTTCTGTACCGCGCCGCGCCATGTCAGACGACCTCCTCTGCTATTCTTTCAGCCTGACTCACACGGATTTCACCGGAAAGGAGTTTAGGGAGTAGGGTATCGCGGGTGGTTACAAGGATCAGAGATTCCCGTTCGTTTTGATGTATGCGATCATACAATGGGCCGACCACATAATCCATGGCATCTATAAGCTCTGGCATTGGCAGTGCCATTTTCGCCTGGAAGAGATGTTCACGCTTGATGTGACCCATGGTGGTTGCTTTGTCAGCCGCAATTCCCTGGAAGAATGAAATAGCTTCACGCAACTGAAAATATACAAACCACTGCGGAAAACCATCTGGAATCACTTTGAAAATATGTTGATTGACCAGCGCTTCATCTTGGTGCCATCTGTAAATATCAAGCGAACCAGACCAGGAGAATAACAGGTCACTCGGGTATGCTGTGTTATCTGGATTTGCCTCAATTTCGTTATAAACCGTTGACGCTCCGGGACCGGAATTCAGCTCGGCGATCCTTATTACCATGCGGCCGGTACCGGATGCATTTTTGGTAAAGTTCTTTCCGTTCACATACTTTGCTAAATTTGCGATGGAACTTACCTCCCACCCCTGCGGAATTGGCCCCAGTTCGCTTTCTTCAAAACGGGAGGGGAATAGGGCGGCGGTTTCGGCGTTCATGCCGTATGGCCGGCGGCCCTCGGCCTTGGCGACCACGGGATCGAAATCCACGAACCACGACTTGAAAGTCGCCTGTGCCATGGCCTCCAGCGTATGGTTCATCCGCCGGTTGAGTTCGATTTTGTCGTCAAGGGCTTTTAACACCCTCGCTATCACTTGTTGCTCTGCAAATGGCGGGAGCGTTAATTGGAATGCCTCGATTCTTTTTGGTGCTGTATGCAAAATTTTCGTGCCAGAGGAAGAAGCAACAAGTTCTTGGTTAAACTCAGGCCAAAGAAATACCCAGTATAAGTAATCAAGTGAGACCATTTTCGGCTTATTTAAGACAACTTTCCCCATTCGTTGATTATGAAGATATGTTTTACCATCGTCAGGAATCCGACCTGGTATACCGAGGATTTCTCCTCCTGCGGTTTGGCATGTCATTACTAATAAAATGTCATTTGGTTTAAGTACGAAATCTTTTGGGTAATCTCCCCGGTATTCTCTTACCCTCGTAGAGCTAAAACGAAAGCCTCCTGTATATTGAAAATTCCCAATATTTACAACGATCGGGTCGCCCAGCAACTTTTCGCTTAGAAATTCAGACTTGAATGGCCAACCATGTTTTACTGATATCAGGTCACCCAAGGCTACTTTTTGCCATTTTTTAGGAAGCATAATCAAGGTTTTTCAACTGTCCCCTAATACTCTTTTCGAGTATCGCGGATTTTTCAAACTCACTTATCAATTTGTCCACCAAAAGAGGCATCCTCACCTCAAATGGCTCATCCTCATCCTCGGGTTCCTCGGTACCCACATAGCGCCCAGGGGTGAGGGCGTAATTGTATTCCCGTACTTCGTCCAGGGTTACCACTTTGCAGAAGCCCGGCATCTCATCGGGCACTCCGTCCTGCTTGAAGGTGCGGTAGACGGCGGCGATTTTTTCCAGTTCATCGTCGGACAATTCCTTTTGCTTACGGCTGCCCGGGATAAGAGCGCCGAGGTTGCGGCCGTCGATGAAGAGGATTTCACCGGTACGCTGGCGGAAGCCGTTGCCGCCAAGGCGGTTTTTCGACAGAAACCAGAGGGCACAGGGAATCTGGGTGTTGGCAAAGAGCTGGCCCGAGAGTTGGACAATGCAGTCCACATAGTCCTGTTCCACTAAGGTCTTGCGCACGATGAGTCGGGCGATCTCGGAGTTGGAAAGCTCGCCGGTGGCCATGACAAAGCCGGCCGTGCCGGTCTCGTTCAGATGGTGCAGGAAGTGCATGATCCACATGGTATTAGCGTTGCGCGGCGAAAGCGGCATGAGCGCCTTGCCACCAGTGTCGCTGCGCACCCCGAGATCGAGGCGCGGGTCCTTTTTGGGAACCCGGTTGGCTCCCCAGCCGTTCTCGCCCTTGGCCCCGTCGTTGAAAGGTGGATTGGCCAGGATGTAGTCCGCCTTGATGGTGGCGTGCTGGTCGTCGAAATAGGTGTTGCCGAGCCGGATATTACCGTCGATGCCGTGGATGAACAGGTTCATCTTACAGAGGCGGTATGTGAAGTCCTTTGACTCCTGGCCGATGAAAGACAATTTGTGGTTGTGATGGGTGAAGATGTCGGACTGCACGAACATGCCGCCCGAGCCGCAGCAGGGGTCGTAGACAATACCTTCCCTGGGCTCCAGCATTCGGACCAGGCATTTGACGATGCTCTCCGGGGTGAAGTATTCACCGCCGCGTTTGCCCTCGGACGAGGCGAACTCGCCTATGAAATACTCGTACACCCGGCCGAGCATGTCGAGCCCGCCCAAGTCTTGTTTGAAGATGTCCTTGGAAAAGAGGTTGATGAGCCCTGTCACTTCCTCGCGCGCCAGATTGGAGCCTGCGTAGATGCGCGGCAGCAACCCCCGGAGCTTGTCAGGATAAGTGTTTTCCAGAAGTTCCAGGGCGTCGTCCAGAATGACCTTGATGTTGTCCTTCTGGGCATTGACCAGGATATACGACCAGCGGGCCTTTTCAGGCACCACAAAGGCACCGGCGCTACGGTATTCGTCCGGGTCGTTGAGAATGGCCTCGATTTCGGCCTTGTCCATGGTGTGGTACTCGCCTTCGGGCTCGGCCACCATGGTAGCAAGCTCAAGGCGCCGCTTTTCAAACCGCAGCGACAGGAAACGCAGAAAGATGATCGGCAGAACGTAGCGCTTGTAATCGGCCGGCTCGATGGAGCCGCGCAGACCCACCGCCGCCTGCCAGAGCTGCTTGATGACATCGGCCTGGCCATTGTTATTTACTGGTTTCTTCTGTGTTTTTTTTCTCATAACTATCATTGTAGCATTATTCTTAGTTTTTTTCTCTATAAGCGGTGGTACCCGTCACATCAACAGAATCCCTAATGTTGCCTGACCTTGATTACCTTCCATTCAAAAAGCGGTTGTCCCTGGATGCGTTTCTGAGAGTTTGGATCAGCGGTTAAAATCATGAATACCAGCGGTAACTGCCTTGGTAAAGTCGCATTTGTTTTTTTACAATTATTCAAATCCAGGGCAACCAGTATTTTCGGCATGTTCCCTTGATAAGGGATAATTCCTGCAATGGTCGGGCTTCATGTCCTGTATCCGGCAGATGTATTTATTTTTTCCGGGCAACTTGCGCAGCCAGGGGCACCTGGCAACATCTTCGCCTGTCCTCGGGTTGATCCAGATATCGTAGACTCGATCTTCTCCTCCAAGATATATGATGTCCACCCATGCCAGGATATCGCGACGGTCATTCTCCTGCCAGCGTCGAATATCCTCTTCAGTGGCGCATACGTCAATCGCTCCCGAAAGGTTCAAGCAACAATGGCCGCATTGTTTGCAGGCGAAATTCACCAAGTTTTCACTCCTTCATCGTCAATGGTACTCAGTGAATCGTCCCGTCAGACATATCCCATATCAATCCCTGCCAGTCATCGATCATGCCTTCGTCTTTACATTCGGGGGCAGAACCAGTGAATCCGGTCATCTATCTCGAACTGGATTTTCAGGATTACCTTGCACGGTTTTCTTTTCGGCCGCCGCCAGCATTTCGGCGTTTCTCCCGCCGGCAGGCCCCGGTCACGTGACGTTATCCAGGTTATGATTTCCGTCAACTTTTTCACTTTCAGCCGCAACTGCGGCGCAGCCGGTTCGATCTGCTGTTCGTCCAGCCAGTGTCTGATGTCAATTATCCACATAAACTCAATCCTAAATCAAAAATCAGTCACTGAAGTCCTCCATTCAAGCATCTGGTTCAAAACCTGTTTACGCACTCATGGCTGGAGAAGAACTTTCGCATTTTAAAGACCAATGGTATAGTGTTCTTATGAAAAAAACCTCATTACTTCGAACCAACAGCTACCTGAAAGACCGCAGCAAGCGTGAGCAGCTTCTGCGCCGGACGATCTTGACCTCCAGCGCCGTCGAGGGCGTTGGCAAGTCCGCTGCCAGAGCGCTGGGCCTGGAACCGAAGCGGACATTGCCTACTCATGCCGAAGCGTCCGCTTAAGAACGGTCATGAAAATCTTTTCCATTGGCGCGTAGTTATACTCCATACCGGCCTGCACTGCGGTGAAGTATTTCTGTTTGAGTCTCCCCTTTATGCCGCCGAAATCAAAAGGCGGCAATCCAGCCTGGCAACCCCATGAGCACCGCCAGCATTCGAGCCCGTCGGCCGTTACCTTCCCGGAAGGGATGGATAAAACCAGTTCGGCATGTACCACCGCCACGGCGTGGATGATTTCCTTTCTGTCCGTAAACAGACACGGCGTAAAGTCATGGAGCGACCCCTGCTCGAATTTTTCCATGAGCATGGGACCTGGCGGGCAATTGGCAAAGGTCGCCCTTGCTGATGTTCACTTGCCGGTATTTTCCCGCCCATTCGTAAATATTTCCCAGCCAAGACTCATGCATCAGGCAAACATTTCCAAACGGAGTGTATTCTGTATCTGGTCACGCCAAGTGGCTGGGACTCCTACTTCGTCGGCGTAATCCCGCCAATGCAGAACCTTTTCCCACACTTCTTTGATAATGGCTTCTGCCCGCCCACGTTTCATCGAGGCGGTCCTGGCACATGCCTTGAAATCTTCCAGAGTAAAGTCGTCACGCTTGCCGTTCAATGTCATTTGATGACTGGCCGTCCAGGTCCCTGAAGGGTTGAAGCTGTAAATCATGTCAAAGGCCGGTGCCAGGGACCATGTTCCGGACTTGTCCATCAGGAAGGCGATATTTTTGACATGATCATCCTGATTGCGGGCGATGATGTTAAAGACCATGCGGCGAAACATTTCCTCAGTCGAACTCATCGGCAGACCGAGTTGCCTGATGACGAGAAGGGCCTGTTCGTAAGAATACGCACCTGCCATGTTATAATCATAATGCGCCAAGGCACAGAGAGACTGCATGTGGAGTTTTTCGCCAGTGCTGAGGCGATCGAAGCGACGGGTCATGAAATGATGCCTGTTGTTTTCCTCGAAAAGCCGGCATTCAGTCATCGTGATCCCGGCGTCTGCTGCCATTTTTGAATAGGCATATTCAATGAGGCCATACCCCTTGGGGTCTTCGAGTTCCTTATCCTTATTTCCGCTGACACCATCAAATTTCAGCAGCCAGTATTCAAAACCCTTCCCGGCCGGGAGTTGCCCGGAACGTACTTCATTAGTTGATGGATTCCAGGCAATAACCGCTTTGGCCCTTGCGCCGCCGGCCGAAGTACCGACGCGCAAGATATCCCTTAGGGCGTTCTCCTTGTATTTTTCGCGGAACGATACATTCAGGTTATTGCGGTGGGTGAGAATTTCGGAGGCGAGATCCACGAGTTTGTCGATTTGAATTCGAGTCGCCTGGCGAGCTTTGGGTCCTGTTGCAGGAGCGTATTCAATTGCCCCCATACCCCGAACACCCGTATAACAAAGGCGTTCAACCGCATTAAACGAATCCGGCCGCCGACCCTGGGATGCCAACCAGGCATTGATAAGAGCGTTCCCGAACTTGTCCG
>Ga0068713_1002476_pt1 | contig 18668 bp, 15 predicted proteins | sample MTBAKSrepl2MetaG_FD_62223 | JGI IMG/M metagenome (GOLD analysis project Ga0068713, IMG submission 62223) | Enrichment culture microbial communities om Arthur Kill intertidal strait, New Jersey, USA, that are MTBE-degrading - MTBE-AKS2 (Arthur... | ecosystem: Environmental > Aquatic > Marine >...
CGGCTCTTGGAGGCCTTCCCAGCCACGCCCATGGACAACGATTCGCCCGGCCCCCGCGTCCACCTGTACCCCCAGAGCGCGAATGGCCTCCAGAGTGGCCATCGTGTCGGCCGACTCGAGGAAGTGCTCAATTGCCAAGGGCCCGTCGTTTATGGCTCCGAAGAGCAGCGCCCGATGGGAGATCGACTTGTCGCCCGGAACCGTGATGGTCCCGCGCAGACCCCTCGAGGCCGGCAGGAACAGAGCTGCGGCGGAAGGCTCACTCATCGCCGTCACCAGTGAAACTGACTACGCTGGGATAGCCTACCTCGTTCATGAGCGCCGCGGTTTTCTCCGCGGTCTCCTTGCCGGTCACAAACAGCACGAGATCGCCGCCGACGCTTCGGCTTACATGGTGAAGCGTCAGGTCTTCGATGTTGATCTCCTCATCCCCCAGGCGCGCCATCACCCGCGACAGGACGCCAGGCTGGTCGGGAATGCGAACCGTGACCTTGAACAAGGTCTGCGGAGCGATGTCTTCGTATTCGAGAAGCTCTTCGCGGTAGGTCGCCGCGGAGTTTATGGCCCGCGCTATGTCGGGTTCGCTACTTGTCTCCAGATACTCCGAGAACTTCTGCAGTTCGTCGACGACTCCCCGCAGAGACTCAGCCAAAGCCTCCTTGTTCTCCAGAAAGATGTCGCGCCACATCGGTGGGTTCGCACCGGCGACGCGCGTGAAGTCTTTGAAACTCGGTCCCACGCAATGGAGAGCGCGTCTGCCGGTGACTTGGAACTGCCCCACACGCTCCATGAGCACGTTTGCAAGGACGTGGGGCAAGTGACTCACCGTGGCCATGATGCGATCGTGGGCCTGCGCGTCTATGTGTGTCGGACGGGCCCCCAGGTCGAGGATGAACTGCTGCAACATGACATAGAGCTTGGGGAACGCGGCCCCGGTGGTGCAAAGGAAGTAGGTTGCGCCCTGGAAGAGATCGGCACGGGCATACTTGACACCCGAATCCGCTGCCCCGCAGACGGGGTGTCCGCCGATGAAGAGCGCGCGTGCCTCAGGCGACAGCGATCGGATGATGGCGGATTTGGTGCTACCCATGTCCGAGATCAGCCGAGGCTTTGGATCGGCTTGTGCGCACTCCTCCACCAGACGTGGAATGCTCCTAACGGGAGTACACACCACGACTAGATCCGCGTACGCGGCTGCCTCGGCAGCCGAAGTGGCCGTCTCTGTGACCACCCCATCGCTCAGTGCCGTTTCAAGGGCCGCGGTGTCGGTGTCGTATCCCACGACTTCGTCGACGGCCGCGTGCTTGCGGGCAGCCAGGGCAAGGCTGCCGCCCATCATGCCAACCCCAATTACCGCGAGGCGATGGACCCCGCTGTGCATTCGAGAATCGGGCATGGATCTAACCTAAGGTCTTCCCGGTCCAAGCTATGGCGTCCTTGATGCGGGCCGCCACGCGCGCAAACTGCTGTGGATCCAGCGACTGGGCACCATCGGAAAGCGCCGTCTCCGGCGTCGGGTGCATTTCGATCATGATGCCGTCGGCTCCTGCCACAATCGCAGCCAGCGAGAGCGGCTCGACGAGGTCCACTTTGCCGGCGGCGTGACTCGGGTCCACAACGACTGGGAGATGGCTCTGCTGCTTGATGATGGGCACTGCCGAGATATCGAGGGTGTTTCGCGTAGCCGTCTCGAACGTACGGATGCCTCTTTCGCAGAGAATGACGTTGTTGTTCCCCTCTTTGACGATGTACTCCGCTGCCATAAGGAGTTCCTCGATCGTGGCGGCAAGCCCGCGCTTCAACAGCACCGGGCGATCCACTTGCCCCACGGCCGATAGGAGCTGGAAGTTCTGCATGTTGCGAGCGCCAATCTGGATGATGTCCGAGTACTCGGCAACGTCATCAAGATGGCGGGGATCCATAAGCTCGGTGACAACAGGAAGGCCTGTCTCTTCGCGTGCAGCGGCGAGGAGCTGCAGGCCTTCCACGCCAAGGCCCTGGAACGCATAAGGCGACGTGCGTGGCTTGAAGGCGCCGCCGCGGAGCATGGTGGCTCCTCCGGCCTTCGCGGCGCGGGCGGCATCGAACAACTGATCACGCGTCTCAACCGAACAGGGTCCCGCGATCAGCGCGACATGCCCGCCGCCGATGCTGGTCGAACCCACGGAGACGATGGTGTCGGATTTCCGAAACTCGCGACTCACGAGCTTGAAAGGACGGAGAATCGGCACAACCTTGTCAACGCCGGGATAAGCCTCGAGGGGCAGGCCGGCGATCACATCCCTCTCCCCCATGATCCCGATAACGGTGGTCACATCGCCGGTTGAAACATGACCGCGCGCTCCTGCGCTGTCGAGTCGCTCTAGAATGCGTTGGATATCCTCCTCCGAGGCGTCCTCGTGCAGGACTATTATCATCTCTGTGCTTTCCAGTTCCATGTCAGCTCTCCGGACTCAAGGCTTCTGCATCCAAACCAGTGCAACCGTGCGCTATTCCCAAGCTCTCCCCCTCTTGAGTCAGGTGTCTCATCTGTGCCAGGAACAAATCGTTGTCTCGAGGCTCGCCTATCGTCACGCGTGTCCAACCAGGACATCCCATAGCGTACCCGGAACGAGTCAGGACTCCTCCTTCGAGCAGCGACTGTGCCACCTCGGGACCCGGGATCTTCAGTCCGGTGACATCGACCAGCAAGAAGTTGGCCTGACTCGGTTTGGCGACCACGCCCCATTCGGCCAGGGCCTTGGCCACGCGGGTGCGCTCCGAGGCAACCTGTCTGCGGCGCTCTTCCAGCCTGACGGGCTGGGCTAGGGAGGTGAGGGCGGCCACTTGAGCCAGGCTGTCGACGTTGAACGGCTGCCGCACCTTGTCGAGAGCCTCGATCAGAGGCGGCTGCGCTACGCCGTAGCCAATGCGCAGGCCTGCAAGACCGTAGATCTTGCTGAATGTACGGAGGACGATCAGGTTTGGCCGCGTTGCCACCCAATGAACGATGTCTTCGTGCTCTTCGTCTGTGACAAATTCTTGGTAGGCCTCATCGAGCACTACCACAACGTCCTCGGGCACGTCGTCCAAGAAGGCCCGAAGAGCAACCGGTTTGATGTAGCCGCCGGTGGGGTTGTTCGGATTGCACACGATCACCATTGAAGTATCCGGGTTGATCGCTGCCAGCATGGCGCCCAAGTCGTAGTCAAGACCAGGGAGTGCAACGGCAGAGAACTGTCCACCCCGCGAAAGGGCTATCGCCCGATACATGACGAACGATGGATCAGGAAAGACGACATGTTTGTCGATTCCTAAGAGAGTCTCGCCCAGTAGCATCAACAGTTCGCATGAACCGTTGCCAAAGACGAGCCAACTCTCAGGAACGCCCAGAAGGACGGCGAGGCTCGAGCGCAGCTCTCCGCATCCTCCATCTGGATAGCGATTGAGTGAACCCAGGGCAGCGCCGAGTGCGTCGATCACCTCAGGGAACGGTCCTTGGCCGCATTCGTTGGCCGACAGCACGGCCATTTCATGGAGGTCGTAACACCGCCGAATCTCCGCCAAAGGCGGACCGGATCGGTACGGGGTGAGCCGTTCGAGAAATGGATTGAATCGCATCATCGCTCCGTCAAATCTACTACATGAACAAACTAGTATAGAACAGCAACGCCGCTTGGATGCCGGGCGTGGAAAGGTTAGCCGCCGAAAGCGGCCTTTCTGAGTGAGTCGATCTCCCCGTCGGACAACCTCCGTACCTGTCCAAGGGCCAGTCCGGAGTCGGTGAGGCCGTCGAAACGAGAACGGTGGAGGGCGATAACCCGATGGCCCACGGCTTCCAGCATGCGGCGTACCTGTCGCTTGCGCCCTTCGTGAATGGTCATCCGCACAGTCGAGGTCGTGCCCCCGGTGCTCAATCGTCCTTGGTCGAGAAGATCCACTCGAGCCTCCGCCGTGGGCCCATCCTCCAGGACTACCCCGCGGCGCAGCTGCTCCAGAGACTGAGGCGATATGCGCCCGTGGACGAGAACGACGTACTCCTTCTCCACGTGGTAGCTAGGATGTAGCAGGCGGGCCGTCAGTTCGCCGTCGTTAGTGAGAATCAAGAGACCTGTGCTTGCGAGGTCGAGGCGGCCAACTGGATAGAGGCGGGCTTTTGATGGCACGAACTCGACTACCGTGGTCCGCCCACGAGAATCGTGGGCCGCGCTGAGAATGCCGGCCGGCTTGTTGAAAAGCCAGTACTCTGTCTCTTCGATGGGCAGCGGCTGTCCATCGACAAGGATTTCCTCAGTTGCGATATCGACCTTCGTCCCAAGTGTGGCGACATGACCGTCGACGGTCACGCGGCCCACGCGAATGAGGTCCTCACACTGCCTGCGGGAGGCTACGCCGGCTTCCGCGAGTACCTTCTGGAGCCGCGCTTTCAATCGGGAGCGGACAACAGACCGAGCCGTGTGCGCAGGTTCTCCTTCTCGGCCTCGGTAAGTGCGAATTCGTCAATGGGTGGCAGTTCGCTCAGGCCGTTCAGGCCGAACATGATCTCGAAACGCCTGGTCGTCCCGTAGAGAACGGGGTTTCCGGGTGCCTGCGAGCGTCCGACCTCTGTGATCAGCTCGCGGTCGAGCAACGTGTGAACGGGCGAATCCGAATTGACGCCGCGAACCTCTGCAATCTGGGGGCGTGTCACCGGCTGTAGATAAGCGACAATGGTCAGACATTCCATCGCGGCATTAGAGAGCCTGGCGCTGTCGTCAGGCAGCTTGAACAGACCGGCCAGAGCTTCGGCGGACGCCGGGTTGGTTTGTAACACCCAGCCTCCCCCGATCCGGCGCAGCACGAAGCCACGAGGGCCCGCGGGGGGAAACTCCAGGGCCAAGTCATTTAGGAGAGCCTCGACCGTGCCGAGCTCACTCTCGGGGAGCGAAAGCGCGCGCAACATGAGCTCGATGGGCAAAGGCCCGCCACTCGCCAAGAGAATGGCTTCGAGGTCGCGCCTGAGGTCCGCGGTAGCCGGTCCGATCTCTTTGCCGTCGGCCATCAGGTTCCCCTCGCTCTATCGCCGACACTCACGATGATGTCGGCGAATAGATCGCGCTGGGAAACGCGAATCTCACGACGGCCGAGCATGTCGAGAAGCCCGAACAGCGAGACCGCCTGTACCGCAGGCTCCTCTTGGCCGAACAGCGTGTTAAAAGAGAAACGACCGCAACCCGCGAGGGCATCCCGTATCAGGCGGATCTGCCTTCTCAGGTCCACAGTGACCGGCGCAATGTGGTTGGCGTCGGGCTCTCGGCGCATCTCGAGCAAGTGCAGGAGACGCCGACGCAGCTCCAGGGAATCAGCTGTGCCCGCGAGGCTGTCGAGAGACGGGAGGGCCCGAAGCGGCGTGGCTTCGGGAGCCCGAGTGATGGCCGCCGACTCGGCTATGCCGCGATCTCGCAGATGCATGGACGCAGCCTTGAACTGGCTATAGGTGAAGAGACGGTTGAGAAACTCCTCTCGCGCCAACTCCGGGGTAAGCTCCGTCTCGGTTGTTGTCTCGATGTCTGGGAGCAACAGCCGCGACTTGATCTCGAGTAGAACACTCATGAGGAGCAGGAATTCCGTCATTTCGTCCCAGTGGGCCTCGACCTCTCGTTCCTCGATGTCGTCCAGGTAGCGCTGAATTACCTCCAGCAGCGGCACCTCGAGCAGGTCCACCTCCTCCTGCAGCACAAGCGAGAGTAGGAGGTCGAACGGCCCCTGATAGACGTCGAGATCGAGTTCAAGTGTTCGGAGAATCGCTGCCTCCTAAACGGCTGCCACGGCGCTAGAATAGCGCCGGCAACATGGCGCGGAAGAGCGCCAACTGGGCGTCCGCGATGCGGTTCCCAACGGGCGAGCTGAAGATGAACACTATGAGAATGATCATGATGAACATGCCATAGCGGTCAATGCTCACCCAGACGTCGTACGCGCGCCTGGGGAGAAAACCACCCACCACCCTCGAGCCGTCGAGCGGGGGAATGGGAATCAGGTTGAAAACGCCCAGGACCACATTCACCTGAAGCGCACGGAAAAGGAGCTCAAAAACCCAGTCTCTCAAGGGACTGGAGATCTCGAACATAGGCGCCAGCAAATTGAGGATCACGGCAAAAATGACTGCGAGGGCGAAGTTGGTCAGGGGGCCCGCCAGTCCCACCAGCATCATGCCGCGCTGGCGGCTTCGAAAGTAGTAGGGCGACACCGGGATGGGCTTAGCCCACCCGAAGATGAAATTGCTGAAGATAGCAGTCAGAAAGAACATCGCCGTGCCCATCGGATCGAGGTGCTTCAACGGGTTGAGGGTGAGGCGTCCTCGGAGTTTTGCCGTGGGGTCTCCAAGGCGGTAGGCGACATAACCGTGAGCCAGTTCGTGAAGGGTCATCGAGAGCACCAGTACGGGGACGAGCGTGAGGAGGCTCAGCCAATCTATGTCCATGCGCCGCTCTCCACCAGATCATCTGCAGCCCTCAACTCGGACTCACGTCCCCCTATTAGACCTTCCACACGCATCTCCCGTAAGCGTTCGAGTATTCGCCCTACCCCGGGGCCCCGCGGCACACCCAGGGCGAGCACATCGCGACCCGTCACCGTCAAGACGCGGTGGCGGATGTCTGTGAGATAACTGCGCATTCTCCGCTGCGCAAGCCCCGGCGCGAGGCCCGCCAGGGCAAAGACGAGCGCCTCGAGCGGAGCATTGCGAAGGGCGAGGTGGATCTCCCAGTCGCGCATCTCGTGCTCCGCCAACCGTGAGGCCAGCAGTGGACCAAGGACGATCGCCGCGCGGACGATCTCACTGTCACTTCGCCTGAGCTTCAGCTGGTCGAGCCACAGAAAAAGCTCCTCGTGCTCCATGTTTCGGGTTATGGCTGCAAGTCGCAGTCGCCAGCTTACCACCTCGTCGGTCAAGTCCAACTCGCCGACGATCCGATCGAGTTCCTTGACGAGGGTGACCGTCTTGGCTCCAGTCGCGAGTTTCGGATGAACTTCGCGTGCCACTCCCAGCTCGTAAAGGCGCGCGAGCGTCCATTCCATGTCCTGCTCGCTGAGAAGCGGAATGAGTTCATCGCGCAGCCGCACGCTGGACAGGTCGCCGACCAGATGCATGTCGACGCAGCTTTTGGCAAAAGCTCTGGTCTGCTCGTCCATGCGAAAGCCGTAGCGGTTCTCGTAGCGTACTGCCCGGAAGATGCGCGTGGGATCCTCGATGAAACTGAGATTGTGGAGCACCCGGATCACCCCTTCGCGCAGATCACGCATTCCACCGAAGGGGTCGATGACACTGCCGAACTCGTTCCCCCTCAGCGATATCGCCATGGCATTGATGGAGAAGTCGCGTCGGAAGAGATCCTGTCTGATGGAGGCATGTTCTACTCGTGGAAGGGCGGCCGGATAGTCATAGAACTCAGTGCGCGTCGTCGCAACGTCGACGTGAAAAGGTTCACTTGCCGACCGCAGCCAGGAAGCCCCCGCGCCTACGACCTTAGGCGGCAGAAGTACAACCGCAGTCTTGAACTTAGGATGGATCCGTATGCGGCCACCAAGCTGCCCTGCCAGCAGGTTGGCAAACTCTATCCCATCGCCCTCGACCGCGACGTCGACGTCGACGTTGGGCTGATCGAGCAACAAGTCGCGAACGAATCCGCCGACCAAGTAGACTCCTGCGAAGTTCTCCGAAAGCACCGAGCACGCTCGGAAGAGGGCTCCAAAAAAAGGATGATCGCCCAGACTCTCGAGGGAACAGAAAGGGCGCTCGCTATCCTCCGACCGCTCACGTTCCCATTGGCCCTGATAGGCAGCGAGCACGTCGGTACGCGTAACAATCCCAAGGACGTCGCTCTCTCCGGAATCTCCCTCGGCCAAGGCGGCGTCGTAGGCTCCGTCTGTCACGACAGGAACGCGTCCGACATTGCCCTCCACCATGATCCGTCTGAGTTCGTCGACAGTAGTCGAAGAACGGGCGAAGGTGATGTTGCGGGTCATGACTCCTTTGACCGGGGCGTGTCCGAGGCCGTGGCGAATAGCCTTGTCCAGGTCGCGTCGGGCGACGATGCCGACGACTCGCCCATTCTCCCGCACACAGATCCCAGAGTGGCCGTAGTGCTGTGCGGCGAGCAGGGCTTCGGTTACGGGTGTGCCCGCGTCGATGAAGCGGACGGGACGACTCATGATCTGTCCTGCCACCGGGACACCCCTGCTCGTGCGGCCTAGATTCTCAAGGAGTCGCGAGATGACGGCCTCGGGTGGTTCATCGTGAATAACCGCGGAGGCTGCCTGCGCGTGGCCGCCTCCTTGGATCTCCCTCAGAAGGCTCCCCACGTCCACAGATCCGGCCCGTGAGCGGCCTGTCACAAAGACCCGGTCTTCCATTCTGATCGCCTGAAGAAGCACCTCGGCGTTAACCAATTCCATCAGCTTGTGAGCGATCACGCTGAGCCCGTCGACATACATAGGGAGATTGAGGGCCACGGTGTGAATGTCGATGCCGCGCACCCTATGGACCTTGACCCGGTCCACCATCTGCATCAACACCTCGCGCTGGTCTTGGTTGAGCGCGCTGTGGAGGTAGCGCTCGATGAGCGCCTGCGAAGCGCCGAGCCTCATGGCAGTCGCCAGCATCTCCGCGTCACGGATGCTCGTGCGGGGATAGGTCAGAGAGCCCGTATCTTCATGGATGCCCAAAGCAAAGATGGTGGCCTGAAGGCGCGTGATATCCACACCACGCTCCCGAAGCACGTAGAGCATAGAGGCCGACTGTGAACCATCGGACGAGAGAACCCAGTTCTCCCCTTTCACAAAGGCAGGCTTCTGCGGGTTTTCGCTCTCATGATGGTCAAAGATGACGATCTCAACGTCCTCGCGACTGCAGAGCCTGCCCAAATCGCCGATCCGTTCAGGGTCGGCCGTGTCGACGATGACGAGCCTTCGGATCTTGTTTTGGTCGATGAGCCTCAGACTGAGCACCGGCAAGGTATCGCCATGCAGCGATACGAACTCCCTCACATTTGGATTGAGGGAACCGGCGAACACGATCCGTCCATCGGGATAGAGCAGAGAAGCACCTACAGAGGCGGCCAGCGCGTCGAAGTCCGCGTTTTGGTGGGTCGTGATGACCGTGGGAACCTCGATGAGCGAAGATGGGGCCGTCATGCCTCTTAGTATAGCGGGGCAGACTCAGGACCAGGCTAGGATGACGGTCCTCAAGGCTTCAGTGAAGGGAACCGAAAGCTGTTGAGCGACAGTGAGGACCTCCTCGTGAGAGGTATCGCCCGCGTTGACCACCGCGGTGAGAATGCAGACACCCAGTCCCTCGTCGAGCGCCGCCCTAAGTTCCGCTGCCCCCGACATGCTGACCACGTCGGCGCCCAGCGAGCGGAGAAAGCGAACTTCAGCCGGGGTCTCGTATTGCGGCCCAGGGACACATGCATGACACCCGACAGCAGGCCGGCGCGAAGTCGGCGCGCAACTCACGAGAGAGTTAATCAGCGACTCATCGGTTCCCGGCAGGCGGGCGATCACTTTGCCCTCGTCGCTACAAAACAGATCGAGCATCTCGCGCGCGACCAAGATCGTGCCTGGTCGAACGCCGGTCGCAACCGCGCCGCAGGCCGTCGAGATGAGGATGCGTTTGACGCCCCATCGTGCCAAGCTCCGCACGGGCAACTCGAGCTCACTCTGATCGAAACCTTCGTAGCCGTGAATCCTCCCCCGTAGAAGGACACAGTCTCGGGACCCAATCTTGGCCCGTCGGAGCGTTTGGGGATGACCGACGACGCAGCCGGAACGCCAGTGCGGGACCTCGCGGTACTCTACGTCTTCGGCCGCGTCCCGATTCAAGGCGGCGCTCAGCCCCGAGCCCAGCACGACCGCGAAGTCGGGCGCCTGGCCAAGTCGCCCTCGGAGCCATGACGCGGCCTCAGCCGCCTCAGAGGGACCCACTCTTGATGGAATGGAACCAGTCAGGCCGCCCCGGATGGACAGCATGGGTGTGTACGGGCGCCAACCGCGGATTGGATCCAGCACCAGAACGTCCCTCCCGGCCAGACTCGGGACCCTCCCGGTCAGGTAGCCAAAAGTTGTTGCTCCTGTGTCGGCAAAACCACCCTCATAGACAGCGTCCGGAGCATTCGCGGGCCGCGGGTAGACCAGCAGCGGCACGTATTCGCGGCTGTGGTCCGTGCTGGGTGTGGTTGGGTCCACCCCGTGGTCCGCGGTGATGAGGAGCAGATCATCGGGTTGGAGGGACTCAATGATCGTGGGCAGCGCCGCGTCGACAGCGGAAAGGCCCTCTTGAAATCCGCGGGCGTCGTTGCGGTGCCCCCATGTCATGTCGAACTCGACGAGATTCGTGAAGAGAAGTCCGGCCTCGAAACGCGCGTCAGAGGAGCATCCCCGGAGGAGGTCTACGACCAGATCCAGGTTGTCGGCGTTGGATTTGACCTTGACCCGCTGGTCCACTCCCCGCCCCGCGAATACCTCGCTGATCTTGCCGAGTGCCAGCACGGGAATTCCTGCCTGCTGAAGATGGTCGAGATATGTTGGGCTAGGAGGTGGCAGAGAGAAGTCGCGGCGGTCCTTGGTGCGGACGAAGTGGCCCGCCTCCCCCGCGAACGGGCGCGCAATGACGCGAGCCACACCATGGGGCTTCCGCAGGAGCCGTCGGGCGGACTCGCACCAGCCGTAGAGTTGCCGAACAGGCACGATGTCTACGTGAGCGGCAATCTGGAAGACGCTGTCGGCCGACGTATAGACAATCGGGTTGCCGGTCTCAAGGTGACGTTCCCCAAGTTCCGCGATGATTTCGGTGCCCGAAGCCGCCTTGTTGCCGAGCACGGAGCGCCCTATGAGTCTGCTGAACTCGTCCACGATCTCAGTGGGAAAACCGCTCGGGTAGGTTGGAAAAGGAATCGGTGTGATCAAGCCCATATGCTCCCAATGACCGACGGTCGTGTCCTTACCGGCCGATAATGGCGCGAGGCGTCCGGTCAGTGCCAGAGGACGCTCCACCGGCGGCACACCCCTGAGAGGCAGGATGGTTCCCAGTCCCATTCGCTGCAGCGTGGGCAGGCTCAAGGGCAGAAATCGACTGAGGTTGCCGAGCGTGTCTGACCCCACGTCTCCGTAGTCGGCGGCATCGGGAAGGGCCCCGACCCCGACCCCATCCAGTACCAGGATTATTACCCGGTTCGGGGTCATCCCGATCGGGCGCGCGGATGTGCCTCGCGATATATCCGCTCGAGGTGAGAGGCGGTTACGTGAGTGTAGATCTGCGTCGTGGACAGATCGGAGTGCCCCAGCATCTCCTGAACCGCGCGCAGGTCCGCGCCACCTTCGAGCAGATGAGTGGCGAAGGAATGCCGCAGGGTGTGGGCAGAGATGTCGGAGGAGAGACCGGCTTGGCGCGCATACCCCTTGATGATGAGATGCAGTCCCTGACGCGACAGCTTTCGGCCACGATTGTTGAGGAACAACTCGGGTGCCTTGATCGTTCCGGCCCCTCCTAGGAAAGGTCTTCCGCGCTCGTTGTAGATCCGGAGGGCCTCGACCGCTTTGCGCCCTATCGGCACCACCCGCTCCTTATCGCCCTTGCCCACGGTACGCACGAAGCCCACCTCCAGGTCTACGTCCTGAAGACGGAGCTGCAGGCATTCGGAAGCGCGGAGCCCAGCACCGTACAACGTCTCCAGGAGCGCGCGATCACGCAGGCCCTGGACATCCCCCTTGGGGGCGGCCAGAAGGCGATCCACGGCGGCTATGGAGAGGGCTCGAGGCAGACCGGGGTGCACGCGCGGTGTTGCCAGAGTGCGGGTTGGGTCGGCAGATGCTTCGCCCCTAAGCAGGCGATGACCGTAGAAGGAGCGAATAGCGGCAGCCTTCCGGGCTTTGGTCGATCCGGCCCAAGCACCGCTGGAGAGGAATGTTCGGACGTCTTCGGCGGACGCGCTCTCAAGCGTTCCGCCCTGCGCCCTGAGGAAGGCCGCGAACTGAACGAGATCTCTCCGATATGAGTCCACCGTCTTCTCAGCCAGGCCCTCTTCGAGGCGGAGCCCCCTGACGTGAGACGCCACAAGTGCGAGGTCTGAGTCCGATACCTGTGCCTCCACGCGAAGAACCCAGCGCTCAGGTGTAGTCGATTGGGAGAACGTACTCGAGCGGGAAGAAGGGTTGACCGGTGGCCTCAGCCACCTCCCGAATCGTCACCTTCCCCTCCATAACATTGATGCCTCTGGCCAGAGCAGAATCGGCCTGCGCGGCCACGACAACGCCCTGGTCGGCAACAGCCAGAATGTACGGAAGCGTGGCATTGGTAAGTGCCAGCGTCGAAGTGATAGGGACGACGCCGGCAATATTGTCCACACAATAGTGGATGCATCCATGCTTAATGAACGTAGGCCTGCGGTGGGCGGTCGGGTGTGACGTGGCCACGGATCCTCCCTGATCGATGCTCAAATCGACGATCACAGACCCGGGCTGCATTGTCTTCACGATCTCTTCGGATACGAGCACCGGCGCCCTCGCTCCCGACACGAGTACGGCGCCGATAACCACGTCGGCCTTCACGATCTCCTCTTCGATGGTGAGTTGATCGCTGTGCAGAGTCTGAACCGATGGCAGCCGCTGCTGGACCCGGGTTAGCGCGTCGAGGTCGATGTCGAGGACCTTGGTATGAGCGCCCATGCCGGTGGCGATGGCCGCGGCATTCGAGCCTGCGATGCCGCCGCCCAGAATCACTACGGTCGCGGGCTTCACCCCCGTGGCGCCGCCGATGAGCTTGCCTTTGCCCCCGCTCATCCGCTCCAGGAAATAGGCCCCCAACTGGGGGGCTATGCGTCCAGCTATCTCGCTCATTGGCGCCAGTAACGGCCGCCACCCGTCATCTCTCTCAACGGTCTCGTATGCCAGGCACGTCGCTCCACTAGCTAGTAGGGCGCTGGTGAGTTCGCGGTCTGGTGCGAGATGAAGAAACGTGAAGAGAACGTGGCGCGGCTCCAGCCGAGCGTACTCTTCGGGGAGGGGTTCCTTGACCTTGACTATCAGGTCCGCGCCGGCGAAGACTGCGGGGGCGTCGGGCACTATCCGACCGCCGGCCGCTACGTACGCCTCGTCCGGTAGAAAAGAGCCGATACCGGCGCCATGCTGGATGAGGACTTCGTGACCCCGCTTGGTCAGCTCTTTGGTCCCCGCGGGGGTCAACGCCACCCGATATTCTTCTTCCTTGATCTCCGTGGGCACCCCAACGCGCACGTTCAACCTCCCCGATATTCTTGGTCGACTTTCTCCAAGGCGCGGCGCACGAGAAGTAGCGTGGCGAGAGACTTGGCATCCGGTGTCCGGTCGGGATTGTCAAGCAACTCGGCTAGGGGGCAATGTTCCACTAGGATGTCCTCGTCGTCATCCGGGTCGGCCTTGGACGGTGAGAGATCTGTTGCAAGAAAAGCATAGAGGCGCTCATTGGCATATCCTGGCGAGGAAAAGAACGACCCGAGACAGGTCCACGTCGCAGCCTCGACGCCTATCTCCTCCCGCAACTCACGCTTGGCGGCCGGCAACGGTTCCTCGCCTTTCTCGAGCCCTCCCGCGGGGAGCTCGAGGAGGTATTCACCAATCGCATGCCGGTACTGCCTGGCCAGACACACACTGCCCTCGCTATCAAGGGCTGCGACAACAACGGCCCCAGGATGCTCCACGACCTCTCTAGTGGCCGTTTGACCATTTGCCAGCCTGATTTCGTCCACCCTCAGGCTCACCACCCTGCCGACATACAACATGCGCGAGGAGATGACCGCGGGAATCGGCAGGTTCGACCCGCCTTGCCTGCTCTTAACCTTGCCGAAACCATCACACATGAGAAGCCGCGGCCCCAACCGACTTCGGGACAAACTGTGGGGAAAGCAGAATCATCTGAGCGACAAGAGCGCAAAGTTGGGTGAGATCCTCGAGCGCGAGGTGCTCATCTGGGCTGTGAACCTGCAGCATCCCTGCATCAAGATTGACCGTCGGAAGGCCTCTCGCATTCAGAATGTTCGCGTCGGACCCTCCCCCGCCAGTGAGGAGCCTGGGCTCGAGGCCAATTGACCGCACCGCGGCGCGGCTGAGACGGACAATCGCGGCGCGGGGGCTCAAAGCGAACGAGCGGTATTCCTGAACCAGACTGGTGTCGACGTCAACACCAGTCTGGGTCGCCGCTTCCTGCACCGCGTCGACCATCTCGGCGGCAATCTTCGCAAGCTTCCCCTCGTCGTGGCTGCGGCACTCGCCCATGATCTCGCAGATGTCCGGCACGATATTCGGAGCAGTCCCGCCGCGGATAACGCCGATATTGGCCGTGGTCTCCTCGTCGATGCGGCCAAGACGCATAGAGGATATCGCACCAGCACTAGCGAGAATCGCACTCCTGCCCCGTTCGGGCTCCACTCCGGCGTGGGCTGCCCTGCCGCGAAACACGACCTTGAGAGCCTGCTGGCTGGGCGCTTTCACCATGATGCCCCCTACCGGTCCTGATGAGTCGAGGACGGCCGCGAAAGGGCTGCGAAGTAGGTGTTCGCCGAGATGCTTTGCCCCAACCAGTCCAATCTCCTCGGATACGGTGAAGAAGAGCTCAAAGGTGGGAAATTCCTGACTGGCTTTCAGCAATTCCACGGCATGAAGGAGCGCCGCTATCGCGGCCTTGTCGTCCGCGCCTAGAATGGTGGAACGTCGGTTCCGAAATACGCCCTCCTCGTCGAGGAAAGGTTCAAGAGGCGCGGTCGGCAGGACGGTATCCATATGAGCGCCAAGAGCCAAGCAAGGATACGGAGTATTTCCTTGAACCGTGCAGCATAGGTTGCCGGTGTCTCCCCCTATCTCCGCTCCTGTGGTGTCTTCGCTGACGGAGATCCCGAGGGACTCAAGGACATCAATGATGAAGTCGGCCACTAGGCGCTCAGCGCCTGACGGGCTTGGACGGCCGGCTAGGTCCAGGAACAGCCTCGTCAGTCGCTCGGCCGAAGGTGGAGCCAACGCTGTCACCGTAACTCGTCCTTGTCAGCCGGCGCTATCGCAGACGTCTGCCCCGCGCGACTACCGCACCGACAAGCGATGGCGGCGCCTATGAACTCTCGGAATAGAGGGTGTGGGTTCGTCGGCCTGCTCTTGAACTCCGGATGGTATTGGCACGCGACAAACCACGGATGATCCGCCAATTCTATGAGTTCAACGAGAGCCTCGTCCAGCGTAAGGCCGCCGATCACCAACCCCGCGTTAACCAGTTCCTGCCTGTACAGGTTGTTCACCTCGTAACGGTGTCGGTGTCTCTCGTATACAACGTCTTCGCCGTAGGCCGCGTGAGCCTTCGTTCCCGGCACGAGCTTGGTGGGCGAGGCGCCAAGCCGCATGGTTCCCCCCATGTCCGCGATGCCCTTCTGCTCCAGAAGCAAATCGATCACCGGGTAGTCGGTCGTGGGATCGAATTCTGAGGAATTTGCTCCCTTCATTCCGGCCACATGACGGGCAAACTCGGCAACGGCAACCTGTAGCCCCAGGCAGAGTCCGAGGTAGGGGACCTTGTGCTCTCGCGCATAGCAGGCCGACATTATTTTGCCCTCGATGCCGCGGATGCCGAACCCACCCGGCACCAGGATGCCATCGGCACTGTCGAGGCGCGCGGTGATCTCCTCCTGTCGCAACGTTTCCGCGTCAACCCAAATGATCTCCAAATTGCGACCGTGGTGGACCGAGGCATGTCTCAGCGCCTCCACCACACTGAGATACGCATCCTGGAGTTGGACGTACTTGCCCACCAAGGCAATGCGCACGGTTCCTGTCGCCTGCTTGATCCGATCGACCAAGGCTATCCAGTCGTCCAACTGTGGCGGTTCCGGCTCCAAGCCGAGTTGCTCCACGACGAGACGGTCGAGTCCCTCGTCACGAAGGTTGAGCGGCACGCAGTAGATATGCGGAGCGTCGACGCAGCTGATAACCGCTCTCGGCTCGACGTCGGTGAAAAGCGCGATCTTGTCCTTGAGTTCCTGGCTTATCGGCCGGTCGGAGCGGCATACAATGATGTCGGGCTGAATACCAATGCTGCGTAGCTCATTCACGCTGTGTTGCGTAGGTTTGGTCTTCAGCTCACCGCTTGCATTGATGAACGGTATAAGCGTGACGTGGATGTAGATCACGTTCCTGCGACCGATATCGTTCCGGAACTGACGGATGGCCTCGAGGAACGGCAGACTCTCGATGTCACCGACGGTGCCCCCAATCTCAGTGATAACGACATCCACTCCGGGATTTCGGGCAACTCGCGCTATCCGTTCCTTGATCTCGTTTGTCACGTGGGGAATAACCTGGACCGTGCCCCCAAGATAGTCTCCCCTGCGCTCCTTGCGGATGACGTCGTAGTAGACCGAGCCTGAGGTTACGTTCGAATCTTTGCTGAGGTTCTCGTCGACGAAGCGTTCATAGTGCCCGAGATCCAGGTCGGTCTCGGCTCCATCGTCGGTGACAAAAACCTCGCCATGCTGAAAGGGGCTCATGGTGCCGGGATCGACGTTGAGATAAGGGTCGAACTTCTGAATCGTCACCTTCAAGCCACGGCTCTTGAGTAGACGCCCGAGGGAGGCCCCGGTAATGCCCTTGCCCAGTGACGACACCACACCACCTGTGATGAACACGTGCTTAGCCATGCAAACCCCCGCCAGGAATGGGTGAGATGAGGCGGCGCATCGCTTATGGCCCGCGCCTTGCCTAGTCTATCAGCCCGGTGCGCGCCCTGTCTCGCAACTGGCGCGCGTGGGCCATCGCTTTTTCATCTTCCCTGCGCCCACCCATCATCCGGCAGATTTCCTCGACCGCGTCATCATCGGACAGAGAGGATAGACGGGTGACAGTGCCAGAGGGCGCTTCTGTCTTGTCCACCACGAAATGAGTGCCCGCGCGCGCGGCGACCTGGGCGAGGTGAGTCACGACAATCACCTGAACATGGCGCGCGAGTTCTTCGAGCCTCTGTCCCACTGCAACCGCCGTTCTACCACCGATCCCTGCGTCAATCTCGTCGAAGACGAGGGTCTCGTGACCGCCCTGGCCTGCGAGCGCGCATTTTATTGCGAGAAGCACGCGAGAGAGCTCGCCCCCTGAGGCGCCGCGGGCCAGCGGCCGCGGCGTCTGGCCGGCGTTGGCCGAGAAAAGGAAGTTGATCGAATCGGCACCGCTGTCGCGGAGGTTCTCCCAGCGAGGTTCCCCCCGCACGGCGATTTCGACGGAGCCATCGGTCATGCCGAGCGCGGCAAGTTGATCAGCGATTGCACGTTCGAGGGAAACGGCGGCCTTCCGGCGGTGTTCGCCGAGCGAAACCGCGAGCCGCAGAGACTCCTCGGTGTGAACGGACAGGGACTCCGCAAGCCTACTCACATCGGTTCCGCTCTGGGCCAGAGCCTCCAGGCGGCGAAGGCCATCCTCATAGTAGGCGATTGCCGCCTCGGTGCTGCCGCCATACTTTCTTCCCATGTCCGAGTACAGACGGAGGCGGTCATCGATCTCGCTCAGTCGCTCCGGGTCGGCGACCGTCCGCGCCAACAGGCTGCGCAGCTCGCGTGCGATCTCGGTGATCTCGTGCTGAACACCAATGAGTGAGCTGCACAAGATATCGAGCCTGCCGTCAAGGCCGGCGAGACCATTAAGTTGGGACGAAGCCTGCAGCAGAAGGCCGCTTACGTCCGGTTGGTCGCCCTCCCCGCTGAGGAAAGTTGCGGCAAGACCACCCCCGCGAAGGATGTCCTCGGTGCGGGCAAGCACCAGCTGCTCAGCAGATAGAGCGGACTCTTCGGCGAGACTCAGGTGGGCACTCGCAAGCTCTTCTGTCTGAAAGGTCAGGAGGTCGATCTCCCTCAGCCGGGTTTCCAGGGTACTTCGCAGCTCATCGAGTCGCCTTGAGTCATGCCGGGCCGCGTCGAAGGCCGCTGCAAATGCGCGGCGAGTGGCGAGTGCTGCAGGGCCGGCCCATTCGTCGAGAAGATCGAGTTGGTAGGCCGGGTCGAGCAGTCGACGATGCTCGTGCTGTCCGGCAAACGAGAGCAGGTGGGCCGTAACCTGCTCCATCCCCTGCAAGGTCACCAGGGTGTCATTGATATAGCAGCGGTTCCTGCCTTGGCGGCTCAGACGCCTGCTGACAATGAGGTCACCTGCCGCATTGATGCCGGTCAAGTCGCGGACCGCGTCAGGCATCCGCGAGAACTCCATCTCATCGAGAGTGAACACCGCTTGGATGTAGGCCTCTTCACCCGCGGCGCCCACAAGGCCTTCCTCCGCCCTCTCGCCTATGAGCAGGCCCAGGGCATGCGTGAGCAAGGTCTTACCGGCGCCGGTCTCGCCGCTTAGAACAGTGAGCCCAGGACCAAATTCGAGAACGGCGTCCTCAATCAGCACAAAGTTGCGGATCGCGAGGGAGGCAAGCACCGTCGGCCCCGTGCGTCAGAGCAGGCGATCGCGGAAATGATGGTACAGGCTGTCTCCCTCCAAGAGCGCAAGCGTCGCGAGTCCGGGAGATGTCTTCACCCTGAGAGTCATGCCGGCCTCAAGGGTAATCGTTCTTCTGCCGTCGATGTCGACGTAAGAAGGGAGTTCATGGTCGGTGTTGGTGATCTCCAGGTAGTCTCCCGGTGCCGCCACAACCGGCCTCACACCCACGG
>Ga0068713_1002488_pt1 | contig 18533 bp, 16 predicted proteins | sample MTBAKSrepl2MetaG_FD_62223 | JGI IMG/M metagenome (GOLD analysis project Ga0068713, IMG submission 62223) | Enrichment culture microbial communities om Arthur Kill intertidal strait, New Jersey, USA, that are MTBE-degrading - MTBE-AKS2 (Arthur... | ecosystem: Environmental > Aquatic > Marine >...
ATCAGTCATCGCCACAGACCCTGAGATCCGGCGGAACATTCTGGCTGATATCGATCATAATGACTATGAGATCCTGGGAATCACACTGACCTGCAGCCGCAAGACTCTCCAGGAGCGCTATGCGGCCCGGGGAGACGGGAACCGTCTCACTTTTTATTTTCTCGACCAGCCTCCCTATCCCGGAGACTGGCTTCTTGATACAGACGGGCTGGATGCCGATGAAGTCAGCCGTCTCATCTATGACAAGATCACGTAAAAAAAGGCCGGCCCTTCCCTTCAGATAGGGAAAGGCCGGCGCACTTTTGGATTAACGCGGGAGTTTCACTTCTGTAAAGGGTTTGTCATCCACAAAGACCTGGATCACATCGCCTTTTTTCAGCTGTTTTGCTGTGACACTGAGATCAGCAGAATAGGTGCTGTCCAGGTTATCTGTGAGTTCCATCCGTTTCCCGTCCACATTGATGATTTCTACAGTATGTCCCGGGCCCATGAAGTTTCCGAAACGGTCTTTGGGAGCGACGGCGAGTTTATAGGTGTTTTTCCGTTTGCTTACCGAGACGGTTTTCAGATCAAGAGCTGAAAACCTGGGATCCACAGCCACAGTGCTGCGGAACGTTTTGGTCCATTCCCGCGTTGTCTTTTTCCCGTTGATCTCTGCTGTGACCAGGATCCTGATATTATAGAGTCCGGGGATCTTGGTGTTCTGGATCACAGCTGAGTAGATGCCGTCATTTTTCCTGCGGTCACCATGGGTCCCGTCATCATAGAGGGGGATCCGGATCTCTTCTCTTGGCATGAACTCTTTGCCGAGCTTTTTCTGGATGAGTTCTGTCTTCAGCTGCAGTTGGCTTTTTTCTGCCAGGCCGGCTTCTCTGGAGACTTCGATCTTCTTCACAGCCACCGGATTATACCGGATGATGTTTCCCCATCCTGTCTTGGGAGCATCGATAACGGCTTGGACCTTTGCACTCTTGAGAGGTTTCCCCAGATGGGCAAGACGGACCTGGAGAAGGTTCCGTGCACCGGTATCGATAACCGGGCTGTCCAGGTTCACAGAGATCTGTGCTCCGTTTTTGGCCAGGACAGAGGCAGACAGGCGTACGGATTTATCAGCCGGGAAGACTCCTGTCCGGGCTTTGGCCTGCATGGTCCATGTCCCGTTGCGCTGAGCGGCGGGGAGACGGCTGAGGTCGAACTTATAAAAGGCGTAACGCGTTTTCCCCTCATAGGTGTAGTTCGAAGCAGAAGCATTGGCCGTGTAGAGCTGCCCGTTGGGGGCTTTCATGGTGAGGTCTACGGCGTTGTCATAATCTGACCAGTAGATTGTGAAGATCACCTGCCCGTCTTCGCTGCAGACCGGGACTGACAAAGTCTTCTGCTGGCCGCCGCTGAGGTTGAAGATGGGGTCGGTCACCACGCTCCAGGTGGCGGCTTCACAAAGGACCTCGATGAAGTATTTTCTGAAGATCAAGTCATCGTCTGTGATCCGGTAGTCGCCTCCTGTGGCAGCCGCCAAGTCTATGAGTTTTGTCTCGTTGATGTTATAACTGTATCCCAGTCCCAGAGGGAAGACCGTGATGTCGTCACTTACCAGGCTTGGCTGGATATCGGTGATCCAGGGAGACCTGTTCTCCATGCCGTCGGTGACCAGGAGGATCACACGGCGGTGCGCAGTGATCCCGTTTGTCGTAAACTGGGTCACCGCGTGATTCAGTCCATCACCGATGGACGTGAGATTGGTGGGGGAGAGGCCGTTGATGATGGTGTGGATCCCCGCTTTGGAGCCTTCTGTGAAGGCCTGGAGCGTATAGGGGGTGGTGGCTGTGGTGCTGAACTTCACGAGGCCGAACTGATGCCCGCTGTCTCCTGCCATCATATCCACAAAGTGATTTGCTGCCTCTTTCAGAATATCGATCTTCTTATCAGTATTGGATGAAGAAGTGTATCCGCTCATGCTTCCGGAATGGTCCAGCACGGGGATGATATCCACGTCTGGGGCTTCATATGCGGTGAAGAGGGCTGTAGAAGGGTCGCCGTAGAGGTTATAATCCATATTGTTCATCCAGCCTCCGCTTCCGCTCTTCATGGCGAAAAGGGACTGGCCCGCTGTGATCCCTCCGAGGATGGCCTTGGTGTAGAAGTAGGCCATGGTCTGGTTGATTCCCCAGGAAAGGTACATATCATCGTAGATTCCCGGTGCATACCAGGAGACGCGTGAAGCAGAGACGGTTGCGATAGCTCCTTCTCTGAGCAGGGCGTATCCCAGGTTGTTGTCGGATTCCGGATATCCGTTGTAACAGGAGGCCTGGTAAGTAAAGGAAGGCCTTGTATTATCCAGGGATGAACAGGACGCCGAGTTGAAGAGGCTGCTGGCGCTTGTGGGCCCGCCATGGGTAAACCATGTCATCATGCCGTAAGCATTGGGCCATTCAGCGACGACATTAGCCACGGTGCAGGGAGTGGATTCCGGAGCGGGGGTCAGGCCGTAATCGTCATCATAGATCCGGAAATAGCCTAGTCCTGTGGGAACTGCTGAATCATCCTTGATATTTTCACCCAGATCCCATCCCGGAGTCGAGTCATCCGAGGGTTTCATGGCGAGAAGGATTCGGCGGCGCCAGGCCGGGATCTCTGTAACAGACTCGTAGGTAATGATCTTCTGAAGGATGGAATCCAGGTCTGCATAATTATCGTTATAGACCGGGATACGGCCCACATAGACATCCTGTGTGAAGTCCACCCCGCCGGCTCCGTCGTCACCGGTCCCCCAGCTGAAGTAGAAGGAGGAGTCCACGCGGGTGAGAACGGATCCTGTAAGGTCTTCGTTGTTGAAATACTCACCGTCAAGGCCTCCGGCCACATAGGACCCCCCTGAGAGGTGATAGAGCTTGTCTGCCGGAAGGTAGGCTTTAGAGCCCCCCGGTTCCCTCCAGGTGATGATAAGCATACCGTCACCGGTAAGATCAAAATATTCGATTTCGATATCATGCATACCTGCGGTCAAAGCGACGGATCCCGAATCGTTTGCGGGGAGGTGCGGGACCCAGTTATCGATGACAAGTGTTCCGTCGATTCTGAGGCGGATTCCTTCGTCACTGTATGCGTAGAAGGAATAATTCCCATCGGAAGACGCTTCGATCCGTCCTGTCCAGCGGACGGAAAAAGTCTCAGGGCCGATGGAGCTGTCAGGGGATGTGGCGGCTGTAATACTCTGGCTTTCTCCGTAAAAGCCGTCTCCGTCCAGATCCCAGTTCCCTGAAAGATTGGCATAAAAGTAGTCTGTCGGGCAATCCTGGTAAGAGGAAGAAAACCGGTGAGGCCAACACATCTTCATGGGGATGTCGCCAAATGTGTCCCCGGCATCCGCAGGATTATCGGGATCGGGGTTGCCGATGAGAAGGACCCATTTGGTTCCCAGAGCCAGATAGTTGTTCATAAGCCATTGCCGGATCTTTTCTGCCGTCCCGTTGGGAGCCTGTCCCACAAGAGTTCCGTAATCATCTTCTGTGACTAACTGGACATTGTGTCCCAGATATGTCTTGTGATTGATAAAATCGGCCAGGGCTGTACTGTTGGAGACAATGGCATTGGTGGTGATGATGACATAATCCCCGGGCCCCACAGCCGGGACGGGTTCAAATCCCGCCGGCTTATACCAGCGGAGTTTGTCCACCTGTTTGAAATTGATAAAGCGGCTTTGGGCTTCTTTATCCATGACTGTATCTTTCAGCAGGTTCACCGGGGCAGGGGTCTTCAGGAGCCGATAACTCACGGTGACATTCACAGACTGGATATAGACCAGTTTCCCGGTTCCGGGATAGTAGCGGACCGGGATGAACCGTACACGGACAAAGTTCCATTTCCGCATCTGCGAAAAGGCTTCCAATGTCACCGGCTGCCGGGGAAAGGCTTTGTCGCTCTTATAGACCAGCAGGTTGCGCTCCCGGACGATGTTTTTATTCAGGCCCCAATACTGGATGATGTCTCCTTTTTCTGTCAATGTCTGGAGGGGAGGAGCCGGTTTGATGACATATTGGCCGGTGATCTCCATGGATTTTGTGATGTCATAGTGCAGGGTCACTGACTTGGGGTCCACATTGGGAGGGAGTACTGCTTCGTAATCAATGAAGGGGAGCATAGGGTCTCCCGGTGAAAGAGTCAGTTCATAACCTTTGACCTGGACCAGGACATTGTCTTTCAACGTTTTGATGGAATATTGAGGAGCTTCGCAGGTAAAGGTGATCTTTTCCGGCCGGGTCTCAATCGCTTTGAGAGGGATCTGCGGAGCCCGGACCAATGTCATCGGATTTTTGTATACGATCCTCTGAGCAAATCCTTTGGGCATAAAGAAAATAAAACACACCAGGAACAGTAACAATAGAATACGCTTCCCATACAAGACACTTCTCATACTTGACCTCCTTTTGGTTAAAAAATACAGACGATCAGCGCAACCATTGATTGTAATAATTACAATTTTTAAGCTGATTTTTATTGTATTATATGATGATATTTTATTACTTTGTCAAGACTCCGATAAAAAAAAGTTTAATACTTGTTCCATATACCCTGGGAAAAGCAATGTTGTGACATCAATGATTTCCTTTTCATTCCTTCCCTTTGATAAAACTGATAACACCTTCTATACTTACAAAAAAGGAGCGTTTATGAAAAAGGTTGTCCTTATCGTGTGTTTTCTTCTTGTGGCCTGGGGAGTGGCCCAAGGGAAAGAGACAAAAGCCGAAAAAAAAGAGAAGAAGCAAAAAGCCATGGTGGAAGAGAGTATCAGGGCTATCAAAAAGGAGCTCACCGAGATGGAACGGCGTTTTCTGCAGCACCTTACATATTTTGAAAGGAAAGAGTATGAAAAACGCATGAACCGTATCGATCAATTGCTTACCCGTATCGGTGAGGCCGTTGTCGTTGATGAAGAGGAAGAAGAGCCCATGGTTCAGGATAATCTTCCTATGAGTGAGGAGGCCTTTGAAGAGGCTGTGCATATGCTTCAGGAAAAGTATAACTTTGACAGAGACAGGCTTTCCTTTATTGCTACTCTGGTCTCAGGCCAATGGGTAAGTGCTCAGCAAGCGCAAAAGCTTATGCAAGAGATCCAGTTTGATGCCAACCGGGTCCAGGCGTTCAAAGACCTCTATCCGAAGATCACCGACAAAGAGCATGTTTCCAGGATCCTGGAAGTCTTTGAATTCAGCAGCTACCGGCGCGATGCTGAAGATTTCGTAAAAGCCTGGAATGAAAAAGAATAAGAAAAGATATCCGGCGTCTCCTCACAGGAAACGCCGGAGTTTTGTCACTCAAAGCTGAAGAGTTCTTCGATGGTGACATCAAAGACACGGGAGAGATGATAAGCCAGCATGAGTGAGGGGTTATACTTGTTCTTTTCCAGAAAGACAATGGTCTCCCGGCGGACATGGACCTTGTCCGCCAGCTCCTGCTGTGTCAGGCCGAAGCGGGCCCGGAACTCTTTGATCCGATTATTCATTCTTCAGGCCCCTGAACCGTAACAGACACCAGGTAATCACATTGGTCAGGGCCATTGCAAGAACCCCGAGAGTGAGCCAACTGCAGGTACAGAGAGTGAATCGATCACTGAGGATCTTGATGGCAAGCCAGAGAAAAAGAGAGATGTAGAAGGAAATCGCAGCTGCTTTTTGACTCAGTGATTTGGAGTATTCATCCTCGGCAGGCTCTCGTCTTCTGTAACTTCTGTACCGGTCCATAACAAAGATTGCTGTCCCGGCGAGAATCAAGACAATGACAGCAAGCTGGATAATATCCAGAGTGGTGACAGGGTTTACTAAAAAGAGAAAGAGAACACCGATGAGCAGGACTGCTAAAATAAAAAGGGGAATAAGAAACGTTTTCATGAGACCTCCTTTGTGTTAAATAAATCTAACACAGTGTTAGAAATAGTCAACACCTTTTTATTTTTTTGCAATTTTACAGTATCTCTCTTATGATAGAAAGACGTGAGTACGACGAAAGGAGATTCCATGGATGAAAAGGAACATCTCTCTAATATCAGAGACCTGATCAAATCAGAGTATGACCCCGAATTAGCAAGACACTACGGTGCTGACGAATATGGCATGAAGAGATATGTCCTGGCCTTTCTCAAAAGGGGTCCGAAAAGGACAAGCACAAAAGCGGAGGCGGATCGTCTACAAAAGGCTCATCTGGAGAACATCAGCCGTTTGGCGCGTGAAGGGAGCCTTATCCTGGCCGGCCCTTTTCTTGATGAAGACGACCTGAGAGGGATCTATCTCTTTGACACAGAGAGCCTGGAGGAAGCCCGAAGGCTTGTGGAGAGCGACCCCGCCATCCAGGCGGAAAGCTTGGTGATGGAACTCAAAGAGTGGTACGGCTCGGCGGCACTCATGGCAGTTCCTCAGATCCATCCCATGGTGGAAAAGAGATCTGTTTCAGAGTAGGCTTCAGGTTTCAAGAGAAAAGACAATGAGGTCGGGTCGCTCGTGCCATGAAGAGTGCATCCAAAAATCATATCCCTCACTGTTGTCTTTGAGGACAAATAGATGACATTTTTTGATTCCCGCCCTGCGTAGATTCTCCAGAGACTTTTCCGTCAGGGCTGCTGCGATCCCCTGATGTCTGAAAGTCGGAGAAACGCAGAGGTGATAGATATAACCTCTTCGGCCGTCATGGCCGCAGAGAATGGTCCCTGCTACCTCCTCTCCATGAAGAGCAATAAAACTCAAATCCGGGTTTCTTTTAAGAAATGATCCGATCTCTTCTTTGCTGTCACTGGCACTGAGCCCGATGCCGGGAGTCGCGGCCCATAATGAATAGGACGCTTCATATCGGCTCATCTCAAAAGGAATAATCTCCATCTTCTCCTCCTTTTTCAGATTATAGAGCTTCTTTTTGATTCTTCAACAAGGCAAGGGGAAACTGATAGACAAATGATTAATTTATGTTAAGATTGCTAAAATATATAAACATCGGAGGCGTTATGGACATGCGGCAAGCCAAACCAAGAGAGCTGCCCCTTATTACCCTTATTTACAAAAGGGCTGTGGATGATATGCTTTCCCGGAAGATCTATCAGTGGGATCAGATCTATCCCAATCCCCGGTTTCTCAAAAAGAGCATGGAAAAGGGAGAGCTCTATGTTTTTACACATAAACAGGAGGTGGTCGGGGCTGTGGTCCTCAACAGTGAACAATCAGAGGAGTGGGCACTTGTCCCCTGGCAGTACTCTGCTCCTGTTCTGGTGATCCATGCCCTGGTACTGGACCCGTCCGTCCAGGGACAGGGGTTGGGAAGCCAGGCCCTGGATTGGATCGAACGCTTTGCTTCAGAAAACAACTATCTTTCCATACGCCTTGATCTGTTTCCGGAAAACAAGGCTGCTCAACAACTCTACGCTCATCACGGTTATGAACTCCGGGGAGAGGTCGCGTTTGACATCAAACCACCGGGCCATCAGGTTTATCACTGCCTTGAAAAAAGGATCTGAGCTCTCCTGCAAAGATTCCCGCGAGGGGTTCATATATTCAGATGTGATCTTACAGTCTCATAGAGAAGATGAGCTTTTTGCCCTAACTCCACACGGATCACAGGGTAACCAGCTTCACAAGCCTCTTTTGCCACCCGGTCTGCAAAGAGCATGTCCCTTTTCATCCAGCGTTTATAGGCCGTCCGGGGATCGGAGCACGCCCTGAGGAGGATCTGAGGATAGGGCCTTCGGGCGTAATGGCGGAGCTGAAACCGTGGTGTGGGAACAAGAAAAACAGCACCATGGGGCGGGATACCCAGGTTTGCCAAACTTTTCGGCAACAGCCCGGTTCCTTCTGCAATAAGAGGGGCTTTCCCATAGACTTTCATATCTTCCAGAAAGAGGGAGAACTCTTCCTCATAATAGAGAAATTCCTGATGAACCTGAAAGAGAGGGTCTCGCATGAACATCTCCTCCCAGGTCATCCGGGCCATGGCAGCCATCATCGGGTGTCTTTCGGGATGGGCCCGTTTCAAATGGTCTTGAATAGTATCATCGCAGTGGTGGACAGCCCATCCCGTGTCCCGGGAGAGGAGATCGCTGACGGTGCTTTTCCCTGCACAGGGGGATCCGCCGATATAGATTCGGTTTGCTTGAGGCATGTCTCTTCCTTTCGTTTTCGTGTTGACGTCATTCAGTGCTCCAGGGGGCAAACGTTCAGGAATCAAACATGGACAAGCTCCTCTCTTTCGTTATCAAAAAGACAGCCTCTTGATCATAATTGTTTCATGACATTGCTTTTACCATCTCACAAAATCATTTTTGTATCGAGAGTTGAAAGTATTACTGAAGTGCTTTATAATAGAACATAACCAAGGGAGGAAACATGAAACGGTTACGGATCCTTTTTGTTATTGTCCTGGCATCTTTTTTCATGATGTCATGTTCAGAAAGTACCATTAGTGATCTGCTCAATAACGAGTTGGGCGGGCCCAGTGACTATTACGAGATGATGGACGGATACTGGGTCACAATAGGCGGTTCTCTCAATACCCCGGGACAGGATCTCTATGCAGAATTGATCTCTGTCGCCGGCATGCTGGATGAATTTTTCGGAAATGCCGAGTGGGATGCTGAAAACAGCCGCTGGGTCTATCAGTATTCCAATGACACCGTGGTGACCACAGTCTATGTCATGGCGGGTAGTGAAAGCGGCGAGTTCGACGTGGAATGGACCGTCTACGACGGTACGACGCTTCTCTGGGATGGGACAGGCTCCTATAATACGGGGAGTGACAGCCTGAAGACCGTCTTCACCACGTCAGGACGGAAAGTCTGGTTCCAGTTTGTCAAATCCACAGACGATACGGGTTATTTCACCTATATTGTCTACGAAGACCTGACTGCGCCCATTGCTCCTGAAGTCTATGTACCCTCTGTCTTCATTGCCAAGATCTGGGCAAAGACAGACCTGACTCAGATGTATGGACGCATTGTCGATGAATATCCTTCAGGCACACCGTCCTTTGAGACCTTCACAGCAGCTGCAAACGAGATCTACGACAATCCGCCCACCTCCTGGGAGTCGTGGAATACCATGTCGTCAGCCAGTTTCTATTATTTCAACTATGTTTCAGGAGTCGGACTCAGCCAGGGTTGGGCTTCTCCTGCGTTATAAAAGAGGCTGATCATTTCCGGGGGCGTTTCCATCGCCCCCGTTTATTTGTCTTTTTTCTTTCCCTTCATTATTGCGGGAATCTCACGCGTCCTTTATAATGAACTTATGATTCCTTTTTCACTGGAAGTTCATGATCCTATCCTTCTCTTTGCCATTATCATGGCCCTGTCGCTTTTAGCTCCCAGGCTGGCCTTGAAGGCCAGGGTCCCGTCTATAATCGGCCTTATCGCCGCCGGGGTCCTATTCGGGCCCCATGTCCTGGGGATCCTTCCCGAACATGAACTCATCGAAGCTCTGTCAGAAGTGGGGCTTCTCTATATCATGTTCATTTCCGGTTTGGAGATCGACCTGCATCAGTTGAATAAACACTTTCATCACAGCCTGATCTTCGGCCTTCTGACCTTTTCCATTCCACTCCTCATGGGAACCACATCGGCTATGGCTCTCCTCTCTCTTTCCCTGACGGCCAGCCTCTTACTGGCCAGCATGTTCTCTTCCCATACCCTGGTGACTTATCCCATTGCCAGCCGTTTCGGATTGAGCAAGACCCCGAGCACCACATCTTCCATCGGAGCGACTGTGGTCACAGACCTTCTGGCCTTCATCATCCTGGCGGTGATCTCCAGCTCCTATCATAAAGAGATCTCACTGGCCTTCTGGATCCATCTCATCGCAGCGATCCTCATCTATGTGGCCCTCATGGTCTGGCTCATTCCCCGGGTGGGACGATGGTATTTCAGAAACATCTCCCAGGACAACAATGTAGACTTTATCTTTATCTTCACAGTCTTTTTCTTTTGTGCCTTCGGGGCACGCCTGGCCGGGCTGGAGCCCATCATCGGAGCTTTTATCGCCGGCCTCACGCTCAATGCCCTGATCCCTGAAAACAGTCTTTTGATGAACAGGATCTCCTTTGTGGGTGAGACGCTTTTTATTCCCTTTTTCCTTATCTCCGTAGGAATGCTGGTGAACATCTCCCTTCTCTTTTCCGACCTGAAGACCTGGTCGGTCATCGCCTTCATGGTGATCATCGCCCTGGCCTCAAAATTCATTGCTGCTCTCTTAACTTCGAAATTACTGAAATACTCCCGGCTGGAATCGTTCTACATCTTCGGCCTCACAGTCAATCAGGCAGCTGCCACTCTGGCAGCGGTCCTCATCGGGTATCAGATCGGGCTTTTTGATGATGCCATTGTGACCGGGACCATTGTGATGATCGCTATCACCTGTTTTGTCGGAGCTGTCGTCACAGAAAAGACCGGGCGCCGGCTGGTGCTCGAAGAAGATAAGCGTCCTTTTACTGTTCTGGAAAAACCCCAGCGGATCTCAGTCCTTGTCTCCTCTCCGGAAAGCGCTGATCAGCTGATCTATTTTGCCATGCTTATACGCCGAAAGTCATCTCATGAACCTCTTTTTCCGCTGAATGTCGTGGAAGGAGCCGGAGACATTGAAGAAAAGGTGGCTAAAGCTGAAAAACTTCTTTCGGGAGCCACAGTTCACGCTCTTTCCTCTGAGATCCCCGTCAATCCCATCGTCCGTGTTGATACCAATTTTGTGAATGCGGTGAAGAGAGCTGTATCTGAGATCAGGATCTCCACGGTCGTCATGGAGGGGAAGACGAAAAAGAACGTCTTTGCCCCTTATATTTCACGAAAGATCAATGCTCTGCTCATGAATTTCAGCCAGATGCTCATCGTCCTGCGTCCTGTGAGTCATTTCCATGCAGTGAAAAGACTGTTGGTGGTCATTCCTCCGCTAGTGGAAAATCAAAACGGGCTTGAGGCTCCAATGACCAGTGTGAAACAGCTTGCTGCCCAACTGAGTGCTGCCGTCGTCCTTATCGGGGAAGAGAGTTCTGTGGAGAGAGTCTTTTCGTATATGGATTCCATCCAGCCTTCTGCAAAGATCGAACGCCGGATTTTAAAGCGCTGGGAGGGCCTCGGGGTCTTGCTGGAAACGGAGAAGAAAGAGGGGGACATGCTTAATCTTTTCAGTGCCCGTCCGGGACAGATCGCCTGGAGGCCGGCGTTGAACCGTCTTCCCCAGACTCTCATCAGCCGCTTTCCCCGGATGAGTCTTGCGCTCTTCTATGGGCCCACCTATATTGAACATGATTACAAAAATCTCTTTGCATCGCATAATCTCCTCAATCTTTTCACGCATGAGACATCTTACTTTACAAAAAAGGAGATCTCCCTTGATGAATGTCTGGATCATCTCCTTCCCCGGACCTTTTCTCAGGAGAAGAGTGTCAAGATCAAGGAGCTCCTCAAGCGAAATGATTATGAAGGCCTCGTGGAGCTTCGACAGGGAATCCTTTTGCTGCACGCTCATACTGAAGAGGTGGATCGCCCTGTGATCCTTATGGGGTCCACGACACAGGAGCTTAAAGGGATCGGGCTTCCGCCTTCAGCCCACACAGCCTTTGTCCTTCTCTCTCCGGCTTCTCTGGCTCCCGAGGAGCATCTGAAGCTGCTGGCCCTCCTGGCCTCTTTTCTCCAGCCTGAAGAGGTGGCCCGTGCCCTCAGGGAGTCCCCCTCCCTTACTTCCCTTCGTCAGGCTATCCGGACTCTTGAGTGAGTTTTTGTCCTTTTAGAAGTCAACAGAAAAGTCTTCTTGCCACGGTTCCGAAAAACCGTTAATATGGAGAAGCTATGGTCAGAAAAATATTCGGATATTTTTTAATCGGTATGGGAGCCCTTGGGCTCATCGTGGAGTTCAGCGATACAGCGGCACTTCACCGGACAGATTATTTCGGAGTGGGCCTGGCCCTTGTCTTTATCTGTATTGGAGGGCTTCTTCTCTCATATAAGTCCCGGCCGAGGAGAGAAACGAGCGCTGATCCAGCGGAAGAGGAAACCCACGCACAAGAGAAAGCCCCTGCAGAGGAAAAGCCTGAACAGGTAAGGGATATCAGGGAGAGCCTGGATAATATCTGTCTGGTGGGACTGGTCCTCTCCATCCTGCAGCTTGCCGCGGGACTGATTATAAGCCTTATGGGGGGTATCCTCATGAGTGCTCTCTTTTCCAAAGGAGAACCCGGGTGGGGGATCCTGGGGATCGGGATCTCTGTATTGGGTGTCTTTTTCCTTATATTCGGAGTCCTCAGGATCGTGGGATATCTTCATCTGAAAAAAAAGCGTTTCTCCGGGTTTATCCTGGTCTTTATCTGTGAAGCCTTTGCTTTTCTGGGAAGCCTCTTTTCTTTTATCATGGGGAACTTTTTCATGGCGGCGATCCCCTTTATCTGGTCAGTGATCGTACTGGTCTATCTTATTATCGAACGGCATTCTTTTTTTCAGGATTCCGGGTCAGAGCAAGGAAAAATAAATAATTGACACGTTCTTAGAGTATGTTACTATCTGGAGAAATAAAAGGAGGTCTGCTATGCAACCAAATGGAAGCATCCGCGGTGTGCGGTTGCGTGAAACCTGTTCAAACCTGTTAGTTTTTCTTACTTCTTCTTCTTCTTCTTCTTTTGTATCCTTCTCTTTTCGAAAACCTGTCAAGCGAAAGTCCAAATAGTTTCTTTTTAAAATCGTGAATTAAGCAGCTGTTTCTATGAAGCAGCGAAAAGATAATTATTAATTTTTCATATTTTTAAAAATATGGGAAAGGATTGCTTATGCGAATACCAGTTGCTCTATTGGGTGCGACGGGAAGTGTAGGACAGCGTTTAACGCTCCTCTTATCTCGTCACCCCTGGTTTGATCTTAGAGTTTTGGCTGCGTCTGAACGAAGTATCGGGAAAAAATACAGGGACGCTGTTCATTGGGTTATCCCGGGTGGAGTTCCTGAAAAGATCGGGGAACAACGGATTCTGGCGTGTGACCCTGTGGAAGAGACCTTGTTAGTCTTTTCTGCACTGGATTCTTCTGTAGCCGGCTCAATTGAAGAAAACTGGGCACGAAAAGGTCATTTTGTGATTTCCAACGCTAAAAATCATCGGATGGATCCTTATACGCCCCTTATAATACCTGAAGTGAATACAGAACATCTTGAGTCTTTGACTTATCAGGATTACGGGAACGGCGGACTCGTCACAAACCCCAATTGTGTTGTCAGTGGGATCGCCTTGGCTTTGAAACCCCTTATTGATGCTTTCGGGCTCGAATCCCTTCATGCTGTGACCATGCAGGCTTTGTCAGGAGCCGGACTTCCGGGAGTTCCGGCTGTTGAGGCTTTGGGAAATGTCATTCCTCATATTTACGGGGAAGAGGCCAAAATACAAGAGGAACTCAAGAAGATCTGGGGAGAATGGGACGGACAAAGGTTTAACTTCCATACTGCAACGATCTCGGCTCAATGCAACCGTGTTCCGGTAAATGAGGGACATTTGGCTTCTCTCACATTCCGCCTTTCTGATGATCCTAGTGAGAAGGAGATAATGACTGTGCTCTCCAGATTTCACCAACCTGATTATTTGAAAAGATTGCCCTCAGCTCCCGAAAAGTCATTGTGTTGTTTTGATACTCCTGGTTATCCCCAGCCCCGGCTCCACAAAGATCTGGGAGAGGGGATGAGTGTGAGTCTCGGAGGATTAAAGAAAATGGGAGAGCGTTCCTTTCAATGTGTTGTACTTTCGCATAATACGATCCGCGGCGCAGCGGGAGCAGCTCTTCTCAATGCTGAATTATGTCTGGAGAGAGGATGGGTGAAGTTATGATCGTCATGAAATTCGGAGGGGCTTCTTTGGCAGGAGCTCATGAGATCGAGCATGCTGTTAAGCTCATTCTTGAGTATAGTGCCCGCTGTCATGTAGTTGTAGTCGTTTCCGCTATAGGAACAATGACAGAGTTCCTTTTGGATGGCCTGAGAAGAGGGCAGAGTGGAGAGTCACTTCTTCGATGTTGTCTACACTATCATGAAGAATTATGTCACTGCCTTGGGTTGGATCCTGTCGTTTTCAAATCTTTACACCGGGAGATAAAACTCTTTATCCATGACAGAAAAGAGATGAATGATCTCACTTATAAAGAGCGCCTGGTGGCGTTCGGAGAACAGTTCTCAGCCAGAGTCATCGCTGCTGTGTTATCGAAATACAGGCCCGCGCTGGCCATGGATTCCTGGGATGCGGGGATCGAACTCAGCGATGATAGGGGATATAGTGAGATCCTGGACCGCGGATATGCCCTAATACAGCAGAAACTTGAGAAGAAGACGAAAGGGTTTGATATCATCCCGGTGATCACCGGGTATATTGGGAAACGGAGAAACGGTGTCGTCACGAACTTGGGACGTGGCGGCAGTGATTTAACTGCGACTGTCTTAGGAGCCGCTCTTAAAGCAAAAGAGATCATTGCCTGGAAAGATGTCACCGGGATCATGAGTGCAGATCCCGGCCTTGTTCCTACAGCTCATGTGATTCCTGAAATCAGCTATGAAGAAGCCGGAGAGATGGCGTTTTTCGGTGCCAAGGTACTCCATCCCCGTTCTATGCATCCGGCCCGGACTCACAGTGTCCCTGTTCGTATCAAAAGTTTTCAGAACCCGGAACATCCCGGGACATTGATCAGAGGAGAGGGTGGGGGAGAGGGATTTTTAAAAGCTGTAACAGGTCGAAAGGATATTGTTCTCATAGACATTGTCTCAAATAGGATGTTAGGGCAGTACGGATTCTTGTCAAAGATTTTTTCTGTATTCGAGGCTCTACAGCTTTCTGTGGATCTGATTGCCACAAGTGAAGTGAGTGTCTCCTGTACTTTGGAACAAAGCCATGTTGCCGAGCTGTTAAAAGAATCTTTGGGAAAATATGCCCAAGTCATGATTCATCCCCGGAGATGCATAGTGACTTTGATCGGAGGTGGGAAAGAGGCTCCTCGTTTACTGGCAGAAGGATTGAAAACTCTTCATGACGGAGGAATCAATGTCGAGATGATCTCTCACGGAGCTTCCAAGACAAGTACCGGAATTGTCCTGAAAAGCGGGGATCTGAACAGGGCATTGGAACTCATCCATAGCACTTTACTTGAGGAGGTGCGCGTATGAATATTGGATTGATCGGTTACGGAAAGATGGGAAAGACGATCAGGCATCTGGCAGAAGAGGGAGGGAATCGGGTTATATATATTCAGGATCCTGAGGAAAAAGGCCTGAAGGAGCAAGACAGGGATTCTGCAGATGTCTATATTGATTTCTCAAGTGGAAAAGCTGTGAGGGAAAATATTATGATGGCATGTAGAGAGAAAAAGCCTCTTATCATCGGGACCACCGGGTGGGAATGGGATGATGAATTAAGAGAGGCTGTAGACGAAAGCGGAATCTGTCTAGTCCATGATTCTAATTTTTCACCGGGGATGTTTGTTTTTCGGCGTATTGTGGAAAAGTCAGCTCTCCTGATCAGTGCCCTTGAGACGTACGATGTTGCAGGAATGGAGACGCATCATCAGGAAAAAGCGGACACTCCTTCGGGGACAGCCAAAATTCTTGCAGATATTATCATCAAAACTTTTGCTGGCAAAGAATCAGTTGAATTTTACTCAAAAAAGGAAAAATGTGCTGATAAAACCTTACACTTTTCCTCTTTGCGCTGCGGGGAAATCCCCGGGACACACACGATCTTGTTTGACTCAGCAGAAGATACGATTGAATTGATTCACCGGGCAAGGAGTCGGGAAGGATTTGCCCGTGGAGCCTTATTAGCAGCAAAATGGGCAATTCAAGAGTGTGGGGTCAGGACTTTTGAGGATGTCATGGAAAATATTATGAGAAAGGAGAAAAGATGAGAGAGTTTCGGGGAGTCTATACGGCTCTGATTACCCCATTTATCGGGGATGAGGTCGATTACGAAGGGTTGAGAAGAAATGTACGTTTTCAAATTGAAAACCGAATTGACGGAGTGGTCGTTCTGGGAACCACGGCGGAGACTCCGGCACTCAAAGAGAGCGAAAAAGAAAAGATCATCGAAACAGTGTGCCGGGAGGCTTCAGGACGGATTCCGATTATTGTAGGGACAGGCAGTTTTTCTACTCAGGTGACCATCGAACAAACACGCCGAGCAAGAAAGATGGGAGCTGACGCTGCTTTGGTTGTGGCTCCTTATTATAACAAGCCGGGCCAGGAAGGCCTTTTCCGTCACTTTGAGGCTGTCGCACGGGCCGTGGAATCTCCTTTGATCGTCTATAATATCCCGGGAAGGACCGGCGTGAATATTGAGACAGAAACCTTGGAACGTATTGCCGATCTGCCCCATGTGGCCGGTATCAAAGAGGCTTCAGGAAATATGACTCAGGTTAGCGATGTGATACACCGTATCCGCAATACCCATGACCACTTCAGCGTGTTGAGTGGAGATGACGGAATGGCTCTTCCGTTGGTCTCCCTTGGAGGAGACGGTGTAATTTCTGTCATCAGCAATCTTGTTCCTGGTTTGATGGGGAATATGGTTAGAAACGCATTAAACGGAAATTATGAGAAAGCACAGCAGGAATACAAGCGGCTCTATCCTTTAGTAAAAGCAGCTTTTATAGAGACGAACCCCGTTCCGGTCAAAAAGGCTATGGATCTGTGCGGGCTGCCTGCTGGCCCGGTCCGTTTGCCGTTGTGGCCGATGAGTAGGGCGCATGAAAAACATCTTGAACAGGTATTGACAGAAGCGGGGTTGATCTCCCTGAAAGGAGAGATGAGATGAGACAGCTCAAAGAGAAGATACAGGCTTTTTCCAGGCTGAAGAATATGAGCGCCGAGGAGGAACAGGAGGCCCGGCAGCATATTGAATCCTTTCTTCAGCTTTTAGACGAAGGAGCCGTTCGGCCTGTGACGAAAGCATCAGACAGCTGGACAGTGAATCCCTGGGTAAAGGAAGGAATCCTGCTTGCCTTTCGATTGGGAGTAGTCAAGGATATGAGCCTGGGATTTTCCTTTTATGACAAATCAACTTTTCCTTTAAAAGACATCACTCTGAAGGATAAGGTGCGTATCGCCCCGGGGGGGACAAGCATACGCAAAGGGGCTTATGTGGCTCCTGGTGTCGTTATCATGCCTCCCGCCTATATCAATACAGGGGCCTATGTCGGAAACGGTACTTTGGTAGACTCTCATGCTCTTATCGGGAGCTGTGCTCAGATCGGCCGTTTCTGTCATATCAGTGCCGGATCCCAGATCGGGGGAGTCTTAGAGCCTGTGAATGCCCGTCCGGTTATCGTAGAAGAAGAAGTCTTGGTCGGTGGTAATTGTGGCCTCTATGAAGGGGTTCAGGTGGGGAAAAGGGCGGTCCTGGCTGCAGGCGTTATCCTCACCGGGTCGACGCCGCTTTATGATCTTCCTGGCAAAAGAGTGATACGTCCGGAACAAGGACAGCCTCTTATCATTCCACCGGGTGCTGTCGTTATCCCGGGAAGCCGGCCGTTGAATCATGAGTTTGCTCGGGAACATGGGCTTCATGCCTATACACCCATTATTATAAAATACAGGGATGAAAAAACCGAAGCGAGCGTGGCTATGGAAGAAGCATTGAGGGAGGGTTATGCTCTCCGTTAGGGCCATGGAGGCCAGCCTAATCCGGGAAATGTATGAAAAAGCTCCGCTTAAAAGTCTGAACCTGGGGATCGGAATGCCATATTGCTCTGCTTCAGCAGAAGTTAAGCAGGCTGTGATCAGAGCATTAGAAGAGGATAAGACATTCTACACTCCCAATGCGGGAATTACTCATCTGCGGGAAGAAATAGCCGGGAGGTATGCCTATCAGAATATTGAGTCTGTCTCCTCAGAGAATACTCTGATCACAACAGGGGCTGCCGAAGGCCTTTTTTTGGCCATGCTTTCTCTTCTGTCACCCGGGGATATGGTCCTTCTACCTGATCCCGGATATCCGGCATACAGGAATATTGCTCAATTTTTAGGGTGCCGGATCGAGACCTACGGTATTGATTATGAGAGTATGACAGTGGATATCGGAGAGCTTCTGGAAAAAAGCGGGAAAAATCCGGCTATGATCATTCTCAATACTCCTTCGAATCCGGTCGGGGCAGTCATTAAAGACGAGCAATACAGTGCTCTGGCTACGCTTTTAGAGAAAAGTAGCTCATTTGTTGTGAGTGACGAAGTCTACGGGTCCTTGTGTTATGATTCACCATTTTTAAGCGCAGCACGCTTTCTCCCCCGGCAAAGGACAATAGTCCTCTCCTCTCTTTCCAAAGAGAGCGCTTTGACGGGGTTAAGGATTGGCTGGTGTTTCAGTGATGCGGAGATTATCAGAAAAATGACGATCATTCATCAGCATATGGTCACTTGTGCATCGTCTCTGAGTCAATGGGCTGCTGTGGAAGCGATACAACGGGGAGAAGGACATGTCAGGGAAGAGATGAAAAAAAACCGCACTCTGATGGCAGGGTTTTTAAAAGAGATACCTGGTTTGAAGTTTACCCTTCCCTACGGGGGGCT
>Ga0068713_1002493_pt1 | contig 18468 bp, 15 predicted proteins | sample MTBAKSrepl2MetaG_FD_62223 | JGI IMG/M metagenome (GOLD analysis project Ga0068713, IMG submission 62223) | Enrichment culture microbial communities om Arthur Kill intertidal strait, New Jersey, USA, that are MTBE-degrading - MTBE-AKS2 (Arthur... | ecosystem: Environmental > Aquatic > Marine >...
CGCGTGGGAACGCTGCTGGGTGCCTCTGCCCGATGGATGTGGGTCTGCACCTTCCATTCAGCCTGCGCGCGCATTCTGAGGCGCGACGCCTCACTTCTGGGTTACCGGTCAAACTTCACGATCTACGACGAGGATGATTCCATCCGGCTGATCAAACGCTGCTTGGAGGAGTTGCGCTTGGATCCCAAACGGTTCCCGGCGCGGGGTCTGCAGAATCTGATTTCTTCGGCCAAGAACAAGCTGATCGACATCGACGAGTTCGCCGGCAAGATGGAGCTTGGGGGCGGTGAACGCGATCGTTGGAGCGAGCTCGGCTGTGCCGAGGACCGGGAGTTCTCACCGCTGGTCGAGGTGGCATCTCAAGTCTATCGTCGCTATCAGGAACGGCTTCTGGAATTAAACGCTTTGGATTTCGACGATCTCCTCGCTCGCACCGTGGATGTGCTTCAGCTCTTCACCGAGAGACTCAGTTTCTATCGAGACGTTTTCAGACACGTCTTGGTGGACGAATACCAGGATACCAACAGTGCTCAGTATCGGCTGGTTAGACTCTTGACCGACGAACACCGGCAGGTGACCGTCGTGGGGGATGATGATCAGTCAGTGTATTCCTGGCGCGGGGCCGACATCCGAAACATCCTCAGTTTTGAGGACGACTATCCCGACGCGAAGGTTGTGAAGCTGGAGCAGAACTACCGGTCGACAACCACGATCCTCGAGGCGGCCAACTCACTCGTCTCCCACAACAGGGGCCGGAAGGAAAAGACGCTGTGGAGCGACCGGGGTCGGGGCGAGCGGATAGTCATGCTCGAGTCGGGAGACGAGCACGAGGAGGCTCGTAAGGTCTGCAATGAAATCCTTGCCGTGCTGCGCGAGCGCCCCGCTTCGGACGTTGCGGTCTTCTACCGTGTGAACGCGCAATCCAGGGTGCTCGAGGACATGCTGGTGCGCCAAGGCGTGGACTATCGCGTAGTCGGGGGCACGAAGTTCTATCAACGCGCGGAGATCAAAGACATCCTGGCCTATCTGCGGGTGGCCGTGAACGCGGCCGACGACTTGTCTCTGTTGCGGGTGATCAATACGCCTCGGCGCGGATTGGGAGACGTAGCGATCGGACGTCTGATCGCATTCGCCCGCGAAGCGGAGGGTCCATTACGCGATGCTCTCGTGTGCGCGCCAGACATTCCGGCCTTCAGCACCGGCGCGGCCAAGACTTGTGTTGACTTGGGCTCACGGCTGAAGTCTTGGGAAGAAGCGGCGTTCGCCGGGGAATCGGATGGTGTCGCGGCGATCATCCGCCGAGTGATGAGCGAGAGTGGGATGGTCGAAGTCCTCCAAGCCGAAAGGACCATTGAAGCCGAAGGACGGTTGGAAAACCTGGAGGAGTTTGCCGGCGTCGCCGACGAGTTCGACCGATTGAATCCCCAGGGCACTCTCGCCGATTTTCTTCAAGAGATCAGCCTGTACGCAGACGCAGACAGTCTCGCTCAGGCCCAGTCCTCGGTGACACTGATGACTCTACACAATGCCAAGGGCCTCGAGTTTCCCGTCGTGTTCATCACGGGTATGGAGGAAGGCTTGTTCCCCCATACGAGGTCTTTGGACGAACAGAAGCTCGAAGAGGAGAGGCGTCTCTGCTACGTGGGCATGACGCGTGCCCAGGACGAGCTGTTTCTGTCCTACGCCCACTCCCGCAGCCTTCATGGTGCCGGTGGACCCAGGCTGGCCAGCAGGTTCCTCGGCGAAATTCCCCCGTTGCTCGTGGATCGACGAGGTTCGCACTTCGGTTCGATAGGACGGCCGGTCTCCGCACAGTCCACGACATCGGTGGGGCGCGCGGGGACTCAGGCACATCCGGTCTCTGGGTTGACTGCCGGTGATCGTGTCCTTCATGCCAAGTTCGGCGAAGGAGTGGTTCTCGGCATCGAACCAGGAGGCGTGATCCGAGTCTTCTTCACGGAATTGGCGGAACAGAAGCGACTTCTGCTCGATTACGCTCCACTTCGGCGAATCTAACCGGCCCTCTCCACTTCCCGCTACAACGACGACTTAGCGTGCCCAACGGCCCGCCAGGATTTGCTTCGTCCCCAACGGGGAACAAAGTGTTGCTAAGTGGTTGATTTAGGGTTAAAGTGGTACACATGCAAGGCACACTTCTATCAGGTGAATTCGACCACACGGTCGACCCGAAGGGGCGCGTGACCCTTCCTGCTCGTTATCGGGAGTATTTCGAGGGCGGGGCCGTCCTTGTTCATCTAAAAGACCAGGAGCCTTGCGTGCGTGTCTATCATCCAGATTCTTGGAGAGAATTCGACGAAAAATACTTGGAACCTCTCAACGTGTTTGAAAACGCGAGGGATAGCTGGCGGACCCGGGACATCTACCGCAATCAGGACACGGTCGAACCCGATCGGCAGGGGCGCGTGCTTCTTCCGGCCCAAAGGATTCGCGAGCTGAACCTCAACGGCAAAGTCAAGATCATCGGCAACCGTACCCACTTGGAGATATGGAATCCCGACACGCTGACAGAGCTAGAGTGCGAAAGAGAGGGAGGACGTGTTTAGTGCGACAGCCTCCTTCGTCAACGAGATGGCCATGGCGCATATCCCTGTCCTAACTCGTGAACTCCTCGAGGTGCTGGACGCGCGGGCCGATAGCCGTGTCATCGACTGCACGTTTGGCGCCGGTGGTCACGCTGCTGCTGTCGGCCGGCTGCTCGGACCCGAGGGGATCCTTGTGGCATGCGATCAGGATCCGGTGGCCGAGGGGTATTTTCTCGATCTCAGGGCCGAACTGAATTGCCCTTCTAGGTTCTATCTCGGGAATTTTGCCGAGACTCTGTCTCTCCTCAAGAACGAGGGATTCAAAGCAACTCGGATCTACATGGATCTGGGCTTGAGCAGCATGCAGATAGACACTCCCGAGCGCGGCTTCTCCTATAGCTATGACGCGCCTCTCGATATGCGGATGGACTCTGACTCGGCAGTTACGGCTGCCGACATTCTGAACACCTGGACAGAATCAGCCCTCGCTGAGTTGTTCTCGCGTTACGGCGAGGAGCGTTACTCCCGTCGAATCGCACGCGCGGTTGTCGTAAGGAGGCAGTTCACCCCCTACACCAGAACATCGGAACTGGTCGAGACCATCAAAAAAGCCATTCCAACCCCGGCCCGATTCGCCGCCGGCAATCCCGCGCGCCGGGTATTTCAGGCTCTTCGGATTCAAGTCAACGACGAGTTGAACAGCCTGAGCCGGGCACTACCGGAGGCGTTTGAACTGCTGGAACCGCAGGGGGTTCTCGCCGTGATCAGCTTTCACTCGCTCGAGGACAGAATGGTCAAAGAGTTCTTCGCTTCCAAGGCAAGAGCCTGCACGTGCCCACCCGAGTTCCCCGTCTGCGTGTGCGGCGGTCGGGTGACTGGGGAGATCCTCACCGGCCGGGTCATCACACCCAGCGTTCGTGAAGTAGAGCTCAATCCCCGCTCGAGTTCCGCGAAGCTTCGCGCCGTGAGGAAAGTGTGATGGCGGCCTCTTCGCGCTCCACCTGGATGAGTGCCTGGGAGAAAGATCTTGCGCCTTCAGCGGCAGCCAGGCGCAGCGCCGCCCGCGTCGATGCCCGAGTGAGTGCTCAGACCTATTACTTTCGAGAGGCCACCGCGCGTCTGCCTCAAGAAAGGCCGGAAGTTGAACACAGGCCCCTCCCGGAGCTTAAGGTTGTCACAGTCCGTTACCCGCGATGGCGCGCTGCGCTGTTGTGCCTGGTTTTTGCCTGCGTGTTTACGGGGGCCGCGGTCGTCGCACCAATGCTGATCAGCTCGACCGGCACCCGCGTCGAATCTGCCCTGGGTGAACTGGACGCCCGGCAACGGGAACTCCGAAAGACGGCGTCTGCCCTGTGCGCGCAGATCTCTGCGTTGTCCTCGCCCGAGCGGATCAGTGAGCAGGCGGAACAACTGGGACTGCGTCCTGCCGACTCGGTGCACCATCTGACGCCCGGGGAGGAGAGTCTCACTTCGGAGGGTGATACGACCGTCGCGGGCCGGTGAGCATGAACCGGGCAAACAAGCGTTTAGCCTGGTTCATGGGAGTTGCTCTTGTGGTCCTCGCCGCCCTGTTCGCAAAGGCTTTCTATGTGCAGGTCGTCGATGCTTCGGCCCTGCAGGACAAGGGCAGCGATCAACATCTGCGCAGCATCGAATTGGACGCCCCACGGGGAGTCATTTACGATCGTAATGGCCAGGAGCTGGCGGTATCTCAGTCGATGGCCACCGTCTATGCCAATCCGACCCAGATAAAGGACGTTCCAGCCACAGCCAGCGCACTAGCGCCCATACTGCGAACCACTCCCGCGGAGCTTGAAGCTAAGCTGCGGTCGGAGTCCGGTTTCAAATACCTCGCCCGCAAGGTGGATCTCCAGATCGGCGAGAGAGTGAAAGAACTCGGACTGGAAGGAATTGGCGTCTGCGTTGAAGACAAACGAATCTATCCAAAAGGAAAACTGGCGCCCCAACTCCTCGGCTACGTAGGTACGGACAATCTCGGTCTCGCAGGCCTGGAAAAGCAATACGAGGCCATGCTCGCCGGGGAACCGGGGAAACTCGAAGTTGTGAGCGACCGATCTGGCAATCGCCTTTCGACCGTCTCTCTCAAGGAGGCCGTTGAGGGTGAGCCCCTCAACCTTACAATCGACGAGGAGATTCAATTCGAGACCGAGCGGATCCTCACCGAGACGGTCGAGACCTTCCAGGCCCAAAAAGCCTGCGCCATTGTGATCGACCCTCAGACCGGCGAGATATTGGCTATGGCAAACACACCGGTGTTCGATACGAACGACTACGGATCGGTCGAAGAGATGTGCAGGCGCAACTCGGTGATCACCGATCAATATGAACCAGGTTCCACCTTCAAGATGGTCGTTACGGCCGCGGCCCTGGAAGCCGGTCTGGTCAGCCCTGAGACTACTTTCATCCTCGGGGACACGATACAGGTCTATGACCGGGTGGTGCATGAGGCCCACGAGAACTTGCCCGACAAGCGGGAGTTGACGGTCACACAGATCTTGGCACAGTCCTCAAACGTTGGGGCTATTACTCTCGGCTTGGAGGTGGGCAAAACCAGATTGGTGGATATGATTCGAAAGTTCGGATTCACGGAGAAGCTGCGTGTCGATTTTCCCGGCGAAGCCGATGGGCAGATGCTCGCCCCTGAAAAGTGGTCCGGGACGACGATTGCCAACGTACCCATGGGTCAGGGCATCGCGGCCACGCCGCTTCAGCTTGCCACCGCATATGCCGCGATTGCCAATGATGGCATCCTCGTTCAGCCGCACCTGGTCAAGGACGCGACTACGCCCTGGACGCGCCGGGTGGTGAGCCCGACCGTGGCGGCCCAGCTGCGCGAGATGCTGACCGTCACCGTCGAGGATGGCACCGGCACACAGGCCCAGATCGAGGGCTACGCCGTTGCAGGCAAGACGGGAACCGCGGAAAAAGTGAAGGCCGACGGCTCCGGCTACGACGAGGACCGGGTCATCGCTTCGTTCGTGGGTATGGTTCCGGCCGACGATCCCCAACTGATCATCTTGGTGATGATTGACGAACCCTCCACGGAGCACTCAGGCGCCTACGTGGCCGCTCCGGCATTCGCGAGGATTGCCGATTTTGCTCTCAAGCGTCTTGGCATTCCCCCCACCAGCGCCGACTGAGGCGGATGACGGAGGCCAGGGAGGGCCCCGGGGAATGATAGAATCCTCACGCGTGAGACTTCGGACCCTCTTCGCCCAGCTCGATGGCTGCATCTTCTCGGTTGCGGCTGATCCAACTGTAAGCTCGCTGGCATACAGGGCAGACCAAGTCTCGCCCGGGGGACTCTTCTTCTGCGTCTCTGGCTTTCGGCGAGACGGCCACGATTTCGCGCCAGAGGCGGTTCGTCGGGGAGCCTCCGCGCTCTGTGTGGAACGAATGCTGGACCTTCCCGTACCTCAAGTCGTGGTCTCCTCCGTGCGCGGTACTATGGGTCCGGTCGCCGCGGCTTTCTATGGTTTTCCAACGTCTCGTCTCGCAGTGGCCGGTATCACCGGAACCAATGGCAAGACGACCTCCGCTTTCTTGCTAGCCCACTTGCTCGACAGTTGCGGACTTCAAGCAGGCCTTCTGGGAACGATCGAGCGGAGGTTGGGCGGGATATCGTACCCGGCGTCTCGGACGACACCCGAAGCTGTGGAGCTGCAGCGTGACTTTGCGGAAATGGCGGCCGGCGGCGATAGGGCGGTCGCGATGGAGGTTTCCTCCCACGCCCTGGACCTGCATAGGGTTCGCGGAATCGATTTTCGAGCGGTGGCCTTCACGAACCTGACCCAGGACCACCTGGACTTCCATCAGACGCTAGAGGCATATTTCGAGGCCAAGTGCCGCCTGTTCTTGGACGCGTCGTATGTTGGCAAAAGACCTTCACTCGCCGTCATTAACGTGGATGATCCTTTTGGACGCCGCCTGGCCTCACGTTGCGCTCCAGAGCGGATGATCACGTTTTCGTCGTCGACGGCGGGGGAGGAGTGGGGCCCGACCGACCTTCAAGTGGAGGACGTCGTAATCACTTCCGCCGGCACTCGAGGAACTCTCGTGGCGAGGGGCGCCGCTCTGCGAAATCAGGCACCGGATGACCGGGTAGAAATGGCCTTCTCCAGCAGGCTTGTGGGACATTTCAACGTGGCGAATACCTTGACCGCGGTAGGCCTCGGCTTGGGGCTCAACCTGAGCTTGGCTGCCATGGTGAAGGCCCTGCCGCGTTTCGGGGGAGTGCCTGGACGGATGGAGGCGATTGACGCCGGTCAGGACTTCGTCGTACTGGTCGATTACGCACACACTCCTGATTCCGTGCGCAACGTCCTCGAGACGGCTCGGGCAGTAAGCGGCGGGCGCGTGATCGCGGTAATGGGCTGCGGCGGCGACCGCGACCGCGGAAAGCGGCCCCTCATGGGCCGGGAAGGTGAACGGGCGGCCGATGTGGTCTTCCTTACGTCGGACAATCCCCGCAGCGAAGATCCTCGGTCGATCGTTGAAGACATGTTGCTGGGGTTCGCGCATCCTACCGGGGCGCGGATCGAGATCGATCGGCGTCGAGCTATCGAGAACGCCATCGCCGAAGCAGGGAAGGGCGACGTGGTGATGGTGCTCGGCAAAGGACACGAAACGGGACAAGAACTCGCCCATGAGAAGGTGGCTTTCGATGATCGTCAGGTTGTGCGAGACGCCCTCGAGAGGCTGGCGTTTCGGAGTTCTCGATGATTGCTCTAACTTCGAAGGAGGCGGGGCGCGCCATCGGGCTGAGCTCTTTTCGCGAGGGTGTGTCCGGCTTGAGTATCGACACTCGTTCCCTGGTGCCGGGGGATCTCTTCGTCGCCATTGCCGGTGAGTGCTTCGACGGCCACGACTTCGTGTGGGAGGCGCTGGCGAAGGGTGCCTCGGGATGTGTGGTCGAGGGAGGGCGTTGGCCGCGGACCGCGAACGGGGAGCAACGGGAAGCCGCCGTCTACGTCGTCGATGACACGCGCGCGGCACTGGGTTCTCTCGCGCGGGAAGTGCGTCGGAAGTCCGAGGCGACGGTTCTTGCCATCACGGGTAGCGTGGGCAAGACGAGCACCAAAGACATGTTGGGCGCTATGGTCGCACGTGTGGGGCCGGTCACGGTCACGCAGGCGAACAAGAACAACGAGCTCGGCGTACCGCTGACCCTGCTCTCAATGACGCCAGGAACCCGTTCCGCCGTCATCGAGATGGGGATGCGTGGGCTCGGACAAATAGGCCGGCTGGCGAAGATCGCGGAGCCCGATGTCGGGCTTGTGACCAACGTGCACCCTGTGCACCTCGAACTACTCGGGGACCTTGAGTGCGTTGCTCGAGCCAAGGCTGAGCTCGTGCAGGCTCTGCCCGAGGGCGGCGTCGCGGTGATCCCTCTGGATTGTCTGCAGCGGAGCGCCTTCAGGCCGAGAGGAGCCCAGAAGGTTGTGACGTTCGGTCTCGCCGAGCTGTGTGAGGGTGCAGACGTGATCGGGTGGCAGGAACCCCGAAGGAACGGGTCTTCGGCGGACTGTTCTGGATCGGTCCTAGCGGTTCGCTGGCCGGGAGGAGAGGCGCAGCTAAATGTCCCGTTCAGTTCGCGCTATGGAATAGAGAATGCCGTGGCAGCAACCGCGGCCTGCTATGCGGGCGGGTTCCCCGTCGAGGAGTGCTTCGCCGGTCTCGCCGGCGTGCGGCTCAGTGGCGGACGTGGCGACCTGCAGCGCGTAGGCGGTCTCCATCTCATCAACGACACCTACAACGCGAATCCCGCTGCCGTGCGCGCTGCCCTGGATGAGTTGATGGCCGTGGCCGGCCGTCTGGGATGTCGAGCGGTGGCGGTCTTGGGCGACATGCTCGAATTGGGGAGCGAGGAGGAGCGGTACCACGAAGAGGTTGGCAGATACGCTGCCCGCTTGGGAGTCGGAGCGCTCTGGGGGGTCGGGCCGCTGTCCCGCGCGACTGTCAGAGGTTACGAGGGCGGTCAAGAGCGATCCCGGTCGGGGTTGGCTGGGGCCTCAGGCGGCTGCCACCTGCAATCGGTGGATGAGGTCGACAGCATCATTGAGAGCTTGAGGGTTAATGACGTCGTTCTCTTCAAGGGCTCGCGGAGCATGAAGCTCGAGTTGATGCTTGGCCGAATCGAGGAGCTGGCCCGGCTCGGGACCTGGGGTGAGGGCCGGCAATGATAAGGATCTTGGCTGCCACCCTGGTCGGTATCGTCATATCCGTCCTTGTCGGTCCGCGACTCATCACGTGGCTGCGCAAACGGGGGATCGGACAGAACATTCGCGAGCTCACCCCGGAAGCCCACAGTGCCAAAGAGGGTACTCCCACGATGGGTGGGGTTCTCATCCTCGGAGCGGCATTCATTCCATACCTGATCTTCGCCACCAAGACGGTGCCCAGTTTGGTTGTATTCATGCTCACCTTTGGCTCCGGCGCCATCGGTTTCGCGGATGATCTCATCAAGCAGCGGAGGCAGCGGTCGCTCGGCCTCAGCGCGAGGACGAAGCTGGCCCTCCAGCTTCCTCTTGTACTGCTCGCGGTTTTTGTTGCCCTTCATTTTGGGGGCGTCGACACCAAGCTGACCGTTCCTTTCCTGAGAACCGGCCTCAACATAGGCCTGTTCTACTATCTGTTCGCGTTTATCCTTATCGCCGGCTTTTCCAACGCAGTGAATCTGACCGATGGTCTCGACGGCCTCGCGGCGGGCACCGTCGGCGTCGCGATGTTTGCCTACGCGGGCATAGCGTTTCTCAGGGGCGAGACCGATCTCGCGGTGCTTGCCGCGTGCCTCACCGGAGCTTCGGTGGGCTTTCTCTGGTACAACTCGTTCCCCGCTGCAATCTTCATGGGCGATACCGGCTCCCTGGCGCTAGGCGCGGGACTCGCCGGCATGGCAGTCGCGACGGAGACGGAGATCCTCCTGGTGCTTATCGGGGCGCTCTTTGTCGGAGAAGCACTGAGCGTCATTATCCAGGTCTTCAGCTTTCGTCTCTGGCGCAAGAGGGTCTTCCTCATGACCCCCATTCACCACCATTTCGAATTGAAGAACTGGTCCGAGACCAAGATCATCGTGCGATTCTGGATCATCGCCGCGTTGCTGGCCGCGGCCGGCTTCACCCTTTATTACTTAAGTTTCAAAGAGATAGGTCTCCCGGCCGGATGATGACGGAGTCAAACAGCGAAAAAGCCGGTCCGCGGTGCGGCAGGCGGGGCCTGCCTGCCGGCACGCGTAGCGTCTTGATCCTGGGGGCGGGCCGTTCGGGGATGGCCGCGGTTCGAGCTCTCGCGGAGTTCCAGCTTGACCTCACACTGAGTGATTCTCGTTCGATCGAGGCTCTGCGTGGACTTGAGGGTGGGTTGCCGGGCAACGCCACTTTCGTCCGGCAGCAAGAGCTGGTTTCCAGTTGGACGCGACCGGATCTGTTAATCAAGAGTCCCGGAGTTGCCGCCGAGGCGGACCCGGTGGCGAGGGCTCGGCGAGAGAATGTTCCCATCTGGAGCGAGATCGAGCTGGCCTACGCTCTCTTTCAGAATTCGTTCGACGCCATCACGGGTACCAACGGGAAGACCACCACAACCGCCCTGCTGGGCCACCTATTCCAAGTTGCCGGGCGGCCGGCCCGCGTTGTCGGCAATATTGGCGTGGCGGTGACGTCCCTTCCCAGAGACCTTCGGCCCGAGGAAGAGATCGTGATCGAAGTATCGAGTTTTCAACTCGAGAATGTCCACTGTTTTCGGCCGGATGTGGGCGTGTTTCTCAACATTGCCCCGGACCATCTCGACCGGCACGGCACGCTTGAGCGGTATTTCGACTGCAAGGCACGGCTCTTCGCGGCACAGGGTGCCGGGGACGTCGCAGTGCTGAACGCGGGAGACAGTCTCCTCGTAGGCCTGGGACGACGAATCGCTCGGCATCCGGGCGGACCGAAAGTGGCGTTCTTCTCGGCATGCGGGCGGGCCTCACAAGGCCTGGCCGAGGATATGAGCGATGCGCCAAGAGATTCCTGGGCTGTGGACTCGTGGGCCGAAAACGGCTTCGTCTTTCTACGCGGGGAGCGTCTGATGCCGCTCAGCGAGATCCCGATTCCCGGCATGCACAACGTGGAAAACTGCCTCGCGGCCGCGGCGGCAGCCGCGGCGCGAAACCTCGACAGCGCGGCCATTGCCGAAGGACTAGGGACGTTTGCAGGTGTCGCGCATCGGCTCGAGAGGGCAGGAATCATCTCAGGCGTGACGTATGTGAATGACAGCAAGGCAACCAACGTGGAGGCCACACTTACGGCGCTCAAGGCCTACCCATCCGGTGTTCATCTCATCCTCGGAGGTCGCGACAAAGCCTCCGACTACCGGCCCATTGCCGAAGCCTGTCTTAGAGGATGCAGAGGGGTGTATCTGATAGGCGAGGCTACTCCCCTCATCGAGGCGGCCTTTGAGGAAGTTAGGAACCGCCCAGGCTTCGCGAGCGTTCCGGTTCCTCTCTCGCTGGGGGATCTGGAGATGGCAACTTGGGTGGCGCGTGGACGCGCTGTCAGCGGCGACACGGTTCTCCTCGCTCCAGCATGCGCGAGTTTCGACCAGTACACCGGATTTGAGGAACGCGGCGAGCATTTCCGTACGATCGTCCGTCGGCTGGGTGACGCATGAGCGGGACGGTACCCGCTCGCAAGCGAGAGAGTGGCGGGTCCTCCGTTCGACAAGGGAACCGTCTCGTACCCTCTCGCGTCCAGTCTCCTCGACTCCGTCTGAAAGAGGCGAGCAGAATCTCATACCACTTGGTTTGGATCACCACGCTCGTTCTTCTGGGCGTCGGTCTCTGTATGGTGCTGTCGGTTTCAACGGCGGTCACCGCTCAGGGCGCCGATCGATTCGGCTACTTGAGGCAGCAGGGAATAACCGCGGCCATTGGCCTGGTGGGGATGTTCGTGGCTTCGAGAATCGACTATCGCAGACTGCGAGGCCTCTCCTGCCTGCTGTTGGCGGGCATCGGCTTGGCGCTGGCCGTGATGCTCATACCCGGCGTCGGTCAGAGCGAGGGGGGAGCGGCGAGTTGGATCGGCGTGGGAGCAATCACATTTCAACCTTCCGAGTTTGCCAAGCTTGCTCTTGTAGCAGCCGGAGCGCACTTGCTTTCTCGCCGCCGAGCGGTGGGGGACCTCAAATCGTTCATGTGGCCCTTTGGGGTCCTGGGCCTAATCACCTGTGGGCTGGTGGTCGTTCAGCCTGACCTGGGCACGGCAGTCATTATCGCCGGATTGGTGCTGGGCCTCATGTGGGTGGCAGGAATGAAGTTGAGGAACTGGCTGGTAGTCACTCTCGGATGCGGGATCGTGGCAACCGGCGTTATCTTGTCCAATGGTGAACGGATGAGCCGCATCCTCTCGTTCTTGAATCCATCAGCTGATCCACTGGGATCCGGCTTTCAATTGTCTCAGTCCCTCATTGCGCTTGGCCGTGGAGGTTGGTTTGGCGTTGGCCCGGGAGAGAGCGTTCAGAAATTCAGCTACCTTCCCAAGGCCCATACAGACATGATTTACGCCATTCTGGGGGAGGAGTTCGGGCTTGTTGGGTCAGCGGCGATCATCGTTCTCTTTGGAATACTGGCCGTGGCCTGCTGGCGGCTGTCGCGTCGTTGTGCCGACCCCATGGGTAAGTACCTGATAGCCGGATGTGGCATGCTTGTGACGCTTCAGGCGATCGTCAACATCGGCGGCGTGACAGGCGCACTGCCCCTTACAGGGGTGCCATTACCCTTCATTAGCTACGGGCGAAACAGTCTGATTGTCATGTTTCTCGCGGTGGGTCTGATACTCTCCGTGGTCAGATTTGCGGCGGCGCCTGCAATGCCGGCGCGTGAAAGGGCGGAAAGCAATGTCACGCATCTTAATCGCAGGCGGAGGGACGGCCGGGCACGTAGTACCGGCGCTCGCGCTAGCTGACGTTCTCAGCCTGCTTGGGCACGAGGTCGCGTTCTGTGGGACCGGTCGCGGTATGGAGCGGGAGATGGTTCCCGCTGCCGGTTATCCTTTCTCGACGGTTCGTATCAGAGGTTTCACTCGCCGGCTCGGAGTGTCGACTCTTCGCACGCTCGGCTCTTTCCCGTTGGCTGCGCTCGACTCGTGGCGCCTGCTGCGTGGTTTTCGCCCAGACTGTGTGGTCGGGGTGGGGGCATACGCGTCCGGACCTGTGGTGGCGGAAGCTGCTGTGCTTGGTATCGGCACGGTGGCCGTGGAGATGGATGCCCATATGGGCTGGACGAACCGGATTCTCAGCAGACTCGTCGACCGTGTGTGTCTGTCGTTTCCAGATGCAAGGCGCGACAGCCAGAAGTTCGTCCACACCGGTCGGCCGCTTCGCCCCGCTTTGCTGGCGGCAACGCGCGAACAAGGCATTGAGCATTTCGGCCTGGATGCTCGGCGCCCGGTGGTGTTGATAGTCGGCGGGAGCCTCGGCGCTCACTCGCTGAACGAAGCTGCCCTGGGAGCTTTTGGAGAGGGCGAGACGGCATTTCAAGTTATCCACGTGATCGGAACCAGAGAATTCTCGAGTGTCGTCTCTCGAATCAACCCGGACAGGAAGAACTCCTACTATCACCCTTACGCTTTCCTTGAGGATTTTCCACTGGCGCTGGCAGCGGCTGACCTCGTGGTTTCTCGAGCGGGTGGGTCCGTGGCTGAGATTCTCGCTCGCGGGGTACCTTCACTATTGGTGCCTTTCCCACTTGCCGCCGGGAACCACCAGACGAAGAATGCTGCCGAGGTAGCCGCGGCCGGCGCGGCACGGATGGTAGACGATGCCGATATGAACCCTCAACGTTTGGTGGAGGAGGTTCAGATCCTGCTCGATCCTGAAGTGAACCAAAGCATGAGGGATGCGGCCCTGGGGTTGGCGCGGCCGGATGCTGCTACTCGTGTCGCGGAAGTCATAGTAGAATTGATCGGCTCCCGGGCACGGAAATCGATATGACTGAGGAAGTTCTCATCGACACCACCGCAGTGACTCCGCCTCCATCCCTGCAGAGCCTCCACTTCATCGGTATCGGCGGAGCGGGAATGAGCGGCATCGCACTCGTTCTGCACAAGCGTGGCTACCGCGTCAGCGGGTCCGATCTAAAACCCTCCCGCTATATGAGCCTTCTCGCCGACTCCGGCGTCCCGGTGCGCGTGGGTCACAACGTCCGCAACATCGACCATCCCGACGCCGTGGTCATCTCTTCTGCCATTCCGTCTCACAATGTGGAACTGCAGGAAGCAAGGCGCAAGGGCCTGATGGTGGTGAAGCGTGGACAGGCTTTGGCGTGGCTGGTGGATGCCGGCCGCGGTATTGCCGTCTGTGGTACTCACGGCAAGACCACTACCACTTCGATGCTGAGCCGGGTGCTCGTCGAAGAAGGGCTGGACCCGACGTTCCTCGTTGGAGGCGAACTCAATGATCTCGGATCGAATGCCCGCCACGGGGACGGTGAATTCGTTATTTGTGAGGCAGACGAGTCCGACGGGTCCCTTATTCTCTTGCGGCCGGAGGTTGCCGTTCTTACGAATCTCGAGCTCGATCATCACAGCCACTATCTCCACGTGGAGGATGTGGAGGAGGTCTTCCGCGAGTTTCTTGATTCGCTGCCCCAGAACGGCCTGTTGGTCTACTGCGCGGAGGATCCGCGCGTAAGTGCACTCGCATGCAAGGCCGGATGCAGAGTGTGCTCGTACGGGTTGGACTCCGGGGTTGACTATCGCGCTGTCGATATTGTTGCCGGTCATCCCGGTAGCGCGTTTGCGATCAGCAGAGGCGACGAGCGGCTCGCCTCCGTTACCCTCAGAGTCCCGGGACGGCATAATGTTCTGAACGCGTTGGCCACCTTCGCCACGCTCCATCAGTTGGGACTGGAGCCGGGGGCTATTGTCTCGTCGTTGAGCACTTTCGGCGGGGCTGTGCGACGTTTTCAACTTAAGGGAGAGAGACTCGGGGTGACGGTCGTCGACGACTATGCCCACCATCCCACGGAGCTCCTGGCGACACTCCGTGCCGCGCGAGAGGGAAGCTGGAAACGGATCCTGGCGGTGTTTCAGCCTCATCTTTACTCGCGCACTGAGTTTCTTCATCAAGAATTCGCCGCGGCGCTGCTGGAGGCCGATCTTGCGATCGTGACTGATGTCTACGGTGCACGGGAAGATCCTCGTCCGGGAGTGAGTGGCAAGTTGATCGTCGACAGCCTTACTCGTCTCGATCGGTCAAAACCGGTTGCATACCTGCCTCGTGCTTCTTCGGTCCTGGAATTCCTCGAAGTGAGTACCCGGCCCGGGGATTTAGTGCTCACACTCGGCGCGGGCGACATCCATCGGGTCGGCGAGCGCTTCCTGGCCGCGACCTAGCTGCTCGTCCATGTCCCTCCCCCTCCCGTTGGCACATGAGTTGCGATTGCTGGAAGGCGTACGTCTGTGGCTCCGGGCTCCTCTTGCTCCGTTCACAACGATAGGCACAGGAGGCAAGGCCGACGCGCTTGTGACTGTTGACGCAATCGAGAGCCTCGTCTCGGTGCTGGCTCTGGTTGAGAGCGCGGATATCCCGTGGATGTGCCTCGGTGCCGGTTCGAATGTGCTGGTGTCGGACCGGGGATACCCAGGAATGATCGTGAAACTCGGTGACTCTTTTCATTATGTGGACGAACTCCCGAGTTCGAGTCATGTTGCCGAAGAGGCTCATCTGCTTGTGGGTGCCGGAGCCCACCTCTCGAGACTGGCAGTCGCGGTGGCCGAGGCTGGTCTCTCAGGCCTGGAATTCAGCTGTGGCATCCCAGGGTCGTTGGGGGGAGGAGTTGCCATGAATGCCGGAGCCCACGGAAGCTGCCTCGCCTTCAGAGTGTTGGAGTTGGAAGTGGTATCGGCCGAAGGCAGAAGGGTGATCCCGTCTTCCGCTCTCTCTTGGGGTTACCGACATTGCGGGCTACCCCCGGGCTCCATTGTGACCGCCTGCCGACTTGCCCTCACGCGCGGCGATCGCGACGCGATACTCATGCACCACCGCGCACTTCTGCGCGAGCGGAGAAAGACGCAACCCAGAGGAGTGAGAACTTTCGGTAGCGTCTTCAAGAACCCGCAAGGGGACAGCGCCGGCCGTCTCCTGGATCAGGCCGGCCTCAAAGGAGTACGAAGGGGTGGCGCCGAAGTATCAACGGTCCACGCCAACTTCGTAGTTAACCTGGGGGATGCAACGACCGCAGATGTGCTCACACTGATGATGCTCATGCGCCAGGGAGTCCAGCGCACAACCGGAATCCTGCTGGAGCCGGAAGTGAGATTACTCGGGGGTGCGTTCCCTTGGCCGGCGGACTGCCCGATCCTCCAGGAGTCGCCTCGGGCGGATGGATAGTCGCGTTCGCGATCGACGCCGTTCGGTCCATCGATCACGGGGACGTCACAGAGCCTCATTGGTCGTAGGTTGCCTAGCGATCGTCGGCGCGCTGGTCCTGTTCTTCTGGCTCCGCTCTTCCGATGTATTCGCCGTTCACAGAGTCACAGCCACCGCGGTCGAACGGACCAGCGAGCAACAGATTCGGACAGCGACCGCCGACGCTCTGGGCCAGAATCTCCTGAGTCTCTCAACCTCCGAGATCGAGGCGAATCTCCTTGCACTCCCATACGTGTTTTCCGCATCCGTTCATCGACGCTTTCCCGACACTCTCGAAGTCCGGTTGACTGAGTTTGTTCCCTCGGCGAGGGTGAAGACGGATAACGGGACTGTTTGGCTTGTTACCGAGCAGGGACGAGTTCTCGAAAAGAGAAACGATTCAAGTCTTCCACTGATGTTGATACCCGACGACCCCGACATCGCCCCAGGCCATCTGCTCTCGTCTCCGGCCAGGAATTCGCTCCTGCTTGTAGGCATCCTCAAGGACGAAGGAATCGTCGCTTTGCTCCCGGAAGTCAATTTGATCGAGATCTCCACCGCGGGGACTGTGGATCTCACGCTCGAAGGGGGGATCAGCCTGCGGTTGGGAGACCCTGTCGAACTGAAGCACAAGTTGACAGTAGCTGGCGAAATCATTGACCGCTACTTGAGGGATGGCCGGGAACTCGAGTACGTGGATGCGAGCGTCCCGGACCGAGTGGCTGTAAACGCCAAATGAAAGTGGTATTGTGCGCCATGGCAGGATTTAGCCGGATAGAGGCGTACTCCTGCAAAGATGAACTAATGATTGAGGGCTTCTCGCAAAGGCTCAAGTTGGAGTTGGAGTCCCAAGGTCTGATGATTTCGGAGGTCCATACAAAATGAGCGACACGGGTTCCAGCTACCTGGCCGTTATTAAGGTCGTGGGAGTGGGCGGAGGAGGGACAAACGCCGTCAATCGCATGGTTGACGCCGGCCTCAAGGGCGTGGAATTCATAGCGGTGAACACCGACGCCCAGGCCCTTCTCATGTGTGACGCCGACGTGAAACTCCACATCGGGGGGAAGATCACCAAAGGACTGGGCGCCGGTGCCAATCCGGAGGTAGGGCGCGCGGCGGCGGAGGAGAGCCGCGACGAGATCCGCGAGATTCTCAAGGGTGCCGACATGGTTTTTGTCACAGCGGGCAAGGGCGGCGGCACCGGGACCGGAGGCGCTCCCGTCATTGCTGAGATCGCCCGCGAACTGGGGGCGCTCACTGTTGGCGTGGTGACTAAACCGTTCAGCTTCGAGGGACGCAAACGCGCGAACCAGGCGGAGACGGGAATCGATGCCCTCGCCAAGAAGGTGGATACTCTGATCATCATTCCGAATGATCGGCTGCTGCAGGTAGTCGAGAAACGGACCTCGATCATAGAGGCATTTCGCGTTGCCGACGACGTCCTGAGGCAGGGCGTGCAGGGGATAACTGATCTGATCACGGTGCCCGGGCTGATCAACCTCGACTTTGCCGACGTGCGTACGATCATGCGCAGCGCGGGATCCGCCCTCATGGGAATAGGTGTCGCGAGTGGCGAGAATCGCGGGGTGGAGGCTGCAAAATCGGCCATTTCTTCGCCCCTGCTCGAGTCCTCGATCGAGGGTGCGACCGGCATCCTTCTCAACATCAGCGGTGGGCCGGACATGGGCCTCTTCGAGGTGAACGAGGCAGCGGAAATAATCTCGAACGCCGCCGATACGGAGGCCAATGTCATCTTCGGCGCGGTCATCGATGAGTCCTTGGGTGACCAGATGCGCGTCACGGTGATCGCGACCGGCTTCGACAGACTGAGACAGGCTGAGCGCGAATCGGATCGTTCGGTCGAGACGGGGGCCGACCTGAAGGAGATTCTCGAGCGTCGGCCCAACCAGTTCGAGATGGACGAGGACGTACTCGAGATTCCGCGTTTTTTGCGCGACAAAGAGTAGCCGGCGGAGTGCTCGTTCCCCACGGCGAGGACTCGGTGAGCGCCAGGCTGGCGGGGTTGATAGACCGAGCGGTCAGGCAGAGAATCGAGGTCAAAGAGAACGATGGTTTGCTCTATCTCGAACCCCGTCTCATGCCACCCTTTCGGGCCTGCTTCACGACTCGCCGTGGCGGCCGGAGCATCGGACCCTTTGCGTCGCTCAATCTCGACCCGCGGTCCGGCGACGAGCCGATGAGTGTCTCGCGGAATCGGGAACTGGTCGGCCGCCTCGTCTGGGACACGCCTTCGGATTCCGCGGATCACGTGCTGATCACTCCAATGCAGGTTCACGGACTGCGGGTGTCGGGCGCGGCGGAGTACGCCGGCGCAGAACCGCTGGGTCCTTGCGACGGCTTGACATTGCATCCAGTGCTCGACCGAAATGTGGCGGCGCTCTTGCTCTTCGCAGACTGTGTTCCCATCGTCCTGGCGGGTGAAGTCGACATGGCGGTTGTACATGGTGGCTGGAAAGGCATTGTGGGAGGTGTCGTCGGCGAGGCAGGCAGGGCGATGATA
>Ga0068713_1002495_pt1 | contig 18461 bp, 15 predicted proteins | sample MTBAKSrepl2MetaG_FD_62223 | JGI IMG/M metagenome (GOLD analysis project Ga0068713, IMG submission 62223) | Enrichment culture microbial communities om Arthur Kill intertidal strait, New Jersey, USA, that are MTBE-degrading - MTBE-AKS2 (Arthur... | ecosystem: Environmental > Aquatic > Marine >...
CAGGACTTTTTTAACAAAATCCTCTGCAGACATCAAAGCGATCTCATTATTGAAAGGAGCGAAGACCACATTATCCACACCAAGATCCTTGAAAAGGACGATCTTATCATCCCGGGTCAGGATAGACTTGGGAGGATCCGAGTTCAGCAAGACCCTGGGATGGACATCAAATGTCATGATCAGGGTTTCCAGTCCCTTCTCACGGGCCTTCTGTTTCATGGTGTGGATCAACTTCTGATGCCCCTTATGGACACCGTCGAACATGCCCACAGAGACGACATATCTCTTCTGGCCTTTTAAATCATAGCCGTCAAAAACCTTCATTCATCATCTCCCAAAACAACATTATACTTAAAATGGCCCATTTCAGAAATTCCGATGGCCAGCACTCTGTTGTTTTTATTTACAATTCTGACAAATCCGGATATTTCGTTAAAAATATCTGTTTTCAGCTTCCCGCCGTGTGATACTTTCCGAGCCATATCATCGTTGACAATCACAGTGGGAAGCATATCGGTGGCCTCTTCCAGAGAGATGGACAGTCGTTCTATGTCTCCCCGGGCTTCAATACTATCAATATTTATTGCTTTGTCCAGTGAAAAATAGCCGGCCCTGACCCGCCTCAAGGAGAGGAGAGTGGCGATATCGCCGAGATGGCGGGCGACATCCTCCACAAAGCTGCGCACATAGAAGCCCCGTCCCACATCAATGCTGAAGAGGATCTTATGGGTCTTCTCATCATAATCAAAGATCTGGTACTCATAGAGATCGACAAATTCCGGTTCAGGAAGAATATTTTCCGAAAGCGAAGTGTCTTCATCCCGGGCAATATCGTAGAATCGTTTCCCGTCTTTATGCTTGGCGCTGAAAAGGGGAGGAGTCTGAAGATAACCCCCGACAAAAACATCAAAAGCCTCTTTAATGTCATCCGGGGTGTAGACTCCGGGTTCCTGTTCTCCGGTGACCTTTCCTGTAATATCGGCGGTGTCCGTGCTCAGTCCCAGCTGCATCTCCCCGATATAGGCTTTACGGCTTCCGGAAAAGAGATCGAAAAGCTTTGTAGCCTTTCCCAGGAGAATGGGAAGGACTCCTGTGGCCAATGGGTCCAGTGTCCCCGCATGCCCTATTTTCACGTTTTTATCAATAAAGGGTTTCAGCTGGCGGATGCAATCGTAAGAGGTCATCCCCGGAGGTTTGTCAAGGATCAGAATGCGGTTCACAGGTGCTCCTCCCAGTAGTCCTCTACCGCCCTTTCGGCCTCTTCCAGGGTTCCGTAAAACGTCGCCCCTGCAGCGAAGGCATGCCCCCCGCCCTCATCCAGAGAAGAGGCAAACCCGTTCACCGAGACCCTCCCTTTGGAACGGATAGAAAGCCGGACAGCGTCCTTTTTCTCTTTCAACAGAATATAGATCTCAGCACTGCCCACAGACCGCAGCCCGTCAACGGCTCCTTCAAGGTCATCGGGGGTCAGTCCCAGTTCTTCCATATCCCTGAGGGTCACATGGCTCACTGCGACCTTTCCTGTGCAATGGAGACGAAGGCGGCTCATGACACGTCCCCGGATCACAACACGCTCCGGAGAAAGCGAATGATAGATCCGGTTATGAAGCTCAGCAGGATCTCCCAGGACAGCCAGGACCTCAGACGCAGCCTGCAGGGTCTCAGGGGCCGTGTTGGAATATGTAAAATTTCCCGTATCAGTCATCATCCCTGTATAGACAGCCTGATAAAAGCTGCGGGGCAGGTTTTCCGCTTTCCACTCCCGGGACAGGTGCCAAACGATCTCCGCCGTTGAGGAGAAGCGGGGTTCAACGATATTGAAGTCTCCAAACCGGTCATTATCCGCATGATGATCGATGTTGACCAGAGGGCATCCTTCACTCATCCCACCTCCGGCAATACGTGTCCGGGCTCCGCAGTCCAGGGCGATGAAAAGATCCGGGGAGACGGAAGTATCAAAAGAGAGGCCGTTGATGAGAAAAGCGTATTCCCTGGCACGGGCAGGATCACCCATGACAGCGGCATCTTTACCGAAACTCTTTAAAAGATGGCTCATAGCCGCCAGAGAACTCCACGCATCTCCGTCGGGACGCTCATGGGCTGAAAGCAGAATGTGCCTTTTACCCAGGACCTCCTTGAAAAGCTCTTTACTCCCCCGGATGGTCATGAGACTCCTTCTCCAGAAGGCGGAAGATCTCATCCGCCTTATCCTGCGTGTGGTCAGGGATAAAGTGCAGTTTAGGAGTGTATTTCATCCGGACCTGAGATGCCAGCTCTTTTTTGATCTTATACTCTTCTTTTTCAAGAACCGAGAGGACATCCTCTTCGGTCACAGTATGCTCTTTATCCAGAAACACCGATATGAAGATCTTTGCATGGCGAAGATCCCGTGAAAGCTCCACATCGGTTATGGTGATCATGCCGTAACGCTCATAGGGGTAAGCCCTTTCGATGATCTCTCCCAATACCGTCTGAACCAGCCGATTCAATTTATCCATTCGCGAATACTGTTTCATAACACCTCAATCATAAAGCAACGATTTCATAATTCTCTTCAATAATGTCAACATCATAGTGGTTAAGAAGAAAGTCCACCGCGTCCCGGAAGACTCTGTCAAGAAGATCTCTGTTGTCAGCCAGCGTTGCCATGACCAGGCCGCTCCGCTGCCATTTATCCTGGAACCGTTCTTCCCGGACGACTAGATCCAGCTTATTCTTCATATGGTCCTTATAACTCTTTATAACCATACGCTTCTGCTTCAAATTTATGGCTCCGTGGAGATAGACCTCCACGTCGGCTAATAAGAGGTACATCTTTTTATAACGTGCGCTGGTGCTCCTCGATCTCATAGACCTCGATGAGGTCCCCGTCTTTAATATCATTAAAGCCGGCCAAACCGATACCGCACTCATACCCTTCCGCCACTTCTTTGACGGAATCCTTGAAGCGCTGAAGTGAGTCCAGTTTTCCTTCCCAGACATATTGCCCGTCACGGACAAGTTTGGCGATACCGTTGCGCAGGATCTTCCCGTCTTTGACGTAACATCCGGCCACGCTTCCCACCTTGGGAACCTGGAAGACCTGGCGGACTTCAGCCGTGCCCCGGTAGGCTTCCACGGATTCAGGTTCCAGCAGGCCTTCCACCGCTTTCATCAGGTCTTCGATGAGCTTGTAGATAATATTGTAATTCCTGATCTCCACGCCGTTGTCTTCAGCCATCCTCCGGGCTCCTGTATCTGTGCGGACATTGAACGCGACAATAATCGCCTTGGCCGTCATGGCCAGGTTGACATCTGTCTCGGCGACAATACCCACCCCGGTATGGAGGATCTTCACATCCACTTCTTCTACATCGATATTCTGAATAGACTGGATTATGGCTTCCACTGTCCCCTGGGTATCCCCCTTGATGATAAGAGTCAGCTCGGCCTTGTCCTGTTCATTCATACGGGCGAAGAGGTCTTCCAGAGAGATCGTGTCCTGTTTCTCCTGGATCTGCTCTTTGCGTTTCTCATAATAGGCTCTCTTCTCTGCAATGACCCGGGCAGCCTTGTCGTTTGAGAGGACACCGAACTCATCTCCGGCTCCGGGAAGGTTATCCAGGCCTGTGATCTCCACAGCCCGTCCCGGCGTCACGGATTTGATCCGTTTCCCGGTGTCATCAATCATGGTTCTCACCCGTCCGTAGGTGGCCCCCACGACAAAGGCTTCTCCCACAGAGAGAGTCCCCTCTTTTACCAGGATAGTGGCCACGTTTCCTTTCCCCTTCTGCATATTGGATTCAACGACGACACCCCGTGCAGGGACATCGATCCAGGTCTTGAGATCCATCATCTCCGCCTGAAGCAGGATCAGTTCCAGAAGATTATCGATTCCCTCTCCGGTTTTAGCAGAACAGTAGGCAAAGAGATTCTGTCCGCCCCACTCTTCAGGCATGATCTCATACTTGATGAGTTCCTGTTTCACTTTGTCCGGATTGGCCCCGGGGAGATCCATCTTGTTCATGGCCACAATGAGCGGGACACCCGCAGCTTTGGCATGGTTGATCGCTTCCACTGTCTGGGGCATGACTCCGTCGTCAGCAGCCACGACCAGGACGACGATATCGGTGATATTCGCCCCGCGCGCCCGCATAGCCGTAAAGGCTTCATGGCCGGGGGTATCGATAAAGGTGACTTCCCCCTTGGGAGTCGTAACAGAGTAGGCTCCGATATGTTGAGTGATTCCGCCGAATTCTCCGGCGGCGATCCTTGAATGTCTGATATAATCGAGGATGGATGTCTTTCCGTGGTCCACATGTCCCATGATCGTGACCACCGGCGGACGGCTGACCTCTTTCTGGGCAGATGCAGCTTTATACTCTTCTATGAGGATATCATCACCGTAGTGACGGATAAGCTCCAGCTCCTTGCCGAATTCCTCGGCCAGAAGATGGGCATAGTCCTCTTCGATGGAGCTTTCCACATCTTCCACGGAGATCCCTTCTTTTTCCAGGATCTTCACGAGTTGTTTCGCCGACAACCCCAGGTTTTCGGCAAAATCCCGATAGGTTATTCCCTTCATGAGATAGAGTTTCTCTTTGGCCACGTCCTTCTCAGCCTTTTTCTCTTTTTTCTTCTTACTGTCACCGACATTTTTGCTTTCCATGATCTCCTTCCAGCTGATCTTCCTGCTGGCTTCCTTTTCGGCAGCTTTCCTGCGGGCTTCTTCCTGTTGAGCCTTTTCCTCTTCAAGGAATTTAAGATGCTCTTCCCATTCCCGCTCTTCTTTTGTCTTCTTGGCTTTGCGCGTCTTGGTCCTCTTGGGAGCTCCTTTAGGCGGCTCGAATTTTTTGCCTTTTTTCCCTCGTCCGCGCTCAAGTTCCTCTTCAGTCTCCTTCTCTTTGGCTTTTTTGGAAGGTGCAGTTCCGGTGTTTTCTGCTTCTGTTCCGGCGGCTGCTTCGACCTGGGGGGCAGCTGTCTTCGCCTGGGCACTTATCTCCTCAGGGGACTTTTCTGCAGGAGTCTTCTCTTCGGGAGCCTCTTTTTTCGGCTCTTCTTTTTTCTCAGCTTTTCTTTTTGTCTCTTCAGATGCCCTGACCGTCTTTTTGTCTTTGTCTTTCTCTTCTCCGGCCTCTTCTTTTTTTTCGTCACTCTTCTCAGCGGCTTCAGCACGTCCTCTCTTGGGACGGGCTCTGCGCCGCAGACGGGCCTGGGGCATTTTGTCTTTGTCTTCTTCGATCTCGATCCCGTAATGCTCTTTGGCAGTCCTTATCTCATAAGGCCCCACATAACTCATATGATTCTTGACTTCCACGCCTTCATTGATAAAGAAATCTACAAGGTCTGAAGATGGGACCCCAATCTCCTTTGCCAGTTCAAATACTCTTTTCTTTTCATCCATTGGCATGCACCCCCTCTAGCACCTTGCCTGCCACCTTTTTATCCAGGATTCCGAAAACTCCGACGCTGTCCCGTCCGAAGATTTTCCCCCATTGTGCTTTCGTTAACCAGTCTACGGTACGAATCCCCGCTGAGTCGGCCTTTCTTTTGACATCATCCCTGAATCGCGGTGAAAGGTCTTCCGCCGTTATTATAAGCCTAACGAGCCCCTTGTCCAGAGCCATTTCCAGAGATGTCCGTCCCAGCGCTACATTCCCCGCTTTGAGCATGAGTCCCATGAAATCCGGATTCAACACGACACATACTTCCTTTCAAATACCTTTCGGCACTCCGGGCTTTCGCAGAGGTAAAACCCTCTTCCTGAGAGCACGGCCCCTTCCCGTAGTATTCCCTTATCCCGGACGAACCGTTTCAGCTCATCTTTAAAAAAGGAACGCCGGCAGATCACACAGCGTCTGACTGGTCTAAATCTCGGCCTCTTCAGAGGGGCCTCCTTCCTCTTCTTCAGGCTGCTCTTCTTCAGACGACTCTTCTTCGGGCTGCTTTTCTTCAGGCTGCTCTTCTTCGGGCTGAACCGGCTCTGTTGCGTCTGCCTCTGTCTTGTTTCCCGCCTCTTTTTTCAGCTCGTCGAGGGCCGTCCGTGCTCCATTGATGAAAGATGCAGCCATGTCGATGTCCACGCCCTCCACCTCTTCGGCGAATCCTTCGGCGGTCATTTCAGCGATCTCTTCCAGATCGAAGATTCCGGCGTCATACATGGCCCCGAGGATCTCCTCGTTCATGTCTTCAAAATTTTTCAGGATATTCGTGTATTGTTCACGCTTTTCTTCAAGCTCTTTATGATACTCCGTCTCGGAATAGATATAGATCTTCCATCCGGTGAGTTTAGCCGCCAGACGGACATTCTGCCCGTTTCGCCCGATGGCCATGGTGTATTGCTCATCCGGGACAACCACTTTGACATTGCGGCGCTCGTCAGCACGCTCTTCAATGATCACCTTGCTGATATCCACAGTCTTCAGAGCATTCCGGATCATCTGTTTGGGTTCTTCACTCCACTCCACCACATCGATGCGCTCTCCGTTCAACTCCCTGACGATATTTTGAATACGGATCCCCCGGACACCCACACAGGTTCCCACAGGATCGAGATCCGAGTTTCTTGACCCGACAGCCACTTTGGCACGGGCCCCCGGTTCACGGGCGATGGCCATGATCTCCACCTGCTTCCCGGCGACTTCGGGGATCTCCAGGTCAAAGAGTCCCCGGAGAAGGCTTTCATGCGTCCTTGAGACGAGGATCTTTGTATCCAGCCCCTCCTCCTTCACCGCATAGATATAGACTTTCAGACGCGTTCCTCGGTAATAACTGTCTTTGGGAGACTGATGGCGGGGAGGGATGATCCCCTCGCCTTTCCCAAGGTCGACGATGATATTGGCCAGTTCATATCCGCCTTCACCCAGATGATCCGAGTGCTCCCTTAAATAGTTGTCGCGTTCTTTTCCGCGCAGACGCTGTTTTCGCAAGACGATCCCTGTATAGACCTCTCCGACTTTGTCAATATACTCTTCGTAGACTCGTTTTTGTTCAAACCCCTTGATCCTGTTCAGGATATTCTCTTTGACCACCTGCGCTCCGTTACGGCCCAGATCCTTGGCGTCTATGAAGACATCCACCACATCATCTTCCTGAAGGTCTTTGATGCCTGTGAGGGCCTCTGCATCTTCCATGGAGATCTCGATATGGGGGTCTTCCACCTCTTTAACGACCCACTTGGAGATAAAGATCCTCAGCACCCCGGCCTGGACTTCCACATCAAGAGGAAGGTCATAGGGCTCCTCATCCTCTTCTCTTTTTTTGAGTTTATATTTTCTTAAATAGGCTTCTTTGATACTGTCCCGGATGATCTCCATCATCTCTTCTTTATCGATATCCTTGATCCGTGTCAGTTCATCGACAATCTTCAGCAATGAATCACTCATATGACCCTCCCTTAAAAATCAACATCGAGTTTGGCTTTGACAATGCGTTTCTTTTCTATCGGCATGTCTCCCTGATCTTTTGTCGTCAGTATGAGGACGCCGTTCTCAAAACTTTTAATATGCCCGTATACGGTATTGTCATCCAGGACAACCCGGCAGTAGCGCCCCGTAAAAAAAACGAAATCACGGTCCTCTTTAAGTGTCACCATCCCCGGGGATGAGACTTCCAGAATATAGCTGTCGGCCAGGAGGTCTTCAGCCTCCATGAGATCCCCGATGTACCGGTTGGCGGCGGCCAGGGTGTCAATGGTGATCCCTCCCTCTTTACCGTCGAGATAGACTTCTACCTTTTTGCGTTTGCCGCCTGTAATCAGTTTGATCTTGTAAAGCCTTAATCCTTCACGCTCCAAGTAGGGTGTGATCAGATCTTCCAGGTCACGGATAAAATCCATAAAATACTCCTTAAAAAAATAGGGATGGCATAAAACCATCCCTCACGCAGAGATTATACAGAAAGATGAATGAAATGCAATACTTTTCTCAGATTCCCTTTTCCAGCAGTTCGGTAAAGTCCGGAGGGATCTCTTTTGTCCATTCAAATCCCTGCGAAAGAAGGGCAAGATAAGTGGCGCATAAAAAGAGAGGGCCTTTTCTTTTGATTCCGTAACGCCCGTCTCCGATGATGGGCCAGCCGCGCGAGGCCAGCTGGACCCGGATCTGGTGGGTCCGTCCTGTGACCAGGGTGACCTCCACTAAAGAGAGTCCGGAGCCGTGCCTGAGAAGCCGCATCTCTCCCAGAGCCTCTCTCCCTTTGTCTGCAGAGATAAAAGAACCCGTTTCTCCCCTGGTGATGTTGTCTGAAAGACGTAGCGGGCCGCAGGGCGTGAGGCCCTTGACCAGCGCTGTGTACCGCTTCTCCGCTTTCCCTTCACGGATAAGAGCTGTAAGCTTGCGCACAGCTGCCCGCCTCTTTCCGATGAGAAGAAGCCCTGATGTCCCCTTGTCCAGCCGATGCACAGGAGAAGCGTCAGGAAGCCCGAAGGAAGACCGGAATGTTTCAATGAGCCCGCTTTCATGTCCGCTCCCCTTGTGGACCACTACGCCTCCGGGTTTGTCCACCACAGCCAACTGCTCATCTTCGAAAATTATGGGATAGGGAAAGGAACCTTCTCTTTTAGCAGAAAGAGGCGGCTTCTCTCCGGACTCATAGGGGACAGTCACCCGGTCCCCGGCCCTGAGGCGATCCATTTCTCTGGCTCGTATTCCATTCACCCTGACCCGCCCCCGGCGGAGGTCCTTGTAGATGAGGGACAGGGGAGTGGAGGGGAACATCTTCCTGAGAAACCGGTCCACGCGGCTTCCGTCATAATCAGGCCCGATGGTAAACTCAGGCATCAGGACTCTCCGAAAAAGCACCAGACATCGTCCAGGGGAGTCCGTGTGATCTCCCGGGGAGCATACTCGGGAGCCGGGAAACCCAAAGTAAAAAGTGCAAGGGGCTCTTCTCCCGGAGAGAGTTTCATGGCCCGGGCCAGTCTCTTTTTATTAAACCATCCGATCCAGCAGCTTCCCAGCCCCTGTTCCGCTGCCGCCAGAACAAAGTGTTCTCCCGCGATCCCTCCGTCGAGAGCGCGGTAGTCGATCCGCGTCACCTTTTCTCCCACTACATTGGGAGCCATTTTTTTTCGCATGGTCATAATGACAAGAACCGGAGCTTCCCGAACCCAGGACGCTTTGAAGATCCCGGAAAAGGCTTCCTTTAAAAGAACCTCTTTTCGATCAGGGTCATCGGCCACATAAAACTTCCATCCCCGTGCGTTATGAGCTGACGGGCTCAGACGGACAAGTTCGAAAAGAGAGGGGTAAAGGGAGCGCGGAACAGGTCTTGACGAGTCGTACTGTCTCACACTTCTTCGTTTCCTGATGACATCGCCCAGTTCCATAAGACCTCCTTTTTGCTTATTATAAGGGATAGATCTTCACCTGAAAAGGGAATCCTCCCGGGTTAAATGAAGCTCCTGTTGAAAATGACTCTTCTCTCCGTCCCCATTTTTGATATGATAGGAGAAGAAAGGAGTCTTATGAGAAAATACTTCATCTTCACAAGCCTGATCCTTCTCCTTGTTTCGGGAGCTTTTGCAGCCCCCCTTCGGTTTGCTATCATCGGCGACCGCGCTGGAGGAGTCAATCAAAAGGCCTTTGATACTGTCATTGATGATATCGTCCGCCTGCGTCCCGATTTTGTCCTCACTGTGGGGGACATCTCTGATAATGCCCTGGAATCGGAATGGGACCGCGCCCTGGAAAGCCTGAGCCGAATCTCTGTCCCTGTCTACTATGTTCCGGGAAACAACGACATCGTCGACGACACAACGCGAAACCTCTTCACACAAAAGACAGGATTTCCGCCCTTCTATTCCTTCGATAAGGGACAAGTTCATTTTATCGTGTTGGACAACTCCTGTGTTGAAAAAGCAGGCGATATGGGAAAAGAACAGCTCTCCTGGCTGGAAAAAGATCTGAAAAAAAAGAGGAAGGCTGAAACCACCCTTGTCTTCATGCATAAACCCTTTTGGGCTGACGGCATCGCCCGGAACGAAGAGGATCCCCTCCATACCCTTTTTATACAATACGGCGTGGATGCTGTCTTTACAGGCCACTGGCATCAGTACGCTCATAATGTCTTTGACTCTGTGGACTATTACCTGGTGGGGAGTTCGGGAGGAAGCTTTCCCTTCGAGGAGGAAACTCTCGGTATGTTTTACCAGTTTCTCTGGTGTACACTGGATACTCAAGGTCTTCATACCGCGCTTCTCAAGGCTGGCTCCACTTTCCCTGAAGATCTCATGACCATCCAGGAGGAGCAGGCCGTCTTCACCCTTACGGCTGGAGCCGGAGCTGTTTTTACAGATCAAACCCGGGGAGAGGTACTCTTCCCCGGAGCCGCCCGGGAAGAGTCCACGGTGAAACTGAAGCTCAATGCTGTGGAAAACTGGGAAGCCTCTCTTCCCGGTTCCGTGACCGTCCAGCCCCGCCAAGAGACCCGGATCCCCTTTTCTCTGATTCAGAAGGGAAATTTCTTTCCCCATCCTTCTCTCACTGTCGATTATCCCCTGGGCCGCGGAAAGATCGTCCCCCTCTCACTGACCCTCTCCCCGCCGCGCATCCTCGCTGCAGGCCGGGGATCAGTTCCGCCTCTCCTTGACGGGAAACTGGATGAAGAAGCCTGGGAAGAGACACAGCAAGTATCCGACTTTTGTGATTTATCAGGAAGGCCCGTTGACAACCTCGGGATGAGCGTACGCTTCTACCGTACTGATGAGGCCCTTTTCATAGGAGCCCGTATCCCCCGAAACAGCCTTGTTAAAAGCCGTCTCACTGAGCGAGACAGCGCAGTCTATCAGGAGGATGCTTTGGGGATTATTCTGTCCTCTGATTCCCGGCATATCTTTCAGCTTTATATCAGCTCCCTGGGAACGCTGTGGGATACCCGTTTTGATGTGAAAGCAGGATCGTCCGATACAGACTGGGACGGAGAATGGACAGCCGCCGCATCTCAGGAGAACGATTCCTGGACCCTGGAGGTCAGGATCCCCTATACGCTTCTGGAAACAGATGCGGCGTCGTCTATTTTTTGTAATATCAGAAGAAAGGGAGAAGAAGGGGGCAACTTACTCCTGACACCGGCCTGGAACCTCGCCCCACGGGGTTACAGCCGTATCGAACCGTAACAACAAAGTGACATGAGGGGAAGCCCGCGACTTCCCCTCTTCAGAAAAATCATGGTTGAAAAAGCTTATCCAATGCTGCTGTTACAAGTTCCCGGCCCGGAGCTTCCGGCTCTATCCGGTAAGAGTGCTCACGGCTTTTGACCCGCATGTAGAGAAAAAGAACCCCTCCTCCCTGGACATCCAGGTTATCCGGTGTTTGAATCCAGGAGTTCTCATGAGTGTTCATGAATCCATCCAAAAATAAGGAAAATGCCGAAAGCCGGTTGGGTTCGGCTGTTATTATCTTCTCCGGTTTTCCTGTGAAAAGCTTTCCTTCAGGCGGCAGCGGTGTCTCCAGCTTGTACAGGTCCCCGTTTCTTTTCAGAAGGAATAAAATATTGTCTCCCAGGGGAGCCGTCTCTGCCATAAGAAAGAGAGTCTGGTCATCGATAAGATTCCGGATCTCATAAGGAAGGACGGTCTCTGCGCTGAAGACCCCTTTAAAAGAGGTATGGATCTCCACAGAAGAGACCGGATGCTTCGCCCGCATCTTCGAAGGGATGAGACGGATGCCTAAAAGGGCTTCATCCCTAGTCACCGATGAGAAGACCATCTCCAGAGGCTCATCCAGCTTCAGTGTTACTTTCACACTCTTTTTACCCTGTTCAATATTCTCCACTCTTCCGATAGGCTCATCTGTCCCCCCTAAAAAGACGGATTCTCCCACGCAGACAAAAAGTCCTTCAGCTTTCATTTTCTGCATCTCTTCTACCCCTTTTTGACTACAGGCCCCTGCTAAAAGAAAAAGGGCTGCCAGAAAAACGATTCCTGATTGAGATCTCATTATTTTCCTCCCCGGGCTTCCTGAAGCAGGCGAATGATCTCAGGATCTCCGCCTTCTTCTGCGTAAAAGTGCGCATCATGCCCTTCGCTGTCTTTTTTGTCTCTGTCTGCGCCCAGGGACAGGAGCTCTCGCACGGCCTCTTCCCGGTTATGGCGAATCGCCAGAATCAGCGCCGTCCTCCCCTGCGCATCCGCCGCTTCGAGGTCGGCTCCCTGCTCCACAAGCCATCTGATAAGGGCCCTCAGCTCTCCATTGAGACTGACCCCGTAAGCCGCTGCATACATGAGAAGAGTCTGCCCTTCTCGAAAATTCTCCTTCCCCTGGATGACGCTGTTGATATCCCCTCCCTGGGCAGCCAGGGCCTGAAGAGCCTTGAGGCTTCCGAACTCCACTGCATAGAAGAGGGCATTCATCCCCATGGTATCCCGTTGGTTCAGATCGGCCCCGCTTTCCATGAGCAGCTCAAGGGCATTGGTATTGTCCACCAGGGCTGCTGTCATCAACGGCGTCTTTCCATGCTCGTTGGGGCTGTTGACATCAAGCCCCCGGGTGATGAGATATTTCATCTCGGGGATAAAGTCATGGACTCCAGCCGGTTCCAGAAGCGACTCCCCCAGGGGTCCTGTTCTATGGATGTCCGCGCCGTTCTCCACGAGAAACCGTACCATGGAAAGGATTCCCTCTCCTCTTCTGTTGTCCATAAAGAGCGCCCGTAAAGGTGTCAGCTTGTTTTTTGTAAGTCTCCCGGGATGGGTATCCGCTCCGCGGGCGATAAGAAACCGGATCATGGGCTCATCATGATGAAGCGCAGCTCTCACCAGAGGAGGATTCCCGTGTTCGTCCCGGGTATCCAGGCTTGCCCCGCCGGCCAGGGCTTGTTGCGCCATTTGAACGCTTCCCTTCTCCACACTGTCAAAAAGCAGCCTGTCGGCTTCTCTTTGAAGGAGCCTCTTCACCTCTTCGAAATCCTTTATATCCTCTTCAGTGACAGCCTCGCTGTCATGCTGCTCAATAAAAGCGAGCTCTCCCATAAAGGCGGTAAAAGCCGTGCAGCCGTACTCTGTCACAGCATTGACATCGGCGCCGTTTTCCACAAGATACCGGATAATAGCCCTATGCTCTTTTGTGGTATGCGAAGCAGCCCTGAACAAGGGAGTCTCCCCCTCTTCATCGGTTCCGTTGATGTCCCATCCCGCTTTCGCCAGAAGACGGACCATCTCCGGGCGTCCGGCATCAGCGGCCTTCAGCAGCACCCAGGTTTCGCGATTATTGCCCGCGGCATCCACAAAGGACTGAACGGTCTCGGGAGAACCGTACAGAACCGCTTCCCGATAGGCTTCCCTGTATTTTTTATGCTCCCGGTCCAGGCCCTTTTCAAGAAGAGCTTTGACTTTCACCGTATCTCCAGCCCAGACCGCCTTGAGAAGCCGCTCCTCAGGCCCTGGAAGCAAAAAAAACAGGGCTGCGATGAAAACAACCGCGGCGATGCCGAAAGCTCTCCATACGACTTTCTTTTTATCCATGCTTTTCCTTTCATCTGATCAAGTGTCTTTTTTTTCCATAGGGAGAAGCATATCAGATTTCAGGCGGGAGTAAAGGGGAGAAAGAGAGGGCGAAGCCCTCTCTTCGATTAAAAACTGTAGGTTATCCCGGTATAGAGCCGGTCACACTCTCTGTATTGTCCCAGGGTTCCCTCGGGGTTCCCTGTAAAGAGATCCGCACCCAGATAGGCATGGATCCCGTTATAGAGCTCATGATTCAGGCGTGGACCCACGTAAAGGTCATTTTCTGTCTCTTCATAGAGGAGTTTCACCTCGGGCTCCCAACGGCCGTCGCTTAAAGACCAGGAGAGTTTTGCCGTCATACTCTGGAGATACCCCTCTTCAAACATCATCAGAGAATTGTAGTCGGTGATAACCTCTCCGATATACTGGATGTTCATATAGAAGTCTCCCCAAAAACGGTCCAGGCCCACCACAAATTTCACCACATCGGTTTGGGCTTGTCCGCCATCTTCCCAGAATCGGGGAAGATCCCTGTGATGGGTGTTATAGGTGATCCTGCGCCCCAGATACCAGGCCCCTTCGCCCCGAAGTGTATAAGGCCCGAGGACTGCGGCAAAATCAGCACCGATCATCTGGAACCGGGGATACAGGATCTCGGTCTTTTCGGGCAAGCCCGGAAAGAGAGGATCCAGGCCGCGCATGGAGATCACCGGACGCGACATATCTGTCCAGTATCCGTTGTAATAGTATAAAGACAGGTCAAGCGCCCCCAGATAACCGTTGAGCCGTCCTCCGAACTGGACGTCGGACAGTCCCGCCTCATGATCCTCAAAAGAGAGATGCTCATTGACATACTCTTCCAGGGCGTACGGGGGGACACTCAAGGCAACGGCTTTTGCCAGGTAGGCGTCTTTCAGCTCCCCAAGGAGTTCATGGAATGCTGTCTGCCAATGGGGAGAGGTCTCCAACGCCGGTGGAGTAAAGGTGGGGACCAGGACGCCGGTCACAGTCCAGTTTCCCATATACCGGCTCACTGTAAAAGCTGGTATACGGATCTTTCTCATCTCTTTGGCAGCCACCACAGGTTCGCGGTAATCTTCCGGGTTGATCACATCCACGGGGTTCACTTCATCAGCCCGGCCCCAGGCGATCCATATTTTTCCGGCCACAAGAGACGTCTTATCGAAATCAGCGGCCACTGAGGCCTCTTTCAACTCCACACTCCCCTCTTCCCCGGTCACCGTATCATAGCGTCCTAAAAGGTCAGCGTAAAACCGGAAAGGGCCGGCAAAGTGCTTCATAATCAGGTCAAGAGAGGTTTCGCCCTTAATAAACTCCGACTCTTCAAAGGGTGTGAGCGAGATCCCTGTCTCCACTTGCAATGTCCCCTGAACAGTAAGGTTTTCTGCTTTGGTGAGACCGGCAATAAAACAACACGCAATGAGAAGAATCAAAAAAAACTTTTTTTGCATGTCCGTTCCTCCTCTCAGTCCAGATACCTCTGATACGGCAAAGGACGTTCCATGTTCCTCTGGCTGAAGATTGATGATTCCAGGCCTACATTATACTTGACCTCTTCCACCTTCAATACGGTCTTGCTCTCAAAACTCTTTTCAAGGTCACGTCCCTCTTTATATACGGGTTTCACGGTATACATCACCGTCTCCAGGGGTGTCTGTATTCCCTGGATCTCTTTCAACTCATTCACCAGCATGACTTTCTGGATCCGGGCGGGCTGTTTTTTATCGTACATCACAGCTTTCACGGGAATCCAGTCCTTCTCCCTCACCCAGAAGAGGGAATGGTCATAAACGGCATCGTTTTTCTCTTTCTTTTCTCCTTTGACGACATAGCACATCTCTCCCTGCCATTCCTCTCTTTTGACAAGAGCCCAGTCATAGGAATCGATATCCCGGTTACTCATATCGTCATAGGAAAAATCTGTTCCCATGAATGACTTGTCCTTTTCAGAAGAAGAGATCTTTCTCACTTTACGCATGGCCGGAAGATAGATCCACTGATCGTCATCCGCCCCGTTTCCTTTTTCCAGAACAAGGAACGTGGTGTCTTTAACGTCAGCCGGTGTGAGAAAGAGAATAAATGTATGGCTGATATCGTTGACCCTGTCGATTTTTTTCCTCCAGAGAACGATCTCTCTGTTCCGCTCCTGTTTACGGCTGTTGACAATGGACATGCTTATCCGTGACACCCCATCGTCACCGATATAGCGGTCGTCGGCTTTTTTCATGACCTCATACCCGGTGAATTCCCCCCAGGACAAACTGAGAAGAAGAAAAATCCACAAAAAACTTCCGCATACTTTTTTCATTGACTTACCTCCTTTATAGGACTATTCAAAAATTTTGGCTGACAGATATTCAATAGCGTGGGGAGAAGTGTCAAAGCTCCCAGAGATGACGTGAGCATGGTGAGTGCGATGAGCCACCCTGCCGACTGGAGCGGGGGAAAGTTGGAAAAACAGAGGACCAGGAATCCCGCCGCCACAGATATCATATTAAAAATGATGGCCCGCCCTGCCGTGATCATGGTTCCCGTGGTCGCCGTCCTGAAGTCCCCGCCGGATAACATGACATGATGAAACCGGCTTAAAAAATGGATCGCATAATCAACACCGATCCCTATGGCCACCGAAGCGATGATAGCCGTGGCCAGGTCCAGCTTGGTTCCCGTGAACCCCATCATCCCGAAATTGACCACAATAGCCAGAAGCAGAGGCACCACACTTAACAGGCCTGCTGCAAGAGACCGGAACATGAGAGAGACCACAAGGACCACAAGAAGAGCAGCCATGATAATGCTGCTGATCTGTGTCCTGATAATCAAACGGTTGACCACAAGATAGAGTTTGGATACCCCGCCTGTCCTCACTAAAGCTGCTGTGCCTGCTTTTTCCTTCAGTTGTCCGTAAAGCAGAGCATCGGCATCATTCAATACTTCGATGAGAGAAAAGGACGAGGTCTCCTCTCCGCTTTTCCGGTCTTCGGTCCAGTACTCCTGATAAGATCTCATGAGGTCAGCCAGCTCGGGAGATGAGCTCAGGAGGGGATCCTGCGACAAGCTTTCGAGGCCTCTCTTCACTTCACGGAGGTCATACGACTCCACATCTCTTTGAAAAGCAAGTTCATGGATCCTGTCCAGCCGTCTCACCCACACATCTCCTCTCATCTCCTGTGTATCATCGAAGAGAGTCCGGGCATAGGATTCCACCTTCCTGACGATCCCGTCGATTGTCTTTGTGTTGGACTTGCGGATCTGAATGAAGATATTGGCTTTCTGATAGTTATAATCAACAACATCGCTGAAGTCATCAGGATCGCCTGATGTCGTATAGAGAAAGAGATACTGCGCGATGAGGCTTTGTGAATCAGGAACAGAAAAGAAGCGGTGGTCATTATCATTCATCGCTTTATTCATGAGTTTGACAAAATCCACGAAAGAGAGGGTGTTCCCCACATTGTCTAGGCTCTCAGCATACTCCTGGATCTTTTCGATCTTCATCAGCACGTCCGGATCCTTCATGGCATCCGGAGCCAGGCCGTCGATGACAAGATTAAGTGTGGATGTCCCTCCGAATGAGGCGTTGATCTTTTCATCAGCCAGACGCACAGGACTGCTTTTTTTAAAAAACTCCACGGTGTTGGTATCAATGACCATACGCGAGATCCCCCAAATAGAAAGAGCCACGATGATCAGGGCGAGTACCAGGATCCATACCCGGCCTCTGTAAACCGACTCCCCGGCAGTACGCAGGAAACGCTGAAAAAAGGTAGGCCCTCCCCTTCGCCCCATCTCACCCCTTGCAGGGAGTTTTTTCGGCCTGGGAAGAAGAACCAGAAATGAGGGAACGAAAAAGATATTCACGGCAAGGGCAAAGAAGATCCCGATTGCTGTAAAGACGCCGAAATTCTGCATGGGAGTCATGGGTGATGTCGTTAATGATGAAAACCCGATCACTGTGGTGACTCCTGCCATCACCACCGCCATTCCCACCAGTTTCATTATTTTGGAGATAAGGCCGGGCATGGTCTCTTCTTCATGAAGATGCTCATAGTAGCTGTTGATGATATGGATCCCGTATGCGCTTCCCACGCCGATGAGCAGCACAGGAAGAGTGACTGAGATCTGGTTCAAAGGGACTTTCAGAAGCCCCATAAGTCCTGTGACCCAGACTGTGGAAATAAGGACTGAAAGGAGGGGAAAGAGGACTCCGCGGATCTTCCGGAATGCCAGGAAAAGAAACAGGAAGACCACTGTCACGACCAGGGGGACAAGACGGGTCACATCCTGAAGCATATAGACTCCCAGCATGGAATTGACGATATTTTCTCCTGAATAGTAGATCTCTTCACTTCCCGGGATCTCCCGGACCGTCTTCCGGATATCCATGGCCACCCGGTCCTCCAGTGGAAGTGAAAAATACTCTCTGTTTTCGCTGAAGACAAGAAAACTTCGGCTTTTTCCGCTCTCTATAAAAAAAGGAGACCCCAGGATCCCGTCCCGGTACAGGGCCAATGTGAGAGCCTCTCCTTTTTCTTTTCCGTTGAGAATAAACAGCGTCTTCTCTCCCTCTTTCCTGATCTCCTTAAGAAGTCCGTCTTCCTCCAGTGATTTTTGAAAGCGTGCAAGTTCTGAGCGGTACTCTTCACTCACACCGCCCTCATGGGACTCGGTTTCAGGGAGATCCCGCAGTGTAAGAATGATCCCGGCAGCTTTCCCGTCACGGGAGATAAGGTTATTGACAAAGAGGGGATTGGACATTGCCTCATTTTTGATTCTTCCTAATAAGGCGGAGTCGTCTTCCAGCGTCCCTTCTTCCCAGAGCGGACCCACCCGCATGCCGCCCTCGACCCCTGTGATCATGGAACTGAGCGCCAGGGAATCGACTTTATCAACATAGTCCAGCTGTTCCAGCACACGGGACATGATCTCGATGCGCTGAAGAGTCTCACGGTTAAAGACTCCTTCAGGACGGGATGAGAGGAGCTCCACAAAGACCTTATCCTGGGGCCCGAATATA